>Ga0316204_10007800_pt1 | contig 15362 bp, 10 predicted proteins | sample 6monrhotite_MG_2_FD_205661 | JGI IMG/M metagenome (GOLD analysis project Ga0316204, IMG submission 205661) | Microbial mat bacterial communities from mineral coupon in-situ incubated in ocean water Damariscotta River, Maine, United States -... | ecosystem: Environmental > Aquatic > Marine >...
CAATTAATCCTATACGGGGCTTTATTCTAGGCGAAAAAAAAGACCTTATGGAAGGTCTTGATATGTAAAAATGGTGCCCGGTCTCGGAATCGAACCAAGGACACGAGGATTTTCAATCCTCTGCTCTACCGACTGAGCTAACCGGGCCATTCTTTTACTATCAATTGAGTCTTAATTGTACAGATGAACTGACTCATTTGAGCGATGCATTATATTTAGCTGAATACAAGCTGTCAAACTTTAATTAAATTAATTCGTTATTCAGGCGTATATCCTTCAACTGGCTCTACACCGCCATCAAAAAAGAATTTTTGCATGGCTTCTTCTATGCGTTTTCTGTCTTTTGGGTTAATTGGTGATAAGCGGTTTTCATTAATGAACATAACCTGATAGCCTAACCACTCTTGCCAAAATTTTTGTGACACCTCTGCATAGATCCTTTTTCCTAATTCTCCAGGATATGGAACGTAACTTATGCCTTCTTGGTCTTCACCGTGTTTAATACAATTTATTGTGCGCATCATTTTTTTTAAAATTAATTGTCCAAATTTTACCACTGTTGTCGCTTGAGTAGATAAGAATCATCACATTTGAAGAGAAATATGAAAATTATGAAAAATATTATAGTAGCACTAGTGTTAATTAGTGGTTGGGCAATGGGTAAGGACTTTGAAGATGAAAGACTGAATACTTTGTATGATAGATTGCAACAACTTGATTATCAAAAAAAACAGAACCTAGTCCCTTTTGCAGACATTGTATATCTGGTTGGCGCAGATGGTGCTTGTCAATATAGTCTTATTAAAGATGCGATTAATCAAGCTAACCTTAGTGGCAATTCCAACAATTATGAAATTAGGGTAGCTTATAACAAAACCTATACAGAAAACTTAGTAATTAATAGAGCTAATCTTACCTTAAAAGGAGGTTATGCAAATTGTACCGATGCTAATAATGATATTGTCACTAACACCCACACTGAGCTTGATGCTTCATCACAAATATTGCCTGCAATCATCATGAGTAATTTCACGACATCTCAGCATAACAATAATATTTATAATTTTGATATTTCTGGTGGTACAGGTATTGCCTCAAATCCATCAGGAGGGATCAATATACGTAATTATATTGAGGCAAATATTGAAAATAGTTTTATCTTTAGTAATGAAGGTTTAAATGGCGGTGGATTACATGTAGAGGGCGATGAATCTACAGTTTTTGTAAAAGATACCATATTTTTGTTAAATGATGCTATCAATGGAGGAGGACTATATTGCGATGGTGCAGATGTCTTTGTTTATGGAGACTCAGGTATCTCCGCAAATAATGCAACGGGAACCAGCTTTAATGGCAGTGGTGGTGGAGTTTATTTAACTAACAATTGTAATTTCAATCTTTTTTCTGGTACGGATGGTGGTTTATTAGATTTTCGTGGGATAGCGGGTAATAAGGCTAATCGTGATGGTGGTGGTATTTATGCGGATCTAGGTGCGCAAGTTTTATTAATGGGTTATTTGTTTATTGGGGAATTTGGTAACAATGATGAACCTGTTAATATCACAGGCAATGAAGCAAATATGTCAGCATCGACACGTTTAGGTGGAGGTATTTATGCGGCAGATAGCACAACTAAAATAACTGCTTATGCGACTATCATAAATAATAATGAAACACTATCAGGTACCACATCCAGTGCTGGTGCTATGTATTTATTTCAGGCTGATTTCAGCATTGGAAAATTAAATTCTGCTTGTTGGGATGAACAAAAATGTAACCAGATAAGTGGCAACAAAGTTAATGGCACCAATTCCTCTCATGCAGGCATTATGGCCTTAACAGGTTCAGAGGTTGATATTAAGAACACGTGGGTTAGTGGTCATACTGCCAGCAGTAATGTTTTTCTTTATGGTCAAGCAATCACCGCAACCATTGAAGGTAATGTTTTTACGGGTAATGGGGGTCCAAGTATCGATGGCAATACTTCATTATTATCATTTTTTGGAGATGCTAATGGCTTATCCGTGGCATATAACACCTTTGTCAATAATGAAATCAATACAGGTCTGATACATATTAATAATACGCCAACATTAATAGTGCATGGCAATATTTTTAAGGAAGATAATAATGTAAATATTTTAGATGTGGGTACGGGCAATACTAGCAGCACACAATTCAATTGCTTGATCACTCATGAAAATCAATCTTTTTCTGGTTTTTCAATATTTGTCGATGATCCGGAGTTTATTGATGAATTGAATGAAAATTTTCAATTAAGCCCTACATCACCTGCCATTGATTTATGTGGAGATGCGACTTATGCCTCGACAACCAAAGATTTAGATAATGAAGACCGTGCTTGGGATGACTTGTTAACAGATAATTTGAATGGTGCCTATGATGCCGGTGTTGATGAATTTTATCCTGACACAACAGCAGATTTATCAGTTAGCAAAACTTTGTTGTCTACAGCTCCTTTTTTTGCGAGTGAATCAATCAATTATCAAATAATTGTGACTAATAATGGACCTGATATTGCTAGTCATGTGATCATTGAAGATAGCCCAACCGGGATGATTATTAATACTGTACAAAGTGCTAATTGTTCTAATTTTCCTTGTACAATTCCCAGTTTAAATAATGGTAGTAGCGAAACGATAAATGTCACGGCCACATTACGATCTACTGAAGGACCCTTTGATAATTCCACGACTGTTTATTCGCTAGATTTTGATCCTATTAGCAGCAATAATACAGATAACACAGGTAATGGCGGCACAGTTATTATTGATAGTGTTGATATGACAGTGAGTAATTTTGAATTAATAACAACGGCACCCTATCACTCTGGACAGATAATTACCTATCAAACCACTATTACCAACACTGGACCAGATACTGCTAGAAATGTGGTTATTGCACAGACAACGCAATCTACAAATGTTCAAGTCATTAATGTCACAGGAACTCCTTGTGTACAATTGCCGTGTAATATTGCCTCATTTCCATCAGGAGCAACTGTCAATTTGACTCTTTCTGTCCAAATCATTACAGGCGGTGATTTTAGATTCGCCATTAATGTGGTGACGGATTCTACTGATAGTAACACCAGCAATAACCTTGGTGAGGTGGGCACTTTTACAGCGCAAAATACAGGTGATTTAGAGATAACTGCAGAATTAATCACAGCCCCAACTTATGCACAAGGTCAGTCGCTAGAAATATCATTTGAAGTGACTAACAATGGCCCAAATATCATTGGATCAATTGCAGTTAGTGCCAGCCTAAACAATTTAACAATTAACTCTGTAAGTGGTGCAGGATGTACAAGCTTACCTTGTGAAAGTTTAGTTCTTGATGATGGAGATATAATAACCATTACCGTGATGGCTACAATTATCAACCCAGGAGAATTTGGTTTGAGTACTTCGGTGAATTCTAGCAATTCATTTGATCCTAATAACACCAATAACACCAGCAGTTTTACTGAGTCTGCCATTGCGACAACCATAGAGATATTTATGGATTCTTTTGAGTAAGATAATGGTTAAGCTTCACAAATATTAATAGGTGATGTTAGTAAAAATTTATAACATTTCTGCAGCAAGTTTGAATGTTGAACTAATAACATGTTTGGATTGTTCCCAATCGCGCTGGACAGTTTTTGAAGAAATCTCTAAACAATCGGCCACTTCTTCTAATGTGAGACCACAGAAAAACTTTAAATTAAACACGGTTGCCCCGCGAGGAGAATGCTTTTCCAACTTTTTCAGGATCAGATCAAGTTGGTAAAGCCATTCTGCTTGTTCTTCAACACTGTTAATATTATTTACTTCATTTGTCGCCATAGAAACAAATTGTGGTCTCTTTAATCTGTGTTTACTCTTGGCTGCATCTAATAAAATTTGTCGCATTGAAATAGCAGCTATGGATAAAAAATGCCTTTTATTGGCATACTTAATGTCGCTGTTTTTTAATTTCAACCAAGTTTCATTAACCAAGGCTGTGGTGTTTAATGTTTTGTTATCTTGAAAGGCATTTCGCCGACTCGTAGCGATGTGTTTAAGCTCATAATAAAGTATATCAACCAATTTGTTTAATGCCTGCTCTTCACCTTTATTGGCTTGTTGAAAAAGCAATGTAATCTCACCAGGGTTAAATTGAAAAGTTAATTCATCATCCATTATCAGTCTCCTGCGGAGTTAGTTGGTACTCTTTCATATATTTTTGATAGGATTCATTGGGCCAACCCTCAGTATTTTTCATTCTTAACATATAAGGCTTTGCTTGTTCAAATTTACCCTGTATTAATAATACATAGACATAGGTATCTACATAATAAATACTGGCATCTTTTTGTGTGGCTATTTTCTCTAAGATGGATTCTGAATTTTGCCAATACTTTTGTTCACGTTTAGTTTCTCCTTTTTTACCTAGAAGATCAGCAAAATTAAGCATATCCACTGCTAAATCATTTTGCATGGAGGCGTTTTCAGGTGAGGCATTTGCAATTTTTTCAGTGATATCTAAACTTGTTTTAAAATTTACTTCGGCTAATTTATCATTTTTTTGTTCGTTGTAAGCATTACCAACCATGGTATATGAATAAGATAAAGCACGGTAATAAACAAAATTATCTGGTGCACGAATGTGTAATAGTTCTCCATATTTTATCGCTTGTTGAGCATGCTTAATAGCATTTGGATAATCCTTCTTCAATACATAAGCATAAGCTATTTGATTATTGGTTTTTTGTAAATTATTTAAGAAAGGCACAGAGTTTTCTGATGTGGCTAATAATTTATTTGCAGTCTCCATAGCCTTTTTATAATAATCAATCGAAGAATCAATTTTCCTTAAATCGATATAGTACCATCCCATTGCGACCTGAGACTTAAATTTCTTAATGAGCCACTCTATTGGTTTTTCGTTTGTTTCATATGATTCTGAAGATAAATTGAGTGCTTGATCGAGATAGACTTTAGCTTGTTCATATTTACTTTGCTCCATTAAATTCCAAGACAAAGGATGTATCACCGACCACAGTATGTCATTAGCATTATCGGCCTCCAAAGCAATCAATATTTTTGCTTGTTCTTGTGCTAGCTCATGTTCTGCATTGGCTAATTCTAGTAGTCCTAACTTAGCATGTAGCCCTGCTAGGTCAGAATAAGTTAGGGCTAACAAGCTTAATTTTTGTTGTGAAATTGATTGATTTGAATCTAAATCTATTAAAATATCTCTAGCCTTAGAATAAGCACTAATTGAAGGAGCCGTATCTTGTTGCATTTCCAAGACACTGGCAATATTTCTATAGGCCGCTGCGTATTTTAGTTTTTCAGGGCTGGTTAGTTCAAAATTGTATTTGTTTAAGTGTTGTAGATTTTTTTGTGCAACAGATTGCAATATATCAACCCGACCAATGTTTGTTAATTCACCATGTAAATCTTTGATTAGAAAATTAAACAAATCATCAGATTCCGCATTAGCTTGTAGAGCAATTTGTTGTTCTTGTTTAATATCGTATGTATATTTAATGGCAAATAATAAGGCGGCTATTAATGAAAAAGCACTGAGAATTGCCACCACTTTATTGCGCTTTATTAATCGCCAAAATGTTTTAATAGCCGCTTCTTTTTTGGCATTTATGGCATATCCGTTCAGCCAGTTTTCAAGATCTTGCCTTAAATTTAAGGCAGATTGATACCGATTACTGCGTTTTTTCTTTAAACAGGTCTCGACAATTATTTGTAAATCTTTTGGGAATGATGGGATGATTTTGTTAAGCTTTTCGGGTGTTTTATTAATTGTTGATTGATGTACATCAATAGTTGATTGTCCCTTGAATGGCTTAACATTTGAGAATAATTGGTACATTATAACCCCCAAACTAAAGACATCACTTCTAGGATCGATGGTCTGGATACCTTTAATCTGTTCAGGTGACATATAACCTGGAGTCCCAATAAGATTACCTTGGTTAGTCAGTTCTCTCGAGTCCTCTTGATGCGCAATACCAAAATCTAAGATAACAGGATTATAGTCGCTATCAGTATTCTCAATCAGTATATTGGCGGGTTTTAAGTCTCTGTGAATTATTCCTTGCGTGTGTGCAAAGTGGATTGCATCACATATCTTTATCAGTAAATGAGTTATGGACTTTGTCTTTAATTTTTTGTTCTGACAAAACTGATAAATTGTCTGTCCATCTATGTACTCAAGAACAAACCAAGGAATACCGTCATCAGTTGTTCCAGCATCAAGTAAGGGCACTATATTAGGATGTCGTAATTGGGCCAAGATTTGTTTTTCTCGAAGAAACCTATCCTTTATATTTTGATTATTAAAACCTTTTGTTAAGACTTTTATTGCCACGGTTTTGTCATATTGGCCATCAATTCGATTAGCTAAATATACATTACCCATTCCACCTGAACCAATGTGCTTACTGATTTTATATTGGTTAAAGATCATGCCATCAAAGTTTTCACTATTATGACTGAAAGCCTTATCAAATAGTTGACCAAAAATCGCTTCAGCACCCGCATCAAATTGATTGCCATGAGTAAACAAATCCTTTTCTTTTAGTTTAACGGCTGAATCAAATGCAGCTTCTAATTTTTCTTTTTGTTTGTCGGATAATGGCATAAGGTCAAACTGTTTATATCATTTTGTTAGGTTAAATGAATTAAATAAAAGCTAATACTATTCATACTCATTTGAATCATAACACATAATGTTAAATACTGTAAAAACCCAACTATTAGAGACCAGTGGCGGTGGTGAATTGAATGCATGTGTTTGCGATGATATGGAATATTCTATATAATAATGAAAATATTTTTAATTTAATACCTGTTGTATCTATATAAAAAAATGAAATAATAAAAAAGGAGAAAGGAATTATGAAATTATTAAATACAAGGATAATCACACTGTTGGTACTATTACTCTCTTTAGGTTCTCATTATGTTTACGCTGAACATACATTAGAATTTAAGGGAAACTCTAATAAAACTGAATTCATAGGAGAATCATCAGAAGCATATTTAACTATTTTTGATGAAAGTAACAGCGGTATTGAGCGAATCTACAGAAAAAACCTCATAGATGACAGTACAAAGTCAATTCAGATTGAAAACTATAAAGGCGGAGATGTCAGTAAAGATGGCGCTCAAGTGGTTTGGTTGGAGCAAACTTTAAATGAAGACTCAATACCATCTTCCCATCTGAAACTCTATAACTTTGAAAATTCAACAGAGATTGAAACGGTGTTAAGCAGTGATCAATCTTATATTTCCCAACCTATTTTTATTAGCAATGAAAAAATACTTTATAGAGCTGGGTATGAATTTACAAGAGGTACAACATTGGCAGACACCTTTACTGTCATTGTTTATACTCAAATGATTGTTTATGACATAACAAATAATAGTCAAGAAACTGTCTATGTTATCAATTCAGAACAAACTGAAAATCAATGGTACTCTATTGAAGATATAAAGCTTAGTGGCGATGAATCTACAATCCTTTTCTTACAACAAGATTCTATTTATACCTGTAGCAATTGTGTTCTCTCAACCAATGATAGCTTAAATATTTTTAAACTTGATACAGCTGTTGCCGATGTTATTGTTTCAGACTTATTGGCACCTAATTATGCCATTACACACAATGCTGAGTATATTCTATATACAAACTATTCTGATGAAGCACAGGTAAAGAAAGCCAAGCTCAGCGATAAAAGCACAGAAACAATAGATTTAAGTCAATACCTTAATGCGACTTACACCTTAAGTAATCGAGTATTCAGTATAGCCATTTCTGATGATGCATCAATATTGGCATTTTCTGGGCTTGCAGATTTTAATGATACTAGACAATTTTCTTTCAATGAAGATTACCTAGATGGAGCTGACAGACAACGTGACTTTACGGGTGTTTTTGTATTGAACATTGATGAAAATAAAGCTGTGCTCGCTAATAAAATTAATAATTCACAATTTATTCCAGCACAATTAGTTTCTTTATCAAGAAATGGGGATAAAGTGAGATTGAAAACTACTGATACTTATGAGAAATATATTTCTTATGATATTGATTACGATTTCCATGCTGATTATGCCGTGACAGGCGCATGGTATAACCCAGAACAATCAGGGCAAGGATTAACCATCAATTTTACCCCTGATCCTAACGACTCAAAAGGTGGAGCCATTGTTACATGGTACACAGTGGATAATCAGGGAAACCCATTGTGGTTAATTATGCAAGCTTATTTTAATGGTAATATCTTGAGTGGTGATGCTATTCAAGTAACTGGCTCACAATTTAATAACTATAATCCAGATGAGACTAATCGCATTAATTGGGGTACGCTAACTTTGGAATTTTTTGATTGCAAGACTGCAAATTTATCTTATCAACCCACAATTGATGGATATCAGGCAGGTAACCTTGCATTAACGCGACTTTCTTATCAATCAGGTGTTGGTTGTTTGTGATTTAAGCATGAAAACTGAATCTTAATTGTTAGAGTATATTTGCAGCTCCTAATCACAATTTAAAACACAGCTATCTTGCTTACCTTTTGTTTATGAGTTAATGTGACATTAGGGCGAGTTGTTACATCATTTTGATAGATTAAATGATTTAAATAAAAGATAATACGATTCATACTAATTTGAATCATAACTCATAATGCTAAATACTGTAAAAACCCAACTACTAGAAGCCGGCGGTTTAGACGAATCTAAACTGGAATATGCTTTGTCACAAAGTTTATCCAAAGGCGCAGACTTCGCTGATTTGTACTTTCAATCTTCGCGCACAGAATCATGGATGTTGGAAGATAAAAAAGTAAAAAGTGGAACTCACAGTATCGATGCTGGCGTTGGGGTAAGAATCAACAGTGGTGAAAAAACAGGTTTTGCTTATTCTGATGCGATGACTAACCAAGGTATGCTGCAAGCAGTGGCTACTGCCAGTTCAATTGCTAATAGTGGAAAACAGATTGAACCGGTAAAAATTCAAGTGGTTGAAAGACCTGAAATTTATACACCCAATGATGTTTTAAAAGGTATCGAAAATTCAGAAATTTTAGCTTTGTTAAATGAAATGGATGCTATGGCCCGTAAAAAAGACCCACGCATTTCTAAAGTGATATGCTCCTTAAGTACCTCTCAAGAATATGTTTTAGTAGCTGCCAGTGATGGTACTTTAGCAGCAGATATTCGCCCAATGTGTAAATTAAGTATTCAAGTCATAGCCAATGACGGCAAAGGCCGTATGGAAATTGGGTTCTCGGGTGGTGGTGGACGCACAACATTATCCGATTTATTTAAACAAGAAACTCATGAAGCCTATGTCAATCAGGCTGTGCAATCAGCATTAATCAACTTAGAAGCCATCGCCGCTCCAGCTGGAGTCATGCCTGTAGTTCTTGGAGCTGGTTGGCCAGGAGTGTTATTACACGAAGCCATTGGACATGGACTAGAAGGAGATTTTAACCGCAAAGGGACTTCAGCTTTTGCTGGTAAAGTCGGGCAACGTGTTGCTAGTGACCAATGTACCATTGTTGATTCAGGTATTTTGCCTGGACGTCGTGGATCTTTAAATATTGATGACGAAGGAACTACTGCACAAGAAACAGTGTTAATAGAAGACGGTATCTTGCAAGGTTATATGCAAGACAAACTTAATGCCCGTTTGATGGGGGTTAAGTCAACCGGTAATGGACGCCGTGAATCCTTTGCCCATTTACCGATTCCTCGTATGACTAATACCTATATGAAAAATGGTAAATACGAGCATGAAGAAATTATAGCCTCAGTTAAGAAAGGCATTTATGCCGAGAACTTCCGTGGTGGTCAAGTGGATATTACTAATGGTAAATTTGTCTTTTCGGCAAGTGATGCATTTTTAATTGAAAATGGCAAAATCACCAAACCAGTTAAAGGTGTGACATTAATCGGTGATGGCCCAACTGTATTAACTAAAGTATCCATGGTAGGCAATAATTTAGAGTTTGATCAAGGCATGGGTGTTTGTGGTAAAGATGGTCAATCATTGCCTGTCGGAATCGGACAACCTACTTTAAAGGTTGATGAGTTAACAGTAGGTGGTACTGAGTTTTAAGGAATATTAATTGTCATTCTCGCGTATGTATTTCAGTGGCAAGTTGTATTTATAAAAAAGCGTCAGCTAAAGCCCAGCTATCCATTTGAGTATTGATTGAAAACTGATAAGCGGGATTTATCCCACTCATACTGTCAAATCAAGTGTTTAGTTCAATCAAATAACCTATAGACGTAATACATGCATTTGTGTATATTAGATAGTTAGTAACAATCTAAAACACTTAACCATGAAAAAACATCTTCTATTATTAATACTCCTTTCTTTTCCTGCTATTTCTTTAGAGTCCAGTAAAGATATACAAGCAATAGACAGCCTCTTTAAAAAGTGGGATAAGCCTAATGTTCCTGGTGCTGCATTAGGTGTTATTAAAGACGGAAAACTTATCTATTCAAATGGTTATGGAATTGGCGATTTGGAGCATGACATTGACCTAACTCCATCATCCGTTTTTTACATCGGTTCTGTTTCAAAACAGTTCGTGACATTTAGTATTTTACTTCTTGAAGAACAAGGTAAAATAAACTTAGATGATAATATTCAAAAATACCTGCCAGATTTTCCTGATTACGGAAAACCATTAACAATCCGCCACTTTATACACCATACCAGTGGTGTCAGAGACTATTTGACACTGATGTATTTAAAAGGCAGAAACTACCTGGATAACGCCGATGTAGATGAAGTTTATGACCTAATAAAAAGACAAAAAGAGTTAAATTTTACACCTGGAGAAAAGTATTTATACAGCAATTCTTGTTACTTTATGTTAGCCATGATAATTGAAAAAACTGCGGGAGAATCATTGAAAGAGTTTGCTGACAAAAACATATTCAAACCTTTGGGCATGAAAAGCTCACTATTTTATGATGACAATACTGACCTGATAAAAAACCGTGTGTTTAGTTACAATAAGAAACAGGGTGAAAAAGGGTTTGATAATTTAATCAGTCGCTTTGATCTTGTTGGTTCTGGTGGTGTTTATACAAACATAGAAGATTTGTTTTTATGGGACCAAAATTTTTATAACAATAAATTGGGAAAAGGCGGCCAAGGTATTATAGAGAAAATGCACCAAGAAGGCCTGCTAAATAATGGAGAAAGTAGCGGGTATGCTTTTGCATTGAATAATGGTACTTATAAAGGTTTGAAAACTGTGAGTCATGGCGGCTCTCTGGCTGGATTCCGGTCTCAACTAATGCGCTTTCCTGAGGAAAATTTTTCAGTAATTGTACTGGCTAACAGAGGCGATGCTAATCCAACAGGCAAAGCATTTCAGATTGCAGATATTTTACTCAAAGATAAATTAAAAGATGAAAAAAATCAGCAAGTAGCTACGACTGATAAATCAACTACAACAGAACCATTAGAAGAATTTAGCCTAGATCAATTAACTGGCACTTACGAAATTCAACCGGGAGTTGTTTTAGATGTAACACTTAAAAATGATACTCTTAATGTGACACAAAGCTGGAACAAGTCTGAATATTTGATTGAGAATATTAAAGACAACACTTACCAAATTCCAGAGGATACCTCAATTCAATTTACTTTCTCAAGCCTACAGGATGATGTTACCCATGTATTAACGGTATTTCGAAATGGTCAAGAAAGAGTATGGAAAAGAAAAGAAAGTATTGATACCTCAAATCTTAATTTAGAAGAGTACACCGGCAATTTTTTCAGTGAAGAACTAGATACCACCTATTCACTTTATCTTGAAGATGAGAAATTAAAAGTAAAACGAGCCAATTTCAACACGCATGAATTAACGCTCTATGGTGTTGATTCGTTTACTTTAGAGGCTGGATTACTTCGCTTTAGTAGATTAAATGGCGCTATCACAGGAGCTGAACTTGATGCGGGTAGAGTCACCAATTTGAAATTTAAAAAAATAAAAAAATAAAAAAATAAATTAATAATAAGGGGGAGACATAGTTATGGGTAAATTAATGACAAAAATAGTGTTAATTCTATTAACATTCAGCTTGAGTCCATATGCAATAGGACAAACAATCATAAAGTATGACACTGTCCTGATGGGTGGCCGTGTGATGGACCCAGAGACAAAACTGGATGCCATAAAAAATGTAGGCATCATCGACAACCGAATTGCTCAAATTAGTTCTGGCACTTTACAAGGAAAGGAAGTTATCGATGTTAGTGGATTAGTTGTGGCGCCTGGTTTTATTGATCTACATATTCACGGAAGAACCAATGTGGAACAAGAGTACCAAGCACATGATGGTGTAACAACAGCTTTAGATTTAGAGTTTGGAGTCGAGAATCTCGATAGTTGGTATAAGTCCAGAAAATCAAAAGCCCTGATTAATTATGGTGCCAGTGTTAATTGGGCTTTTGAAAGATTTATAGCAATAGAAAAATACAAAGATGCTGTTAAAGAATCATACAAAAAACCCTTTACGTGGGAATCCAGTACTGAAAAATTAAGTAAATTGTTTCCGCAGTCTTTTACTGAAGATCTCAGTTCTCAAGAAGAAGCCCAAGCTCATTTAAATATTAAAACTTCACTTAATGCTGGAGGATTGGGAATTGGTGTACCAATCGGGTATCTTCCAACTACTGGACCTGGTGAAATGTATCGCATATTTGAAATGGCTGCAGAATTAGATGCTCTTGTCTATACACATGTCCGCGTTCCCAATCTAATCTCAGTTCAAGAGGTTATTGCCGATGCAACAGTAACTGGCGCGCCATTGCATATTGTTCATATCAACAGTGTGTCATTAGATCAAATAGATTTATCAATAAAAATGATTCAAACAGCCCAGGAAAAAGGGTTTGATATCACCACAGAATTGTATCCATATACAGCAGCTTCAACTGGTATAGAAAGCGCGATATTTTCTGATGGTTGGCAAAAAAGATTAAATATAACTTATAAAGATTTGCAGTGGGTAGCTACTGGCGAAAGGTTGACCAAAGAGACATTTGATATCTATCGTAAAAAAGGCGGTTCTGTGATTATTCATGTAATGAAACCTGAGTGGATTGAAAAGGGCATACTTGCACCAGGTGTCATGATTGCATCAGATGGAGCAAGTTATTCTAAACTGGCACATCCCCGAACTGCAGGAACATTCTCAAGAGTACTGGGTAAATATGTTAGGCAAGAAAAATTGATACCTTTAATGGTTGCGATTGAAAAAATGACTTTATTACCAGCAAAAAGATTAGAGGGTATTTCACCCATGATGCGCTTCAAAGGAAGGATTCAAGTTGGTGCTGATGCGGATATAACAATATTTAATCCAGATACCATTATAGATAAGTCCACATTTGAAGAAGGGCTTGCATTTTCAGAAGGAGTTGAGTTTGTGATGGTTAATGGTACATTTGTTTTAAAGAAGGGCAAGTCTGTTTTAGATGTTTTCCCAGGAAATCCTATTTTTGGAAAATTTAAAAAATAAATGCCACACATTAGAAACTATAATTCTTCAGACTTAACAGGGGTTTTAAAAATACTTAACCATTATGTAAGCTATGATGCGTGCACTTTTCAAATCACACTTTATACACACATTGAACTCAAACAAAAATTTGATGACATATTACTTAATTATCCAATGTTTGTAACAGAGGAAAATGGTGAAATTATAGGTTTTGCATATGGTTCACGGTGGCGTGATAAATCGGCTTATGCAAAATCTGTAGAAACAACTATTTATGTTCATCCTGATTATAAAAAAGCAGGCATTGGCAAAGCATTATACAAAAAACTCATCGCAAAATTAACTGACATGGGCTTTCATTTGTTAGTTGCTGGCATGACCATGCCTAATATCGGCAGTCAAAAATTGCATGAAAAAATGGGCTTTGAAAAAGTGGGAGAATTCAAAGATGCTGGCATGAAGTTTGGGCGATGGCATTCTGTAGGATTTTGGCAAAAGTTATTAAATTAATCATTTTCTACTCTGCGTATTAGTAGAGTAAATGTTTCAAATATAACCATGTATAAAATGTACAAAACATAATTCATTGTTTATCATATTTCTGTATTTATTAATCCAAATTGTGCTGCTAAATCATTAAGTGTAAATTATTTGAGGGATTTGCATTTGTATTTCGCTTATATATAATAAGATTAAAAAAAAAGCTAATACTGGAAAAATCAATGAACAACAAACTAAACTATTGTATTGTATTATTTGCCTTAATGTTTGTAATTAAAGTAAATGCAGCTGCACCAACAGCTGCGTTTACTCTCAACCCATCAACAGGATGCGCCTTACCACATACAGTATTTTTTAACGATCAAAGTTTGGCTAATGGTTCTAATATTACCAATTGGAATTGGGACTTTGGAGACTCAAATACATCTACTCTTCAAAACCCAGTTCATAACTATACAGCTGTTGGTGATTTCACAGTCAGTTTAACAGTGACTAATGTAGATGGTAATGACAGTACAACTGATGTGGTTAAAGTCAGTGTTCCAACGGCTGATATTGGAGGTCCAGCTTTTGGTTATTTTGGTTGTGGTCCTTTGGATGTGAATTTTGTAGACAGTAGTTCTTCATTGAATTCGACACCATCTAGTTGGTTTTGGGAATTTGGGGATGGTGGAACTTCAACCCTACAAAACCCTTCATACACATACCAAACTCCTGGTATCTATACAACCAGTCTCACAGTGACTGATGCCAATGGTTGTGTAGATACTGATACCATCATAAATCATACGCAAGTAATTGGACCTAATGTTAGTTTTACAACCAATCAAATTTCTAATCAAGCTCCATCTGATGTTGATTTTACTGATACGACTATTTTTGGTGCACCGATTGTCAATTGGACATGGGATTTTGATGATGGTAATTCATCAAATTTTCAAAACCCAAGTAATACATATACGACCCAGGGTGAATACACTCCCACATTAACGGTTACTGATATTGATGGCTGTAGCAGAACTGCTGATAATGGACTACTAACCGTTGTTACAGATCAAATTATCACATTTAATGATCCAGCTGACCAAATATATAGCATAGGTGGTACGTTTAATGCGCCAGCAACCAGTGATTCAGGATTAGCTGTAACCTTGACTTCAAATGATTTAGCTATTTGTACAGTAACAGGAAACACTGTAAATATAGTAAGTTCTGGGACTTGTAGTCTAACCGCTTCTCAAGCTGGAAGTTCTATTTATAATCCAGCAATAGATGTCACACAAACTGTAAATATTAATCAAGCAGATC
>Ga0316204_10007801_pt1 | contig 15361 bp, 8 predicted proteins | sample 6monrhotite_MG_2_FD_205661 | JGI IMG/M metagenome (GOLD analysis project Ga0316204, IMG submission 205661) | Microbial mat bacterial communities from mineral coupon in-situ incubated in ocean water Damariscotta River, Maine, United States -... | ecosystem: Environmental > Aquatic > Marine >...
GTTTTACTGGATTCGTCCGGAACAACAACAGCTCGTCTCCGTCGAAAACCGTCCACGTGTTCGCAAGGTCTTGCCTCCTGATGTCGCCTTGCGGCGAGGCATCTGACGTCGCAACACCCTCTCGCCTCAGGCGCTGGGACGTGGCGTTCCTCAGAGGTACCCCTTCGCAGTTGGCGCGCGCCTGACGGCACGTTCTGGTGGTTCAATGGGGGGTCACAGGGGGCTCGCCCCCTCGCGGCGCAAGCCGCCAGAAGACATGGGGAGGGCTTCAGAGGCAGCGACTCAGGAGCGCTGAAGTACGAGCGAACCCGCCTTGCGGCGAGGCATCTGACGTCGCAACACCCTCTCGTGTGCGGCGCTGGGACGTCACGTTCCTGGTACCCAGTCGCAGTTGACGCGCGCCATGCGGCGCGGTCTGGAGAAGGATGGGGGCTTATCGAGAGGGTGGAGCTGCGCGGCGGTCTGACTCGCAGCGGTACGGGCCTCGCGGTAGGCCAGCCCAACCAACGGAGTGCGAGCACACCCTGTCCCGGGTGACCGAGCGCTTGACGCGTCGCCCTCACGTGAATGGCCCGGGGGATCTCAGGGGTTAGAAACTCAACATGCTGACGCTCCTCCTCTCCTCCGCTGTCCTCGCCGCTCCCATTGAGCCCCGCATCGTCTCGGTCGCGGGCGCCGACGGCCCCCCCGCCCAGTCCTGCGCCGAGGCGCTGGGGTTAGCCACCCCCAAGGCCGCCACAGCCAGCACGAAGCCGCCCTACATCCCGCCGGCCTCCGACGTCGCCGCCATGAAGCAGGTGACCCTCGCGGGCATGAGCACCACCGCCGGCGCGCTCCCCGGCGCGGATCCAGGCGCGCTGCCCCCGCAGCCCCTGGAGGGCGACCCAGCGGTCATCGCCGCCGTCGGCGGGGTGATCCGCGACATGCAGGCGGGCCAGCGCACCCGCATCACCGTCATCGGCGACTCCCACATCGCGGGCGACTGGATGACGGGCCACCTCCGCCGGGTGCTCCAAGGGCGACACGGCGACCTGGGCCACGGCTTCCTGATGCCCATCTCCCTCTACTGGGGCTACCGGGGCCAGGACATCAACCTCTGCAGCACCGACAAGTGGCTGTCCCACTGGGAGAACCACCTGAGCGGCTACCCCGCCAGCTACATGGGCTTCGCGGGCATGGGCGCCAGCAGCAGCGATCCAGAGAACTTCGGCTGGCTCCAGACCACCTCGACCAACATCCGCGGACGCCAGGTCTCCCGCTGGGAGGTCTACACCCTCCAGAAGCCCGACGGCGGCACCCTCCTGGCGACCGTGGACGGCGCGGAGCCGGTGCAGATCCCCACCCTCCACGCCGACACCCGGGTCCAGCGCACCCGCATCGAGGTGCCCGACACGGGCCACCGCCTGACCGTCGCGCCCAAGGGCGACGGCGAGGTCGTCGTGCTGGGGGTGAGCGCGGAGCGGGAGGGCGCCGGCGTGCTGCTCGACCACATGGGCATCAACGGCAAGGAGATCCGCAGCGTGCTCAAGTGGGACGGCGAGCTGGTGAAGCAGGGCATCGCCAGCCTGGGGCCGGATCTGCTGGTGGTCGCCTTCGGCACCAACGAGGCCAACGACCCCTCCTACACCGTCGATCAGCAGAAGCAGGACTGGAGCGCCGCGCTGGACAAGCTGCGGGCGGGGGCCCCGGGGGCGCCGTGCGTGCTCATCGGCCCCTCGGATCGGGGCAAGAAGGTCGGGGCGGACACCTACGCGATCTGGGATCGCACCGAGGTCGTCGCCCGGGTTCAGCGGGAGGTCGCGCTGAAGGAGGGCTGCGCCTTCTGGGACTGGCAGCAGGGCATGGGCGGGCCGGGGGCCATGGTCGCCTGGTCACTGAAGAGCCCGGCGCTCGGCGCGGGCGACCTCATTCACCTTACAAAGGACGGATATGAGGTCAGCGCGGAGCGTTTTCTTGAGGCTCTGGAGGCCGCAGCCCGGTAAATTCACAGGGAATGCGGAAAGGTATTGGTGCTTACTGAATTTATTCAGTTGCGAGACGTTTAAGGCACCCCTATTTTGCCACCGCTTAGCACATTCCGTAGGTTCGCGATCATGCAGCGCATCCTCTTCTTGTCCTTCTCCCTGCTCGCTTTTGTGGGGTGTGACCCCAAGGAAGTCGACGACTCCGGGACCGGTGGCCGCACCAACACGATCACCAGCGACGACACCGACACCACCCCGACCGACGACACCGGCACGACCGGCGGCACGGACGACACCGGCACGGACGACACCGGCACCGGCACGGACGACATGGACGGCGACGGCTTCGGCGCCGACGATGACTGCGACGACAACAACGCGGACATCAACCCCGACGCGGACGAGGTCTGCGACGGCGCCGACAACGACTGCGACGGCACCACCGACGTCAACGCCTCCGACGCGGGCATCTGGTTCGGCGACGGCGACGAGGACGGCTACGGCGACGAAGCGGACAAGGTCACCGCCTGCGATCAGCCCGAGGGCTACAGCGAGTACAGCGGCGACTGCGACGACGCGGACGCGGCCTACAACCCCGGCGCCACCGAGGACGACTGCGCGGACCCCAACGACTACAACTGCGACGGGGCGGTGGGCTACACGGACGGCGACGGCGACGGCTTCGCGGCCTGCGAGGAGTGCGACGACGGCAACGACGCCATCTACCCGGGCGCGGACGAGTACTGCGACCTCGTGGACAACAACTGCGACGGCACCGTCGACGAGGACTCGGCGGTCGACGCGCCGACCTGGTCCCTCGACAGCGACAGCGACGGCTACGGCGCCGAGGACGGCGACACCATCACCAGCTGCAGCGGCCCCGCGAACTACGCCAACAACGCTGACGACTGCGACGACAGCAACGAGGACATCAACCCCGGCGAGGATGAGGTCTGCGACAGCATCGATAACGACTGCAACGGCTCCACCGACGGCGCCGACGCCATCGACCTCGAGACGTACTACGCGGACGGCGATGAGGACGGCTACGGCGACTTCTCCGACTCGACCGACGCCTGCTCGGCCCCCTCCGGCTACACCGACGAAGCCGGCGACTGCGACGACACCGACGCCAGCATCAACCCCGACGGCGAGGAGCTCTGCGACCTCACCGACAACGACTGCGACAGCAGCGTCGATGAGGGCGCGACCGACGCGACCTACCTCGCGGTGGACCTCGACGGCGACGGCTTCGGCGACCCCGGCACCACCGACCTGCGCTGCGGCGGCGTCGAGAACGAGTGGGACTGCGACGACAGCAACGGCAGCGAGCCCCAGGTGGTCGACGCCCTGAGCGGCGCGGCCGGCCCCGACGGCTCGCTGGTCGCCCCCTGGCGCTCCATCCAGGACGGCATCGACAACGCCAACCAGTGCGTGCGGGTGCTGCCCGCGACCTACTTCGAGGACATCGACTTCGACGGCAACGACGTCGAGGTCATCGGCATCGGCGGCGCCGGGGACACGATCATCGCCGGCACCGGCTCCAACGCGGTGGTCACCTTCGCCGCTGGCGAGTCCTCCGGCGCGGCCCTGAGCGGCTTCACCCTGCGCACCGGCGGCGGCTACCAGGAGGTCGCGGAGACCTCCTACTCCTGCGGCTCCGGCGAGACCTGCACGGACTACCTGACGACCTACTGCGGCGGCGGCCTCTACATCGACGGCGCGACCCCCACCCTGAGCAACCTGCTGGTGCTCGACAACTCCCTCGTCACCATCCCCGACTACGTCGACGGCAACGACTCGTACTACTACTACTCGTACGGCGGCGGAGCCTGCCTGCGGAACACGGTGGTCGACCTCTCGGCGGTGGACTTCTGGAACAACTACGCGGACGAGGGCGGCGCCCTGTACGTGGAGAGCACCGCGACCGTCGACCTCTCCAAGTCCTACGTGATCAACAACACCGCTGAGAACGGCGGCGCGATCCAGGTCGACGGCGGCAGCGTGAACCTGAGCAACGTGCTCGCGGCCTGGAACACCGCGGACGAGGGCGGCGGCGTGCTGGCCATCGACGGCGCGCTCACCGCCACCAACGTCACCTTCGGCGCCAACGACGCCGGCGTCGGCGGCAACCTCTACGCCTCGGGCTCCTCCACCGCGACGGTGATGAACAGCATCGTCTACGGCGCGGCGACGGGCGAGGGCGTGCTGGTCGACAGCGGCGGCAGCTTCTCGGGCACCTACAACAACGTCTACGGCAACGCGGGCGGCGAGTACTCGGGCGCCACCGACCCCACCGGGGTCAACGGCAACATCTCCGAGAACCCGCTCTTCGCGAGCGTGAGCGACGACGACGACGCCACCAACGACGACTGGACCCTCGGCGCCAGCTCCCCCTCCATCGACGCCGGTAACCCCAGCGCCGCCATGGACGATCCGGACGGCACGACCAACGACCAGGGCGCGTGGGGTGGCCCCGACGCTATCTGGTAGGGCGCGACTCCGCTGGGGATTGGGGGCCGCGGCCCTCTACCTCGCGCTGGCGTTGATGCAGCTGTATCCAGCCTGGCTGGCCCCGGAGAACGGGGTCGTCGGGGACTGGATGCACCCGGACATGATCTCCAACCACTGGCTCTACCGGTGGCTGCCCGAGCAGGTCTTGAGCGGCGGCTCCATCCTGCACAACGACCGCTACTACCTGCCGGTGGGCGACGGGCCCTGGCTCGCGGGCAACGGCTCGGACGCGCTGCCCTTCACCTTCCTGGCGCACTGGCTCGGCTGGCCCGGGTCGGTGACCTTCTGGTCCATCGGCATCGTCGTCGCCAACGGGCTCGCGGGCTACACGCTGGCCCGGGTGGGCGGCGCGAAGCCCGCCGGGGCGATCGTGGGCGGGGCCGTGCTGGCGGCGTTTCCATATGTCGCCTACGAGCTGAGCTGCGCGCGGCTGGCCCAGGCGCCGCTCTACTGGTTCGCCCTCTTCCTGGCGTCGTGGATCCGGCTGCTGGAGGATCCAAAGGTGTGGCGCGGGGTGCTGGCGGGCGCGCTCTACGGGGCCTGCGCCTTCACCTACTGGTACTACGGGCTGTGGGCGGCCGGGGCCGGCGCGCTCCTGTTCGCGTTCCGGCGGGAGTGGCGGGCGCTGCTGAGCTTCGTGCCCACCGCGCTGGTGTTCACCCTGCCGCCGCTGCTGCTCTTCCTCCAGAACTGGTCGGGGATCCCCGGCGCGGCGGGGGAGGGGTTTCCACACCAGCTGGCGATGGACAGCGGCCTGCCGCTGACGTTTCCGCTGCTCAACAGCGGCCCCCTGAAGGCGGTGACGCTGTCGTTCACCGGCCTCTTCCTGGCGGGCTGGAGCCTGCGGGGCGAGCGGCGCTGGTGGTCATTTGGCCTCGCGGCGGCGGCGGCGGGGTTCTACCTGATGTCGCTGGGTCCGGAGATCAAGCTCCCCGGCGGCGAAGAGACGGGGATCCCCGGGCCCTACCTGCTGGTCTACGGGCTCTCGGGCACCCTGCGGCGCTTCTGGTGGCCCTACCGGCACATCGCGCCCATGGCGATCTGCCTGGTGCCGCTGGCGGCGCTGGGCGCGGAGGCGCTGCTGCGGGGGCTGGAGGGCTGGAGGACGCCCGCGCTGGTGGGGCTGGTGGCGCTCATCCCCATCGAGCTCCAGACCCGTGGGGCCCCGGCGTCGGTGACGACCTCCTGGTGGGAGGCGCCGGAGGCCTACGAGGCCCTGGCGGAGCTGCCCGGGGGCGCGCTGCTGGAGCTGCCGATCTACGGCCCGCTGGCGCGCACGCAGCAGTCGCTGAGCTACCAGTGGGTCCACGGTCGGGCGCTGGTGAACGGCCACGCCATGTGGGTGGATCGCGTGCGACCGACGGCCTGGGATGAGTGGGTCGACGCGCAGGCGCTGCTGAGCGGCCTCAGGGACTTCGAGGCCGGCGAGCGCGCCGGGGAGTGGTCCGTGAGCGCCGCGGAGCTCGCCGCGCTGCGGGCGGAGGGGGTGGGCTACATCTCGCTGAACCCCGAGTTCTTCCCGGGCGAGCTCGCGGATCTGGAGGCGCACTACGCCGCGCTGCTGGAGGCGCTGCTGGGGCCGCCCGTCGCCGAGGCCGACGAGGTCCGCTTCTGGGCCATCGGCGGCGACGGCGGCTCGGTGAGTCTGCCCGTGTGGTCCCCGCCGGCGTCCTACCTGGCGAAGGACGGCACCACCATGCCCACCCCCAGCACCATCAACGCCCGGGGCTGGCGACCGCTGCCGCGCACGATCCCGCCGCAGCTCCCGCCCGAGCAGTCGCACATGGATCCCAACGACGAGGACGCCGTCCGCGCCCGGGAGCGCCAGCTCTCCCCGATGCTGCGGCGGAAGCGGGAGCGCGATCGCGCCCGAGAGGCCGAGAAGTGATACCGCTCCATCCATGAGCGGTATCCGGCAGCACCTCCCCTCAGCGGCGGCGATCCTCGGCCTCGCCGCGCTGATCACCTGGCCCCTGCCGGCGTCGCTGGCTCGCGCCCCCATGGGCCACCCCTACGGCGACATGCCCGATCACCTCTGGGGGAGCTGGTGGTTCGCGCGGACGCTGGCCGACGGCCGCCTGCCCCTCACGACCGACCTCTCCCACTACCCCGAGGCCCTGTCCCTCTGGTACGTGGATCCGCTGGGCGCGCTGGCCGCCGCGCCGCTGCAGCTCCTGGGGCCGATCGTCGCCTGGAACCTGCTGATGCTGGCCCAGGTGCTGTTCGCGCTCGGCGCGGGCTACGCGCTGGGCTGGTCCGTCACCAGGACGCGGGCGGGCGGGCTGATCGCGGCGGCGGCGGTGGGCGGCAGCCCCTACCTGCTGGGCCTGCTGCACTCGGGGATCTCCGAGTACTGGGGGCTCGGCTGGTGCGCGCTGTTCGTGCCCGCGCTGCTGCGGACCATGGGGCTGCTGGAGGGCCGGAGCAGGGCGTGGGTGACCGGGGCGCTGCTCGCCGCCTGCGGGCTCCAGTCCTTCTACTACTTCGCCTTCGGGGCGCTGCTGGCGCTGTGCGCGGTGCCGGGCGCCGCCGGGCTCGTGGGCGACTGGCGGTCGCGGGCCCGGACCAGCCTGACCGTGCTGGGCGTGGGCGGGGCGCTGATCGCCCCGGCGGTGGCCCTGACGGCCTACACCCTCGCGGGACAGGACGCGGCCATCTCCAGCGACAGCGCCCCCGGCTGGGCGCTGGCCGAGCTGCCGGCGACCGACGCGCTGACGTGGCTCATGCCCGGCGACTACTACTTCCCCGACACCCCCGCCAGCGGCAACCCCGGCATCCTCCACGTGAACTACCTGGGCTGGATCCTGCTCGGGCTGGCGGGCTTCGGCTGGTGGAAGACCCCGGCGCTCAGGGCGACGCTGCGGCCGACCGCGCTCTACGGCTTGATGGCGCTGGGCCCCCGGCTGGCGCTGGGCAAGCGGGTGCTGATGGTGGGCGGGGTGTCCGTGCTGCTGCCCCTCTCGCTGCTCTACTTCCCGGGCTCGCCCTTCCGCGCCATCCACCAGCCCTACCGAATGGCCGCCATGCTCATCCCGCTGCTGGCCATCCCGGCGGCGGCGGCGGCCGCGAGGCTGCCAAAGCCCGCGGCGGCGCTGGCGGGGGCGGTCATGCTGGCGGAGGCCCTGCTGATCTCCCCGGCGTCCTGGCCGCTGGCGGTGGGCGCGCTGGAGCCGCCGCCGGTGTACGCGGCGCTGGAGGCGGGCCCGGTGCTGGACTGGCCGCCGGACGCCAGCACCTGGAACCGGGACTACCTGCTCTGGCAGACCGAGCACCAGCGCCCCATCCCCTACGGGGTCAACGTCTTCCTGCCGACGGCGCTGCGGGAGACCGCGCTGGTGGACAAGCTGCTGAACGCGCTGGAGGCGCCCGACGAGCGGGCGCGCAACCGGGACGTGCCCTTCGAGGGTGAGCTGTTCCTGGAGGTCGACGCGGAGGGCGCCGATCTCGCCGGGCTGGGCTTCCGCTACGTCGTGGTCCACAAGGCCGCGCTCTCCCGGCTGGAGTGGCGGCGGACCTGGAGCCTGCTGGTTCAGGCGCTGGGCGATCCGATCACGGACAGCTCGGAGATCGCGGTGTGGCCTACTTCTTCGGATCTCGAGACGGGATCGCCGACGGGTCCGTGAAGGTGTGGAAGTACATGAGCCAGCCGCCGCCTGGCGCGCGGGCGAAGCTCGGCGCCTCGCCGTAGGTCGCGGGCATCCGCTCCCCGGGCTCCCGACGCCAGCCCCCGCCGTCGTCGACCAGCGAGCGCAGCGGCGCGCCGGGTGACTTCTCGTTGTAGACGAAGCGCACCGACCCATCGGGCAGGCGCATCGCGTCCGGCGCGAAGCCCGGGATCTGCAGCGGGCCCTGGAAGGTGAAGGTCGCGCCCCCGTCGTCGGAGGTCGCCCGGTCCAGTCCGAAGCTGAGCATCTCGCAGACTTCGCCCTCACAGACCACGCTGGGGTCGGCGTAGGGCCCCTCGACGGCGAGCCCCTCCTGCGTCCAGCGGATGAGGTCGTCGCTCACGGCGGTGAACACCTTGTGCGGCGTGCCCTCGTCCCAGGCGCCCTCGACGTACTCCTGGTGCGGCACCCCGAGGTAGTACATGCGCCACCGCCCGTCGGGCAGCCGGACCACGTCGGGATCGACCGCCATGCCCCTCACCAGCCCCACCACCTCGAAGCTGGGCTCCTGCCGGAAGGTGAGCCCGTCGTCGCTGACGGCCAGCGCCAGCGCCCCCAGCCCCGGCACGCCCTGGCGATGGAGGCGCTCGGGCGACTCGGCGACCCAGCTCCGCATGTGATCCAGGTCGCCGTCCACGTGGAAGAGGTAGTAGCGGCCTTCGTGCAGCACCACCTCGGGCACCGCGGCCTTGCTCAGCAGCGCGCCGTCGACGGCCTCGAAGTGCTGCCCGTCCGCCGAGCGGGCGACCCGGAGCTCCTGCTTCCAGGGGCCGTTCTCTTCACCGCGCGCCTGGATGTAGCGATCCAGCGCCTGGGCGTGACAGGCATCGAGCTGCCCGCGCAGGAGCCTGTCAAAGAGCACGTCCTTGCGGACCGCCTCGGGCACGCACTCCCGGGCCGGCGCGTCCGCTGGGGCGCTCACCGGCGGTTCGGCTGGCTCAGGCGGCGCGTCGCGGCAGCCCGGCGCCAGGAGCAGCACAAGCAGCGTGCTCATTGTGCTCACAGGTCCAATCACAGCTCTGCTCACTGGGCGGAGGTCTGCTTGGCGAGGCCGCGCTCGGCCCGGGCCTTGACCAGCGGGTGCTCGTCCTTCGCCCCGGCGGCCAGCAGCCCCGGGATCGGCTTGCGGAACTCATCGGCGGCCAGCAGCCGGACGGCCGTCCAGCGGACCAGCGGATCGGCGTGGGTGAGGGCGTCGGTGAAGAGCTCCGCGCGCGCGCCGCTGCCGCGAGCGGCGGCCTCCAGCAGGCAGATCAGCAGATCCGTGTCCTCGTCCCGCGCGGTCGCCCGCCAGGCGTCGCCGATGTAGGTGATCCGGGGCAGCCCCTCCTCACCGGCGAGGTCATCCTCCCAGTCGCCGGGCCCCGGCGCGGGGGGCTCCTCGGGGAGGGGGCCGCCGGCCTCGGAGGGGGTCTTATCGGCCAGCGCCGCCTTCAGGCGCGCGACCCACTCGGCCGCGCCGCGCGCCTCCTCGCCCTCCAGCGTCCACAGCCGGGACGCGGCGGCCGCCCGGATGTGGGGGATGGCGGCGGGCTCGGTGCTCGCCAGCGGGAGCCCGGTCACCCGGGTCGCCTTCAAATAGGACAGCGCCATGGCGCCGGCCCACATGCGATCCGGCGCCCGGTCCAGCAGCTCGGGGATGCGCGACTTCAGGCTCCCGCGCACCTCGGAGGCCAGCCCGTTGAGCGCGCCCCAGGCCTCGGGCGCGGCCACCTCGGACGGCGGCGCGAGGCGCCCCAGCTCCACCATCAGGTGCCCCAGGCAGCGCGACAGGTAGGGCCCGCCGCCCATGCAGAGGTCCAGCACCTCCGGGATCCGGCCGCCCTCGCCGGGGGTGTAGCCGACGTCCGCCGCCTCGAAGAAGCACTCGTAGCGCCACTTCTCCTCGGGCACGCCCTGGCAGGCCAGCCCCGCGTCCCGGTAGCGCCCCTCGATGGCGCTGGAGAGGGCGAGGTCGGACTGGCAGGTGTTGACCCCCTCGGCGCTGGGGCAGGGCGCCATCCGCGGCTCCTGGCCGTCCCAGGGTGAGGCCACGGGCTCGCGGGTCTTCAGCGTCCGGAAGACCTTTCCGCTGCCCTGCTTCCCCTCCGAGGGGGCCTCCACGTCGATCTGCCAGAGGTGGGGGCGGGTGTTGAGGCTGCGGCAGCGGCGCTGGGCGGGGCCGGCGGGCAGGCGCTCACAGAGCGACGCCGTGTGGCCCGGGTGGGCCTCGGAGAGATCCTGAACCAGGACCGTCTGGAACGCCGGATCCGCCTCGGCGGCGACCGCGTCCATCACGGCCTCGGGGCTCGCCTCCCAGTTGGCCGTCATCCAGGCGCGCTTGCACTCAAGATCACCGCAGTCGGAGAGCGCGTCGGGGGGCGCACCCACACCGCAGGCGAGTAGTGTCAACAGCGTGAACATCGGCCCGCAGCTATAACCCAACGGTCCTCGGGGTCGCGATGTCCAACCCACCACCCGATGAGCGCCGCTCGCCGCTGACGATCGCGACGCTCGCGCTCTGCGCGGCGCTCCTGGCGGGCCCGCTGCTCGCGTGGCTCCCGTGGATGGGGTCGCGCTTCCCTGGCATCGAGGAGGTCGATTACTACGGCACCCTCTGGTTCTACGGCCTCGCCGCGTCCGCCCTCGCGAGCGGCGATCCGGGCCAGCTCCTGAGCGCGGATCTCTTCTTCCACCCCTTCGGCAAGGATCTCTACCTCCACACCGGCGCCAACGTGCTGGACGCCGTCCTGGCCGCCCCGCTGCGCTGGCTGCTGGGGCCCGTCGCCGGCTTCAACGCCTTCCTGCTGCTCGGCGCCGCGTTCAACGCCTGGGCCTTCTCCAGGCTGGCGCGGCACTTCACCGCGGACCGGCTGGCCGTGGGGATCTCGTCGCTGTGGTTCGTGGCCAGCCCCTACGCGCTCTACGAGTTCGCCGAGGGCCGCCCCACCCAGGCCATCATGGGCCTCATCCCCCTCTTCCTCCTCTTCACCTGGCGCAGCGGGGAGGCGCCGGGCTGGAGGAACCCCACGCTGGCGGGGCTGACGCTGGCGCTGCTCGGCTTTCAGTACTGGTACTACGCCTTCTTCGGCGGCCTGCTCTGCCTCGCCCACGGGCTGTGGCGGGCCGCGACCTCCGTCGATCGCCTCGGGGTGCTGATGAGACACGCGGGCATCGCCGCCGTGTCCATGGCGCTGACCCTGCCCGCCGCGTGGCCCCTGGCGGCGGCGGCGGCGAGCGGGGAGGCGCCGGGGCTGCTGGACACCGCGGCCTGGAGCGCCACCGCGGTGGATCCCGTGACCCGGGGCGGCCACGACATCGCCCTGCAGACCTGGCAGCCCTGGCTGCGGGAGACGGGCTTCTACCTGGTCGACGACGGCGAGGGGAAGTTCATCGGCCACCAGCGACTGCTCTCCTGGGTGCTCCTGGCGCTGGCGGCGCTGGGGCTCGCCCGGCCGGGGTGGCTGGCGCGGGGCCCGCTGCTGGCGATGACGGCGACGGCGCTCTGGATCGCCACCGGCCCGATGATCGTCGTGGGGGGTCAGTGGCTGCCGGATCCGCTCTACCAGGCGGCGGCGGACGCGCTGGGCTTCATGGCGCGGCTGTGGTGGCCGGGCCGGGCCTTCGCCTTCCTGGTCCCGCTGCTCACGCTGCTGGCGGCGATGGGCCTCACCTGGGCCGCGCGGGATCGCCGCCTCCAGGCGGGGCTCGCGGGGCTGGCCACGCTGCTCTGGGCGATGGATCTGCGGACCTCGGGGCTGTGGCCCATGCCGAGCTGGGACGCGTCGATCCCGGCGGCGTATCAGTGCCTCGGAGACGACACCATCGACGCTGGTGCGGGCGCGGTGATCGAGCTGCCCTACGGCTGGACCCAGGCGCACCTCTACTACCAGACGGCCCACTGGCGGCCCATCCTGGGCGGCATGCTGGAGAACAACCCCACCTTCAGCCCCCCCGAGGCGCTGGCGCTCAGGGAGGAGAACCGCTTCCTGGTGTCCGCGGTGGCGGCGGTGAGCGCGTCGTCCGCGCCGGAGGACTGGACGGCGGCGGACATGGCGGCGGACAAGGCCGCGCTGCACGACCTGGGCTACCGCTACGTGGTGCTCCAGAAGGACGCCCTGGCCCTCCGCGGCGGCGCCGAGGGTATGGCCGCCAATCTCCAGCGCACGCGGCTGCGCCGCTACCGACGGGCGCTGGTGAAGCTGCTGGGCGCGCCCGTCTACGAGGACGCCCGCGCCGCCATCTACGCCCCCTGGGGCGACCCCACGCCCTGCGACGTCGAGGCGCTCCCCCCCGACGAGGCGACCCGCCCTCCGCGCGACAGCCCGACCTCCTCGGTCAAGCCGCTGGAGACCCGCCCCCTCACGCCCTGGCTGTGAGCTCGGGGAGACTCCGCGAGCCTCCGATAATTCTCAAGCTCTCAGCTCTCGGAGTCGATTGGCAGGTCTTCTGAGAGGAAGTCTTCTGGGGGAAGCATTGTCCGTTGAGAATCAAGCCGCCGAGCTGCACCTGCTCCAAGGCGCCCTGTCGAAGGATCTGGAGCAGTGCCTGGCGCTCTCCGTCGAGCTGCTGTGCACCATCGACTTCGAGGGGCACCTCACCCGCCTCAACGACCGGTGGCGGGACGTGCTCGGCTACACGCTGGAGGAGCTCCAGCGCACGCCGCTCAGCGCGATCGTTCACTCGGAGGACGCTGGTGCGCTGACGGAGCAGCTCGCGGCCGTCAGGTCAGGCGGGGGTGACGCCATCTCGCAGTTCGGGAGCCGCCTCCGCCGCAAGCGCGGCGGATATTGCTGTATCCGCTGGCGCTGGCGGGTGGCGCCGGGGGCCCGGGAGATCATCGCGACCGCGCTCGACATCACCGAGTCCAGGAGCGCGCTGAGTCAGTCCCGGAACATGATCGACGCCGCGCCGACGGGCATGATGATGGTGGACGAGAAGGGCCACATCACCCTCGTCAACGCCGTGCTCACCACGCTCTTCGGCTACGAGCGCGAGGAGATGCTGGGGCAGCCGATGGAGATCCTGGTGCCGGGCCGCTTTCGAGCCGGACATCCCAAGCTCCGGCGCAGCTTCACGGCGAACCCCAACGCCAGGCTCATGGGCCAGGGCCGCAGCCTGTTCGGGGCCCGCAAGGACGGCTCCGAGTTCCCGCTGGAGATCGGGCTCAGTCCGATCGCCAGCGGCGGACACACCTTCACCCTCTGCTCCGTCATCGACGTCACGGAGCGAAACCGCCATGAGACGGAGCTCAAGGAGCGGATCCAGGAGCTTCAGCGCCGACGCTCCGAGCTGAACCTGCTGAGCGAGATGTCCTCGCTGCTGCAGCACGCCATCAGCGTGGAGGAGGTCTTCGCCATCGTGGATCTCTTCGGTGAGAGCCTGTTCCAGGAGTTCTCCGGGAGCGTCTACCTCCTGCCGCCGTCCCGCGACAGCATCGAGCTCATGTCCTCCTGGGGAACCCTCCAGAGCGTCGAGCGGTTCGGCCTCTCGGACTGCTGGGCGATGCGCCGCTCCCAGCCCCATCACAGCACGGGCGTCCACCTGCCGAGCTGCTCCCACATCACCGACACCACCGGGGCCAACCTCTGCATCCCGATGACCGCGCACGGGATCTCGATGGGCATCATCAACCTCCAGGCCCCGGCCACCGCCAGCGCCAACCAGATCCAGAGCCTGGAGGCGCTGGGCAAGGCCGCCGCCGATCAGCTCGCGCTGGCCCTGAGCAACCTGCAGCTCCGAGAGAAGCTGCGGAGGCTCTCCATCCGCGATCCGCTCACCGGGCTGTTCAACCGCCGGTATCTGGAGGAGACCATCGACCGGGAGCTGCCGCGCGCGGCGCGCCGGGAGCGCCCCCTCTCGGTGCTGATGCTCGACGTGGATCACTTCAAGAAGTTCAACGACACGCACGGGCACCACGCCGCGGACGATGTGCTCCGCATCCTCGGCTCGACGCTGATGGCCGCCGTCCGCGATGACGACATCGTCTGCCGCTTCGGCGGCGAGGAGATCGTGCTCATCCTCCCCGAGTGCGATCTGGCGTCGGCTGTCGAGCGGGCCGACCGACTCCGGGAGCTGGTCTACAGGGCCACGGGCGGGAAGATCACCGTGTCGATCGGCGTCTCCGAGTATCCCGGCGACGGCACGACCTGGGAGCAGCTGCTCCAGACCGCGGACAAGGCGCTGTACAAGGCGAAGAAGGGGGGACGGAACATCGTCGTCTCCTCCGGCTCGCTGCGCCTCGACTCGCTGAGGGCCTCCCCCGACGAAGCCTCCGAGTCCTGACAGAGACGCCCGGGACGCCCGGGACTCCCCGGGCGACGCCTGCGCTACCGCGCCTCAGAGCGCCGAGCTGCGCGACCGGATGGCCGCCAGCAGGCGCTCATGGAAGGCGGCGAAGGGCATGGACTCCTGGGCGCGAACGCCGTGACGCCGCAGCGTGACGCCGCCCTCCTCGACCTCCTTGTCGCCCACCACCAGCACGTTGGGGATCTTGCGCACCGCCGCCTCCCGCACCATGCGGCCCACCCGCTCGCCGGAGCGGTCCTGCTCAGCGCGCACGAAGTCCGCGCGCATCGCGTCGATCAGCTCCTGGGCGTACTCCCGGTGTCGATCGGCGACCGCCAGCACCCGCACCTGCACCGGGGCCAGCCATGTGGGGAAGGCCCCACCGTAGTGCTCGATCAGGAAGGCCACCATGCGCTCGTGCGTGCTCAGCGGGGCGCGATGAATCACATAGGGCCGGTGCTCCCGACCGTCGGAGCCGACGTAGCTCAGGTCCATGCGCTCGGGCTGGGCGAAGTCGAGCTGCACAGTGCTCGCGGACTCCTCCCGACCCGTGACGCTGCGGAGCTGGACGTCGATCTTGGGCCCGTAGAACGCGGCCTCACCCGGCCCCTCGTACCAGGGCAGCCCGCTCTCCTCCAGCACCTCGCGAACCACGCCCTGGCAGTACTCCCACGCCTCGGGATCATCCACGAACTTGGCGCTGTTCGCCGGATCCCACGTCGAGAAGCGCAGCCGCCAGTCCTCCAGCCCCAGCACCTTGTAGGCCTCCGCGTACATGGCCATCACGGCCCGCAGCTCGGCCTTCACCTGCTCCGGCGCGCAGTAGATGTGGGCGTCGTTCATGCACATGCCGCGCACCCGCAGGAGCCCCGAGAGGGAGCCCGAGTCCTCGTAGCGGAAGACGTCGCCGTACTCCGCGAGCCGCAGGGGCAGCTCCCGGTAGGAGCGCTT
>Ga0316204_10007802_pt1 | contig 15361 bp, 13 predicted proteins | sample 6monrhotite_MG_2_FD_205661 | JGI IMG/M metagenome (GOLD analysis project Ga0316204, IMG submission 205661) | Microbial mat bacterial communities from mineral coupon in-situ incubated in ocean water Damariscotta River, Maine, United States -... | ecosystem: Environmental > Aquatic > Marine >...
CCGGAAGCCTAACGTATTGATCAGATTTGCCGTTCTCTAACGAGCGGTGAAACTGCGACATGAAACCGGACTCAGATCATTTCGCCTCATCGCGAATGATCGAGTCCGGTTTTTTTGCGCGCCACTATGACAGCCACACCACTCACCCGTCGCCTCCGCAGACCCCGGTGGCAGATAGGGACAGTCTGTTGTATCTTGATGGTCGAACTGCAGAGTCCAAACCTACGACCTTCAGCGGGAAACAATACCGGCATGACGATTCGCCACACGATCCTGACCATGTCTCTTCTGGGTGCTGTTGGGCTGTGGGCCGGTTTGGCCCAAGCCGCCGAGCCGCCGCGCCCAAATTTTGTGATTTTCATGACCGACGACCAACGCTTCGACGCGCTGAGTTGCGCCGGCAACACGATTCTGCAAACCCCCAACATCGACCGCCTAGCCGCTGAAGGTTTGCGATTTACAAATATGTTCGTCACCAATTCGCTCTGCGCACCGAGCCGCGCGACATTGTTGACCGGACAATACTCCCACACACACGGCGTGCGCGACAACAAGAAAAAACGGATCCCCGCCACGACGCCCATCTTGCCGGAGATCCTCCGCGAGCAGGGTTACGAAGTCGCATTTTGCGGCAAATCGCACGTCCGCGGCGCGCTGCGTGATCGCAAATGGGATTACTACTTCGGCTTCCAAGGACAGGGAAATTACCTCAAACCGGTGATCGCCGAAGGGGTCGATGGCGAGGATTTGCCACGAGAAGGGTACATGGACGACGTGGTCACCAGCAAAGCTGTGGACTGGCTGAAGCGGCGCGACTCGGACAAGCCATTTTGCCTGTTCGTGTGGTTCAAAGCCCCGCACCGCAGTTGGTTGCGGGCGCGACGGCATCACGATCTGTTCAAGGACGTCGCCATTCCCAAACCGAGCACCTACGATGCCGACCTGGAAGGCATGCCTGGCAAACCAAACGCTTTTCGCAATGCCGACAACCGCATCGGCGATTTTAACGACGTGCGTTCATTGGACGGCTTCGTTAAGGACTACTACGCGACGTTGGTCGCCGTCGATGAGAACGTCGGCCGCGTCTATGACACACTCAAAGAGCTGAAGGAACTCGATGACACGGCCATTCTCTATACCTCCGACAATGGGTTTTTCCACGGAGAATGGCGGGCATTTGACAAACGGCTGATGCACGAACCGTCGATCCGCGTGCCACTATTAATTCGCTACCCCAAACAGATAGCCGCGGGCCGCGTCGACGACCGCATGGTGACCAACGTCGACATCGCCCCCACAGTGCTCGATTTGGCCGGCGTAAAAACTCCCAAATCGATGCAGGGCCGCAGCACAGTGCCATTGTTCGCTGGCGACAAAGCCACCCCCTGGCGCGATGCGTGGTTGTATGAATACTTCGAATTCCCCGGCGCACACAGTGTCCGCAAACATCGCGGAGTCCGGACGGATCGCTGGAAGTACATCCACTACTTCGAGCAACCGCAGGAATACGAATTGTATGACCTGCATGCGGATCCCGACGAGGTCCACAATCTCTACGAGCAACCGAAGCACGAACAAACCGTGCGAATGCTACAAAAGCGGTTGATGGAGTTACGCCGTGAAACTAATGATCCCGATTTAGGGTAAATAAAACGGCGGTCACGATTGTTGGAAATCGCGGCCGCCGTGTCGTTTTGTGGATAATTTCGCCCGCCTCCCCCCCACCCGGCAGAGCCAAGGGTTTAGGGAACGCGGCGATTGCATCAGTTGTTGGCGGCGGGCTCTTCGACCACTTCCTCGACTTCGACTTCCACTTCGGCCTCTTCCGGGGTGTCTTCCGTTGGAACGTCATCGGCCGGATCCGGCAAAATGATGTCGTCGGCCGGAGGTTCAAAGTCACCAGGACCGGGGCCACCAGGTCCGCCCATTCCATTCATCATCGCGAACATCATGGCGGCTTGCATCAGCGTTTGGTAGTTGATGTCGTTCAAGCCTCCCATGTCGATAACGACGTCGGCACCGGCTTGTTCGGTACTGATACCGGCCAACATTTTTTGCACTTCTTTCAGAACCGGCAACATCATTGAGGCGGGTCCACCTGGAGGTGCGGCTTGCATCTGTTTCAACTGAGCATCAAGCCCAGTGTTCGCCTCCTGTACGGATTGCGTGACCGCTTTCGCAAATTCACCAGCCGCCTGCTCGTCGACCAGCGAAAAGGTGGATTGTACGCGGATGTCGGGCGAGATTGTTGCCCGCACGACAGCCATTTCCAATTGCTCGGGGAGTTTCTCATACGGCGTCCCCACGGCACGATCCGTTTGCGAGGCCGCCATTTCCCGCAGTTGATCATTCACTGTGACCAGAAACACCAAATCGGACGAAGCGTCCACTTTGGCCAAGGCCTCGGTCAGTGGTGTTTTCACCGACCCTTTGCCGTCAATCAACTTTTTAATGACCGCTTCGTCCTGTGCCAAGATGGCTGTCGACTCATCGGCCAACAGCACGTATGCGTCACTAGCAGGCGTTTTGGGTGGCCCGAACTGTGGAGCTTCGGCTGCGTCATCCCCTTCAGTCGGCTTAGCTGGTATCGCATGGTAAAAAGTGGTCCCGGCATACTCGACATCAACCAATTCCGCCATTTCGGCATTGTCGGCCACCATTTTATCGAGCATCGCCTTGCCACCATGTGGCTTGGAGAATGTGGCGACAATGGAAACTGGTTCCTGGATTCCTTCAGGCCCTGCTGGCGGGCCACCGCTGATCACGATTTCGTCGATGTCAGACGGGGCGACGCCGAACTTTTTGGAAGTTTCGGCCAATTGTCCGGCCACCATGGGGTTTTCCGACAGTAACGGCGATTTGAGCAATTGCTGCGGATGAACCACCAGGACGGCAACCGCTTCGGGAAGCACGTAGGCGGAATCAACGCCGACTCTGTCACCCGTGGCCATCGAAGTCGGTTTGCCAGACGCAGCGGTTTTGGGCTGTTCCTCAGGCTTCGGTTCGGTCTTGGGAAGTGTTTCGGGGGTGGTCGCCACATCAGAATCACCCACTTTGGTGGTTCCTGCCGCAGCTTCGGCGTCCGCCGGTTTTTCGGGCGTCTGGGCATCCTCGCCGCCGCCGCATCCTAGAAACGCGACCGACAATGCCAGCACGCCCGGCAACAGCAATAATCTACGCATCACAGCTCTCCTCAATCGGATGGAAAAAACAGCGCCGATGCCTGGACGCCAGTGACTGACGCCATTCAGCGCTTTTGACGATTTCAACCAGAATCGCAACTGCACTTAGCAGTGCAACGTACGGAAACCCGCCCCGGATCAAAATCGCCCGTACTGATTTACAAACACTATCCGCTCGCAATAAACCACGGTATCAATCACAGTGAGCCGCTCGCTCAGATTGAGCCGACGAACGTTTCACTTACGTTGGACCCACAATCCTGCGCCGCCGGTTTATTAGCGTTGCACCGGTGACAATATGCGATCACTGATTGAAATACAAGAATTTTGACCGTCCGTTTCGCAATTTCGATTGATTGTCATCCCAACGGGCATCGAGTAACGTGGCGATAGAGATCGGCTGACGCCGGGTCTGGCCAGTCGTCGTATCGGAACAGCGCACGACGGCGCGCGCCCCCCCACAAGAAAAACCTGCCGCGATCAGATTCGCGGTTTTGCATGGAGTTGAGCAGCATGAGTATCTTGGACCGTTTTTCGCTTGCCGGGAAAATTGCCCTCGTGACCGCCGGAGCGGGACCGCAATTCGGCAGCAGCCTCTCCGAAGGACTCGCCGAAGCAGGCGCCACGGTGATCACCGCCTCGCGATCACTGGAGCGAAATCAGGAGTTCGCGACTAAGCTTCGCGAAAAAGGGTACGACGCGCACGGACTAGAGTTCGAATTGGGGGACCCCGAATCGACGCAGCAACTCCACGATCAAATCATCAGCCGATTCGGAAGACTCGACGTGTTGGTGAATAGCGCGCTGCAACGCGCAGGGCATGTCGGCGATTTGGATTCGCAAAACATGGAGGTGTGGCGTAAAGCGGGCGAAGGGGATTTGGGTGGGTTGTTTCACATCTGCCAACTCTTTGTGGAAGACATGGTGCAACAAGGCAGCGGATCAATTGTGAATATTTCAAGCATCTACGGCGTGGTCTCCAATGACCCCACGTTGTACGAGGGGACCGACATGGTCCAGCCGCCGACCTATACGTTCGTCAAAGCGGGAATGATTAATTTCACGCGCTATCTGGCGAGTTACTACGGCAAGCAAGGCGTACGGGCCAATTGCATCAGCCCCGGCGGATACTTCAATAATCAACCACAGTCGTTTGTGGACAACTACACCAAGCGCGTTCCGGTCGGCCGCATGCTGGATAACGAAGACATCAAAGGCGCGGTCGTCTTTTTGGCCTCTGAGGCGAGCAGCTACATCACAGGCGACAATCTGATGGTCGACGGTGGCTGGACCTGCATTTGATATCAAAAAGTGCTGAAGAGTCTAACCTCAAAACGACCACTCCCACCAGCCTCCAAATTAATTCGACGGACGCTCCCATGCCCAAGTCCACACCCAGAAAAATCCTCATCGTCGGCGGGGGTTCCATTGGAGAACGGCATCTGCGCTGTTTCCGCGATATTGACAATGACGTGGAAGTCGGACTGTGCGATGTCCGCGAAGAAATCCGCAACCAATTGGCTGAACGGTACGGCTTGGCGAAAACGTTCGCTGATTTAGCCGAGGCGGCGCAACAGCATTGGGATGCCGCCGTGATTTGTACGCCCGCGCATTTACATGTCGCGCATGCGGTCGCGTTGGCCGAGCATGCCGACGCACTCATGATCGAAAAACCACTCTCGACGTCGCTGGAAGACATTCCCCGTCTCCGTGAAGCCTGGGCAGGGCGCGTGGTGAATATTGCTTATGTGCTACGGGTCAATCCCTTAGTGCAAGCGGCAAAACAGATTTTGGAATCGGGCGAATTGGGTGACCTGCTGGAAGTCGTTGCCTCCTCTGGCCAACATTTCCCCACGTTTCGACCAGCGTATCGCGAGATTTATTACACGCGGCACGAAACGGGTGGCGGCGCGATTCAAGACGCAGCCACACACCAATTCAACATGGTGCAGTATCTCGCCGGTGATTTTGATTGGGTGTTCTGCGACTCCGGACATCAGGCGCTCGAAGGGGTTGAGGTCGAAGACACGGTGCACCTCACCGGACGAACGGGCGGTGGTCGCACGATGGTCAATGCGTCGCTCAATCAGTTTATGGCCCCCAACGAAACCGTCGTACGTCTCAATTGCCGCGGCGGGAGCGTGAAGTTGGTTTTTCACGAGCAAAACATCGGCACGCTGCGGCATGGCGACGATGACTGGACGTGGAATCCGCCGGCGAAACTGGAACGCGACGACCTCTTCCGCGAACAAGCCCGCCGCTTCCTCGCCGCCGCAGACGGCCAAGAATCAGTTCGCTGCACGCTCGACGAAGCGGAACACACGCTGAAGGTTAATCTAGCGGCACTAAAATCCGCCGGACGGGAGCGGGTGGAGATTGCATAACTTCAAGCTGGTTGCTTCTGGCGGCTTACTCGCCCGTTTGAAATGTACGAGTTGCAAAGGCACTGCTGGACTAGCCAGCAGTGTCACCCGTTAAGTGTGGCGTTGGGCTACTCCATCGATCCCGGTCGGAGTCGTTGCGGAGTATTGGGAATGCGTTCGATCAGCTCGTTCACTTGACCGTCCCGTTTATTCAGCGTGAACGCGTCGTACAATTCGCCGGTGGCGGTTTTGGCATCGTAGCGTAATTCGTCTCCATCGATGCTGATGATTTGATACAGTTGCGTATCCTCTGCACGGCGGACGAACTGGAAATCGTTGCGATCGTACATCTTGGGGCCGCTGACCGAGACGACATACATCGTTCCTGCCCGAGGATCACGCACGTTTTTGCCAGTGCTGGCATTTTCGTGGACCATCAAGCCAGTGCGGCCGTAGCTGTGGTCATGTCCTTGCAGCACAATATCGACGTGGTATTTGTCAAAGATCGGCTGCCAAGCGTCCCGGATTCGGGGATTGTCACGGCGGCGGCTGGCGGAATAGATCGGCGCGTGTTGTGTGACGATCGTCCAGCGGTTGGGATTGTCGGCGAGCACTTTGTCCATCCAGACGGCTTGTTCTTTGATTTTGTCGTTGGTGTTCAAGCAGACGATTCGCACGCCTTGGAAGTCAAGCCAATATACCGTTTCCTCAAGTCCCGGCGGGCCGTTCTCGGGAAACTCGAATGTGGGGCGCCAATGTGGCGCGAGACGGCGGCGGCCGATGGGGTAGGTATTGCCTTGGATATCTTCCTTGGCATATTCGTGATTTCCGGGGATGGCGATGCTGGGAAGCATGCCATTTACCCATCCGCCGGCATCGTGCCACTCGCCCCATTCTTCGTCGCGAATCGCATTGTTGATCAAATCGCCGGCGTGCAACATGAATTTGGCTTTGGGTGCATCGGCGAATGCTTCGCGAACAACCCGCGCCCAGTGCGCCTTCAGCGAGTTCTGAGCGTCGCCGAAATAGATGAAAGTAAACGGTTCCGGTTCGGTGCTGGGCGTACGAAAATGGATCCAGGAACTCCAATTGACACCGTCTCCCACGCGATAGACGTAAAGCGTCTTGGGGGTCAGGCCGGTGAAATGGGCTGAGTGATAATGCGCCTTGCCCAGGTCAGATTCCAATTCCTGTGTCGTGGCATTGATTTGATGTGCCTTATCGACAAACCACGGCCCCTGCTCCGCGAATGCAATTTGTGCGACCGGCTTGGTGACGGAAGTATCGGTCCGCCAAGTGACCGCTTGTGTGGTAGCCACGTCATCGTTCCAAGTTAGCACAATCCGATCCGGCACCGGGCTGGGGCGATACGTTTCCTGAGCAGCTGCGAGTTCCGGTGTCACCTGTCGTTCGTCGCGTCCCTGCGTGACCTGAGGGAGAGACAAATAGACCGACGCCCCCAACGCCAACACAGTCACTACGCCGCAAACCAGTTTCATTTTCGTGTTCATGCAACCGTATCCTGGATATTCGAATGTTCCGCGTAGCGCTCAAAATACTTGGACCGAAACGCGTGTGCACCGCGCGGCGATGAGGAAGAGACGCACTCCCCTCCCACATAACTACTAATGACTCGCGAAGTATTTATGAATTTAGCGCTTTTGCAGAAATGATGCAACGATGCCCTATGACGAACGTGCGAATTCATCGAGTGGCGCCGCTATTCCAGTGTCACTTGGAAAAGAAAAACCACGAAAGAAGCGAAAGACACGAAACGAATAAGGGGAATGATGAACCCCCGGATTGCTGAGATTGAGGTCAAAACACACGTGGGTGAGCAAAGCCAGTATTTTCGTGTTTCTCGTGGTTCATAAATCGCCCGTAGCTGCGGCCACGCGTCGCCCTGGGGCTTTGGATATCGATTTGGCTAGTACGTCTAATTGTCGGCGATGTTGGCCCCTAGCTGAAACGCTGAAAATGCGGCAATCGGGATCCAAATAAAATCGAGCCAGCCAAAACTGAAGATGAATATGTCACCAACAATCGAACCTTCGAATTCTTCTTGGTCTTCTTCTGCACGCTCCTGCTCGTTTTCCGCTTCTTCACGCCGCTCCTGTTGTTCGGCGATCGGCGCCTCTTCCCACCGTTTTGTAGCCTCATCCCAAATGTCCGGTGGATAATTTTCTGAAATGTCTTGACTGGCATTCCAAAACAACGGTTGCTTCTCAGGCCAATCCACGTTTTCCCCCGCGTCGACACGCTCGTCAACAATCTCATCGGCGATTTGCTGAATCGACAGTTCTTCGACATCTGCCGGGAGTCCGACAAAACGCCCTGCAAACCAAGCTGCGATTACGATCGCCGTGAGAAATTTGGCAATGATGATTGAGACTAAAGTGATGACTGCGGCCGTAATTCCCGGGCCAAGCCCATCGCTCTCCCCTGAGGCCAATCGCACACCCAACCCCACCGTAAAGCCCATTCCCACAGCGATCCAACCGAACGGAAACGGAATCAAGTAGCCCATGAATACCCAGAGGGCAATGCCCAACAGACTGCCGAGGCAACCGCCAATTATCCACCTCGGGAATCCCATCGACAACCAGCCGTCCTCGTCCTCCAAGTCTTCAGTCGCGTCACGCTTCTTCTTCAGACGCCTTAACTGCGGACGGGCTAATGCTAACGGCACTTCCTCATGTTCGTGGATCCCCTCCTCCAGTTGCGGGGACCGACTGCGTTTGCGGCGGGCACGTCGGTTTTCGTCGATGTCGGCAAGGAATACGTCCTCGTCCGATTCCAATTCTGGAGCTGGTTTGGGCTTCGGTTTAGATTTAGTTTTCGGTCTGGGTTTCTGAATGACAAATTTGCCGGTGCACTTGGGACAGTCGACGGTCTTACCAATTGCCCCCGCGCTTTTCACACGGAATGTACTGGAGCAATGCGTGCACTTCACTCGTATCGGATTGCTCATTGATGAATCTCACAGCAACGAAAGATTATAGGGTGGGAGGCGACGAACCATGATCGTCGTAGGGGCGTTTCGCTAACCGTGAGATGAACCGCTTGCGTAACGCTGTCGCTATTCTAACCGCGGACCTGCCGAAAAATCGAGTAGAAAACCGCCGCATTGAAGCTGAGTCCCAAGCTGGCCACTCATCGTCACCCGTAACGACGCATCGTCCACACTGTGGCGCCCGCCGTGCTGACCAGCGCTGACAGAAAGAGCACGGTTTTCCAAACCATCCCGCGCTGCGTCTGAACTGTGCCCGCAAGTTGATAGGGACGACTGCGGCGTACGGGAATATCCTGCATCGCTCGTTTTGTCCCCGCGAGCCAATGCAGGCTTCGCAGCACAAATGTTCCAGCGGCATATTGACCTGGCCCGGACATGCCGCGATTGGTTGCAAACTCGGCATCGCCCACGACAACCAACATCGGCGCCGGAGTGGTGCGATCGGTCCTTTCGACCGCGACCGCCAACGAGACAGGACCGGGCAAGTCGCGGCCGGCATTCCATTGCGGCAAGTTCCGCGAAACGACATCGGTTTCCGCCCAACAATGGGGACCGGCCGGCGAAAGTAGGAGCGGCGTGCAGACCGCGGTTGGCGCAGCAGTGACAGGCAAAAGCCGCACGCTCCGCGCCTGCAGAAAGTCCAACGACGCACGAGGCATGGTCCGCGCCAATGGATGGTCGCCGTCCGCTGGCAGAGCGCGAGCCGCCGTCGACAACTGGTTATCGATGGTGGTTGTTACCACTAAATCGTTTCCTAATAACACGCCCTGTTTGCGCAACAGACGGTCCAGTCCTGTCGGTAGCACCGCGCCATCACGATGGTTTTGTACGAGATCCAAGAGCAACAACCCGCTGCCGCCATGCTTGAAGTACATCTCCAACTTGGCCTCATCCGCCGCGTCGAATTCGGCCTGCGGTCCGGCGAGCAACACGACGTCGGCGTCGGCTGGGATATGCGTGGCTTGTCTCAAGTCGAGCGTTTGCATTTCTACCCCACCCATCCGCAGGTAGTCAGCCAGTTCGCTGAGCGACCGCGTGCTGTCAGCGCCTTCGGAAATCAACGACGCTTCTCCATGCCCAGAGAGGCAGTAGACCTTCACCTGCGGTTGTCCCTCCACCAATCGGACCAAAGCAGCGGTGACCGTTTGCTCGGCGAAGAAATCGATTCCAGCGACTCGTCCCAAGGGTGCTCCGTGAAACTCCGCCAAATCCTCGTGCTGCAAGACTTCATGTCGCGGCTCTTCGCCCGGCAATTGATACGTAACTACCACGCAAGGAGCGGCGATATCGGGAAAGCGTTGTTTCAAGCGTTGACCGGTCACCGAATCGTTAGCAGTGACTCGCTCAATTTCAAATCTAGGGGCGTGCTGTTTGTACTGTTTTAACAAGTCCGACAGCATCGCCGCCGAGTCGTCAAAGGTCCGTTCTCGCGCCGTGCGCACTTCACTTTCGGCAAGCAAGGTAACGGTGACCGTTCCCTCAAGTTGAGTAAGCACATCGCGAGTTTGCGACGACAGCGTGAACCGCTGCTGTTCAGTGACGTCCCACGACACTGGCGCAACAGCGGCGACTCCCCAATTGACGGCTAGCAGCGTTGCCACAACGCACGCGCCGGTTGCGATACCACGTAGAGCTCGCCACCAGTTTTCCCCAAAAAGCATCATTTCGTGACTCTCAAGTGGTTTGATTGGAATTGCATGCGTTTCTTTTCGTATTGTTCACTCGCGGCTACGAGTCGCCTGACAGGCGATCCACAATAGAAAAATGGAGCAGGTTACGTGGCCGCAAATCATGCGAACGTCGATTGCTCCAGTGCTGAAACTTGCTAAATGTTCCCAACAGGCAACGCGGTCCGCCAAAGAAATCCAGGCTTCACTGATGCGCCAATGCAACATGGCTCGCGGCGCGAGACTAAGCACGAGCAGTCCAATCATGGCCGAGACCGTCGCCACACTCGCGGCAAAAGGAGCCTTGCAAACAGCGGTGCAAACCATGCCCACTGCGCAGAGTGATAACGAAATTGTGGCGATACCAATCACGCCACCGATCACATAGCCGCGGTCAAAATCCAGCCCCATTCCGGGCCAGTAGCGCAGCGCCAACAAACAACAGATCCAAGGCAGGACGTTGACAACCACCGCGATCCAAGCCGCTGCAAATTTTCCGGTGATGACCTGCCATGGTTGGACAGAAGTCGTCAACAACATTTCCCAGATTCCGCGCCGCCGCTCATCCGCCACCATACCCATAGTCACGACAGGAACAATCAGCATTAGCGAGAACACCAAAAAGACGTTCGGCCCCAAAAACTGCGCTAACGGGTCATCCGCCTGCCGCAACGGCACAACGCGCCCCTGCGCGAGTAAGGTGATCAGCAGTGAAAAGTTCCACCCTGCGACGAGCGTCGCCGCCAGTAGCATCACATAGGCAGCTGGGCGACGGAAGTGTGCAAGGATTTCCCAAACCGCAATGGTGACGATGGTCGAAGTATCTCTCAGCAACCGTCCCCCGGCGGAACGGAAAACAACCCCCGATCGTGCGGCAGGACGTGCGTCGTCGCGATGCGAAACAGCTATGGACATCATGCCGCCTTTCTGGGTTCAGAAAATACAGCCCGGACAAATCGCGACTCAAGCTCCGGAAGCGAACGGGAAAGTTCGCGAATCGGCCAGCCGCGTTGAAAACAAATTTCCGCTACCCGCGGACGCACGTCATGATCTTTGAGGCAACGCAGTTCGAAACGTTGCCAAGCATCGCCACACGTTGTTTGATCGACTGCTAGGACACCGTCAATGGTCAATAAGGCGGCATGAATCAACTCCGCCGCCCCAGAGACTTCAAGACGGCAATGGTGATATTCGCCATGCCCCCCTAAATCGACGTCATCCACAAGACAGCCTTGGGACATGACCAACACTCGGCTACAAATTGCTTCGGCCTCGGCCAAGACGTGCGTCGAGAGGAGCACGGTGTGATCGGCAGCCAATTCAGAAACGAGACCCCGGAATTGCCGGACCTGTAACGGATCCAATCCGGCGGTCGGTTCATCTAGGATCAACACCGCAGGATCGCTCAACAGCGTATCGGCCAGCGCCACACGCCGCCGTTGTCCGTTAGACAATCGGCCGATGATCCGATGCCTCAAGTTGGTGATTCCACAAGCGTGTAAACAACGCTCGATCTCGCCCATGCGTGTGCGACGCGGTACATTTTTTAATTTCGCACGGAACGACAAAAACTCACCGACGCGAGCATCCGGGTAGAGAGCGGTCGATTCGGGAAGATAGCCGAGCTGTCGACGTACTTGCCGCGAACAGTTGACGGTATCAAACCCGGCAATGCGGACGCTTCCGGTCGTAGGATTGAGGAATGAAGTCAACATTCGCAACGTCGTGGTTTTGCCCGCCCCGTTTGGGCCGATCAGACCGACGATCCCGGGACCCGGTATCTCAAAACCAACTCCGTTGACCGCTCGCGTTTCCCCAAAGGATTTGACGAGATTACGAGCGACAATCGACATGACGGAACGCCAATCAATTCAGCAAGTTGCGGTTCGGGCGGAATGAAGGCGGATTTATACGACGCAGCGGTTCAATCGATCAAGACAAGTCTTATCGCTCGGCGAACCGTCGATATCGGCCTGTGGAGGGCAATTTGGCGGCGGTTTCGACGGTTTCGCGGTAATTCGTCGTCCACCGGCCTTGGCAAAATGGCTGATGCCTAGCTAAACTGCATCCCCTCGCGGCGAAATTGATACAATATCCCGCGAACAATCTGACAGAAACGGCCTCAATCTCCTTTTAGATGACATTAGTTACGATCATGACCAAGAAGCGAGCAGCCACCGAGCGGCAACTAGAAAATGCCAAGCAAGCCCTAGCGGCCCGCGAAGCGATTTTGAAAGAAACAGGCGTGGAGACCAAACGCGACACGATCTGGCGCGGTCTGAACGCCACCGTTCGTGAAATTCGCCATCGGCTAAGAGCAATTGCCACCATTGAAGAACGCGAAAAAAACATGGTGGAACGCCGATTGGCCGCCGCGAGCGAAACGGCCGCCGAGGAATAAGTTCCCTGTGGGGAACATGTTGGAGAGATGACAGAGTGGCCGATTGTGCAGCACTGGAAATGCTGTGTGCGGGAAACCGTACCGGGGGTTCGAATCCCCCTCTCTCCGCTTTGCAATAGTCGCCAGACGGCTAGTCTGGCAAATAGGCGTCTAACATCTCAACCCGTCCGCAAGGCGTCAGGGTGACGGATTCCACGCTGGCCGGAATCAACCATGTTTGGCCCAAACCCGCTGGCTGCGCCTCGGGATCGCCCTCGACGCTCAATTCTCCGGCCAACACGGAAATGATGTGACAGCCGCCGCCGGTCTGTAATTCCACCGGATTTTTGAACGTCCAGCGGTCCCACACGAATTTGTCGCATTCTACAAGCCGCGCGACATGTGAGCGATCCGTCGGGACCGGTGTTTGCAACGCGACCGGGCCAGCGGCGAAGTCGGTGGCAGAAAGTCCCTGCTCTACGTGCAGTTCGCGTGGCTGACCGTCAGGGCCAATAAAGTTCCAGTCGTACAAGCGAAACGTGGTGTCGCTGGCTTGTTGGATTTCCGCGACCAGCAATCCACCACCGATGGCGTGCACGGTTCCCGCAGGCAGGAATACGCAGTCGCCGGCGGTCACCGGAATCGCATGCAGGTAGTCTTCGCAGACTCCTTGAGCGATGGCCTTAGCCAATGCGTCACGGTCGGTTCCCGGTTTCAACCCGGCGTATACCAAACTGCCCGGCTCAGCTGCCAAAACAAACCAAGCTTCGGTTTTCCCCAAATCGGGCGGAGTGAGTTGGGCCGCCATGGTGTCATTAGGATGGACTTGGACGGACAGCGTGCGTTGGGCATCCAGAAATTTATAAAGCAGCGGAAATGTTGCTTGCGAATGACGAATACCCAGTAGTTGCTCGCCATGTTCAGCAATCACCTGTGATAAGGTTTTCCCCGCCAAGGTGCCGGTGGCGACAACGCTCTGATCGTCGCCATGATCGACAATTTCCCAGCTCTCAGCAAAATGGGGTCCTTCACCGATCGGTTTGCCCAATACGGAGCCCAATCGCCGCCCTCCCCAAGGATAATTGCGAAAAACTGGCCGCATCCGAAATGGGTAGAGTGAATTCATGGGGCCTCCAAGGATGTCCACTAAGGATTCGGAGGTTTCAGTCAACGACTATTTTTCCCGGCACCTTGCAATAATCGACGGCAAAACCTTTGATGGTTTTGCCCGTAATACTTGAGATGCTAAATAGCGTCAAGGAGGCTATTCTGCTTGGCTTTCCGCGTTGCCTCCCCAACAAATCGGTGAATAATCTAGAAATTCGGATTGTCCTCAGTCCCAGAATCGTAAATACTAGGGAGAGTTCAACAAACCTCCCGCCGGGAGTCTATCGGGGGTGCGCATTCGCATCGCTTGCTACCCCTAGGCATGGGCAGTGTCAGAAGCCGCATGATGCGGTTGTTGAAATCGTCTTTATGGAAGAGGCGGGGGATTCGAATGAGGCGAATTGACTACCGGGAGGGACTTCCGGGGGCTCACCTCAGCGACGAGCAGAGTCCGGCTCCAACGTCGCATCGTTCTGCCATCACGATGGTCGACGCGATCATGGAAGAGCTTGCTATGCATAACGTCGACCTTGAAACCGTGACGCTCAAAGAAATGAAGCAACTCTTCTCCGACGCCTGTCGCGATTGCTAATACGCACGACGGCAGCACGACTCAATCTCGCCAGTTCGGATACAGATGATTTCGCGCGTTGAGCCGGATAGGGTGGACCTCTTTTCGCAATTCACCGTCACTTGATCAAGGCAGTGGCCGCTTCGGGGAACACCACCTTGAACATCAGCCAGGCCATGAGTAACGTCAGACTCAGATTGAGCGTCTGTCCACAGACATACAGAATGAGCGGCTTGCCCCCCTGCAACGAAGCCCCCAGTTCGCGAAAGTTCGTTTCGAGGCCGATGCTGACGAAGGCCAAACAGAAAAACCAACCGCGTAACGTTTTTGTTGTTCCACCAATCATGGCATCCAGCACGGCCGGCCCTTCAGGCAACGTTTCGTGAATGAACGAAAAAATAATCGACGCACCCACGAAGCCGACAATAAATTTCGGAAATCGATACCAGATTTCCCACAGGCTCACTTTTCGCGAATCCTCGCCGCGATCCACGTAAATTGTCCAATACACCGATACGGCAAACGCGATCACACCGATCAGAATGTTCTGGATCATTTTCACGGTCATCGCAACGGGGGTGTACTCATCCCCCAAAAATTCGCCCGCCGCCGCCACCGCACCAGTGGCATCGATGGTGCCCCCCATCCATGCGGCCCCCACGGTCTTGTCCATGCCAACCGTCGTGATAAACACCGGCATGACGATCATCATGATCACGGTGAACAACATCGACATCCCCACTGCCAGCGTCAGTTCCTCCTTCTTGGCACGACAGGCGGCCGCGGTCGCAATTGCCGCAGAAACTCCGCACACCGACATGTCAGCTGCGATCGTGATATTCAATGTCCGCGACGCCATGCGGAGAATTCGTTGGCCGAACCAATAAGTCGTGGTCAATACGATGGGAGTCACCACCCAGGCGATGATGATTCCCGGTTTGCCCAACGCCAACAATTTGCCGAATAGAATCTCGGCGCCTAATACCACCAGGCCAGTCTTGATGTAAAATTCCGTTTTGACGGCCGGTTTGATGAACGCCGGCGTGCCAATCGTGTTGCTAATCAGCAATCCCAACAC
>Ga0316204_10007805_pt1 | contig 15350 bp, 14 predicted proteins | sample 6monrhotite_MG_2_FD_205661 | JGI IMG/M metagenome (GOLD analysis project Ga0316204, IMG submission 205661) | Microbial mat bacterial communities from mineral coupon in-situ incubated in ocean water Damariscotta River, Maine, United States -... | ecosystem: Environmental > Aquatic > Marine >...
TATGGGTCGGTTTTGAAGTGGCTTTTTCAGATGTGTTTGTGTTTAGAGCTGTCATGATGCTCTCCTTTTCTTGTTTTCAAGAGCGGGTAATTCCGGCCTTGTGAACAGCGCTAGACCAGTCAGGAGACAGGGTTTTGTAAACATACTTTATTGGTACCGGCCTAGAGAGTCTTGGCCAGCGCTAGCGGGCTAGACGAGCTTGACGGGGAAAGTATGTTTACAAAGACCGCCTGTCTGGTAGCGTTCACAAAAAAGGCTGAAATATCTTTCCGCGCTCTTGATGCAAAAGGAGGGGTGAAGTGAGAGCAAACACGAAACCATTATGCTGCCACGCAACAAACAAAACGGGCTATCACAGCCAGTTTTGACGGGGCTATTAACGAAATATTAAGCAGTTATGGGTTGTAATATAGATATGGCGATGCCATCTGCAACAGGCAGATAGTGTCAATAATATTGGCAATGCTACTCCATAAGCTATAGGCGAAAACAAATTTGGCTAGGGCGCTCCCCATTTGCCAAGGAAAGGACATGACCTATGGAAAATCCATTTAAAGGCTTAACTCTCAAAGCAACAGTCGAAGCACAAGTCACTGCCGCGCTGATGATCCAGTCCAACGCATTAATCCCGATTAAACTGGCTGTGAGGCTTTGTGGAATATCAAGACAGGAAATTGATCGCAGAGTACATGCAGGGACTTTCCCGCAGCCCACAAAGCTGTCTAGAAGGAAGGATGCCACTCGCAAGGCCTTTTACCTGAAAGATATACATGAATGGATCAAAAATCCGAAAATGTATCGACAACCTGAAGAATAGGCGTGTAAGCACAAATATATAAATTTCTTTTCAATCAGTTCATTAAGCTATAAACAAACTTATAGTTCCACTTACATGCATTGAAAAGGTAAATAGGTAATGTATTCAAGAATTGAAAGAAAGATAGCAGCAGATATTGCAAAAACTCTAGCAAGTATGTGCGTAAGAAATACAGAGCTAGAAGATATTCATGCCGGAATTGGAATTATTACTAAAACGGGTGATTTCTCCGATGTGACAATTATTGATGCAGATGGAAATGAAATTCCGTGGAACGAGGCATCAAGGATCAATGATGATGAAATGAAAATCCTCATGAAACGAATTGTAAATCGTATATTTACGTATTTTGTACAAGGCGAGGATGCTCGCTTCGCAAAAAACATTGATTACTATAATCGCATGGCAGCTAAATGGGACGAGCCAGAAATTGATACTGCCCTTGACTGCACCAAAATAATAGACAAGCAGATCAAATAAAAATTATCCACAATAATATTAAACTCATAAAAGCTTGGTTAATTCCCAACTTGTCTTCAAGTAGCCAGCCAAGTAGCTAGGGCATATTTAGTTGATTTTATGACTTCCGAAGATGACCATTAACCCATTGGAATAATTGAGATAAAAATGGTGCGCCCGAGAGGATTCGAACCCCTGACCTCCTGATCCGTAGTCAGTAGCTTTAACTATATATTAATCCTCATAACGTAGACTGAATAAGGGTTATAAGCAATTGATACAGCTAGGTCACCAAACATCCTAATTACATCAAGATAGAACTTCTATAACCATTGCTCAGAAAAGGATACAAATATCTTATCTTGCACACATCTGCTTATTCTGCTCATTTTGTAAACATACTTCAAGTAGCCAGCCAAGTAGCCAGAAAGAATGTGAATGACCAGCACGATAAAGTTTATAGATACTGTAATAAGAAATATTCAACCTCAAAACAAGCGCCAAACATTTTGGTGTTACGGCTGCCCCGGATTTGGGCTTCGAGTTAATCCAAGCGGCTCAAAGGTATTTGTCTTTAAATATATGAGCGGTGCAAAAAAAGAAAAAAGCCGCTGGATATCGATTGGGAAATATCCTGAATGGACTATTCGACAAGCACGAAAAGAATATGACCTACTTTACGAGCAAGTTTATAACTATGGCCGAGACCCTGTTTCAGAGAAAAAGGCAGAGAAAGAAAAGCAAAAGACGATCTATACCGTCTCTGCGTTTATTGATATATATCTTGAACATTCCAAGTTAAAAGGCAAATCCTCTATTAAGGAAGAAGAGCGTGTATTCAACCTAGATGTTATTCCACTCATAGGTAATAAAAACCTTTCCGAAGTTTCACCTGATGATATAGACGAGATGCAGTCCCGCATTCTGAAACGAGCAAAAAATACTGCTAGCGCCACACGTAGTGGAAAGGTTGCCGTCAAAAACAGCCTTGCCTACATACGGCAACTTTTCAATCTAGCAAAAAAGAAAAGGCTGATCGATAGCAACCCTGTTTTGGAAATTGAGTCACTTGGCACATCCGGCTCAAGAAATCGTGTCTTGAGCTTTAAGGAAATATGGCTTTTCTGGAACAAGATTGAAAACTCTGGTGTTCCCCCTGTAACCGCTTTAGCTCTCAAGTTTACTCTTGCCACAATGCAAAGAAGCATAGAGGTGAGAAATATGAAGCACATCTCTTTCAAAAAGGATGAAAATGTCTGGCAGATGGAAGTACATGAGACAAAAAACAAAACCATGCATAGGGTTCCTATGAATAAACATGCTCTTGAAATATTGGAGCAAGTCACCCCTTACACAAAAGCATGCCCTTACGTTTTTGGAGCCACTCGCTCCGCATCAGCACCTAAAATCCCAAGCCCTTACCTCGCACCGTTTAGTAAAAGTGCATTTTCACAAGCTATAAGAAGAAATCGAGAAACATTAGGAATTGATGACTTTTGCCCCCATGATTTACGCCGCACTGGCGCAACATGGATCACCGCCGTAGGGCTTCCCAAGCTTTATGCACGGCTAATTCTTAATCACAGTGATGGTGAGAGGGATGTTACTGGAGAGGTTTATATTCAATATTCCTACGACTTCGAGAAGCGCCGTGCCGCGCAAGTATGGGAATTCATTCTGGATCAGATCGTGACCTGTGAATCCCCAAAAGAAATCCCTACTCTGGACGAGCTTAGGGAGCGTGTTAAGAAAACAGGCCTAATATAGAAAATGACCATAATAATAAGCATAGAAGATTTTATTGATCATTTTAATAGTCATTTATTTGATTGACTCACTATAAAACAGGTGCTAGATTGATTATTATATTAGTCATAAAGCTATTTAATGACCATTTAAGCAATCAAATTACTCTAGCAGGTGTTGTAATGGCAAAACCAAGAACTTATTCAAAATATGCTCAAGAAGCAGTCACCCTGCTCGGTAAGCAGATTAAATTGGGGCGAAAGCAGCGCAGATGGAGCGAGCATAATCTTGCCGATCGCGCTGGCATATCCAGAGCAACGCTGCAAAAGATTGAAAACGGCGAAATGAGCTGTGCCATCGGATTAGTGTTCGAAGTCGCCACTCTAGTTGGCGTTAATCTGTTTGAGAGTGACAAACTGCCTCTTTCAAAGCATATCGAGCAAATGGGAGATAAAATTGCCTTATTACCTCAGCGTATCCAGGTAAAAACAAGGAATGTAGACGATGACTTCTAAAGCTCATAATCAAGAAGCCTTTGTCTGGATTTGGCTGTCAGAAGAAACAGAGCCTGTCGTAGCTGGAAAGCTTGAAGCAGATAATGGAAACATTCTGTTCAACTACGGTAAGAGCTATCTTGAGCGGATAAATGACCACGCTCCTGCAATACCTATTTATGAGCCGGAACTTCCGCTAAAGGCCGGGGCTTTGACTCTACTCGATGGATTGAGTATGCCCGGATGCATCAGGGACGCAGCGCCCGATGCGTGGGGTCGTCGTGTCATCATCAATAAACAACTTGGAGCAAAAGGAAGCAATACAGATACTGGTCAACTTGATGAGTTAACTTATCTACTTGAGTCTGGCTCTGATCGCATTGGCGCACTGGATTTTCAGCGCTCCCCTTCCGAATATGTGCCACGCTCTGCAAACAACGTAACATTAGAAGAGTTACTGGAATCTGCCGAGCGTGTTGAAAAAGGCATATCACTCACACCAGAACTGGATCAGGCACTATTTCATGGCAGCTCAATAGGCGGTGCGCGCCCAAAGGCTTTGATTGAGGATCAGGGAACAAAATATGTAGCGAAGTTTTCCTCAAGCACAGACTTGCACAGCATCGTAAAAGCAGAGTTTATTGCCATGAGACTAGCAGCACTTTCAGGGCTAAATGTGGCACCTGTAAAGCTTGCAACAGCAGCAAACAAAGATGTACTGCTCATTGAACGCTTTGACCGCATAAAAGCCGCACATGGATGGATGCGAAAGCCTATGGTTTCAGCGCTCACGCTCTTTGGTCTTGATGACATGATGGCGCGCTATGCCAGCTACGAGACATTTGCAGAAATTATCCGACATCGTTTTACTGATCCTAAAGCCACTTTGAAAGAGCTGTATTCACGCCTTATCTTCAATATATTATGTGGCAATACCGATGATCATGCACGTAACCATGCGGCATTTTGGGATGGCAAAATGCTCTCCCTTACCCCTGCCTATGATATTTGCCCGCAAGGACGAACGGGCAACGAAGCAACTCAGGCCATGCTGATTTCAGGCAACAACCATTTCAGTAATATAGTAACCTGCCTTGAAACAGCACATAATTTCTTACTCTCAAAAGATGAGGCAATGGAAATCTTTGGGCACCAGAAAGAAATAATTGAAGGAAACTGGAAGGTGGTCTGCGATGAAGCTCAGCTCAGTGAAATAGACAGAAAATTACTCTGGGGTCGGCAATTTATGAACCCATTTGCTTTTGAGGAACTAACTAATAGCATGAGTGGGTAATAACAATGCCATGAAGAATATGACGATCAAATGATCGGTAAAACCCGCATCATTTAAAATAAGCCAGGCTAACCAAACGACATTTTGGGGTGAAAAATGCTATTTCTTCGCCGGTAAGGTATATATCCATAAGGAAGAACAAGAATATAATCAACTCAAGTAATTTTAAATTGAAAATAATGGATTAGTTTTTGGACTTTTTATTGGCTAGTTCATTTTTTATTTTCTTAAGTAACAAATCATGGATATTTCCTGACTTGGCAAACGGTTCAACTATTTTTTTTGCCCAATACATTGCCTTAATTATTTCAGATTTATTATTAGCCCTTAGATGGAATACCAAAAACTGCTCTACACTAACAGCTAAATCTTCGCCGTTAACAAGAATATCCTCATCAGCCAGTTTTTTCCGGATATCAATTGCCTGCTTAATAACGTTAATTCCTCTGGACCTATCACCACTTTTTTCTATAAGAATTGATTGGTTATTCAAACTAAATGCATAACTTGAGCAGTAAGAGCTATAGTTTGTTTCTACGAGCCTAGAAAGTATATTTACTGCTCGTTCGCCCATATTAAGCGCACTTTCCAAGTCTTCATTCTCCCATAAACGAATAGATAGGTTACTCAGACTCACACCCAGATTCATAGCGTGAGTAGAATAATCATTAACTGAGAGTTTTTCATAGACATCTACAGAGCGACACGCCATCTCTAAACCTTTTTTATAATGACCACACGCAGATAAAATTAGTGATAAATCATTCGTGCTAGACGCTAGGCGTTGAGCATACTCATCAAACCTTTCTTTTACTAGTTCTTGATAAACAGCTACTTGCAACGTTCTTGTACTAATTTCTCCCACACGATCGGAACGGTTCTTCCCATAACTTTTAGAGCTCCTAAACACAGCTAACAATCCATCGATACTAGTAGAAAGTTTATGAGCATAAGCAGAAAAATCTATCTCCAAAAGTTCCCGATATATGTTTACGGCCTGTAAGGCTGCATTATATGCACTAAGCCAGTCATCACATTTATGTGAAAAATAAGACAATCTATATAAGCTTGAGGCTAAGTCGGGGCAATAATTGATAAAGTCGTCTGATGATATTTTTTTGAAAACTTTAAGCTCTTGGGATAATTCATCGTAACTCCCTATCAAGTCATTAATACTGGTAAATGATCTCAAACAAATATTGTATAAACTACTAGGCGACAACCCTGAGGCAAGCGCAGCATATTTCTTATCTGCGAGACGACCGTGTACATCAACTGCACAACGACTTATCTTTAATCCTTCAGAAAACTCACTGTTTATTGCTAAAGCATCTGACACCCTGCCCAAACACGATGCATAAATACGTCCATTAGCATCAAAATCCCTCTCAGCCAGCTTTTCTCTAATATCTAACTCTCTACGCCAGGTTGATAACGCACTAGCATCGTCATTATTATCAGCGTAACAAAATGCAAGTCTTTCTAAACATACAGCAAAGTTATAACTGTGCTTGGAAAAGTCTTCTTCTACCAAACATTTACAAATATCAACGGCTCTGTAGGCGGCATCAAGAGCACCTTCTTTATCACCGCTATTAGACAGTCGACGAGATAGGTCATATTCATCACGAACCCTTATTAACCTATCATGTTCATCTTTGAGCATACGGCTCTTTTCATGCTTTGATTTTACTTTCGAGGATTTGTTGAAACTCTTCATATCCCTAAAGCTACCGTATTATAAAAATAATAAGAACCCGCTCTTCCATTCCTAGCATATCATTATTTTTTTATTGCATTCTATTCTTATTCTCTGATAACACATAGTGTTAGAAAGGAAAGTAAGGATGGGTAAGGATACAAGCGATGAGTACAACAAACAAAGTGGTAATCCGTATAGAATAGGCGATGACACAGACTGGGATGAAATTCTAAGGGAGCTTGAGGAAAAACAACGAAAAGAAATAGAAAGCATGCCCAAAACGGACACTTCTTCCCTTGAAGAAGAATTCATTCCTTTTTTACCGCCTGATGCAACAGACACCATAAATGATGTACGTTTCTCTGGCATTCCACAAGAAGAAGTGCCTGCATTTAAAGAAACAATAGATCGTAAATTACCTGCCTTGGATGGGGACTCAATGGAAAAAACAGATAGCTCGGATGATAATGATAACAATATCAATCAAAACGATTTAGATATTGGTTAATATCCTTAACATTGTAATTACTACCCTCAGCTTCAAGAAAACGTTTTTCCATTTTCCTGTCAATATCACGGATTTCTTCTACACTTGGGATATAGTCATCCCAATAGTCTTTCCTTTTTCCTGGCCTACTGTGCAACAACGCCCATTTAAAGTCATACCTCATCATTTTATAGTAATCATCGGAAGTATCATATTCGCGCTTATAGAAAACTAAAGTCCATAAGCCATCCAATACATGACTTTCTTCTTCATAGTGCTCAAGATAGTGCCACCATAGTTCTTGCATAACCCCACTGATAGATGTATTTTTTATCATATCAGAAAAATTTTCGTAGTTAATATCTTGTGAACCTATGCTACTTTTTTTTGAATATATTAAATAATAATACCTTTGCATCCCCATGAAATGAAACCATCGAGCCTCTGCGCTTGATAATTTAAGGTGTGCAATTATCAAAATTGTTTCAACTGTATATTCATATAAATTCTTTTGTGTTTTTTCTTTATTGTTGAGTTCATACACTTTCATAAGCGTCTCTTGTATATGAGGAAGCGGCCCCAACAACAAGAGCATACCAGCGCCATAGAACAAATCAGGATAATTGGTTGCGCCTGATATCAACTTTATCTTAAACAAGCGATAGTAGCGACTTGAAGTTTTTGTACTGACCTTCGCGAGATTAGCTGCGTCGGAAGCAGGTTTTCTATGAATAAAGCAGTCAATCAATATATCTGTTTTCTCCCTACTTATCTTTGAGTATTTTATATATTTGTTTTTTTGTTTTGTTCTATTTCTATTATATTTAAGACTAGGATGAAGTTTGTTTTTCCATTTTGAGAATGTGCCTTCAGACTCGTCAAGCAAAGTACAATAGTCAGCTTGACTATGATTGGTATTAAGCCAATGGTTTATTTCATTCTCCCAAAATTTCAATTTCACACTTTTGAGATTTGGTCTCTTTCGCTTCGGAAATAGCCTATTCTTCCACTTGGAAAAAGCACTTTCAGATAAGCCATGCTTTAAACAATATTCTTTCTGTGACGTCTGATCAGAAATTACCAGCCATCTTTTAATATGTGTAATCCAGGCTTTCTTCTCTAAGGCGCGCTTTGACTCAGTATTCATAACAATACTCTTACGGCTAAGTGTTTAAACAGCCCCTTCTCTCATGCTCAAACTCCAACGCTTAACCAAAGCGCTAAGGAGGCCTGTTAGGAATTGCTAAGTTCGGGTTTGATATAAAATACATAGTAACAAACATGCTATATATTAACACTAATTCTCGATAATATCATTTATAACCAATAAGTTAATACTTTCTGGAAAATCCTATTCTTCCTTCATTTTTTTTACTAAACCACAACGAAGCCGTTAATCTTTTTGCGAGCTTTGTGCACGAAGCCTCTTAGAACCCAATGTTCAACTAACACCCTCTTTTTAGGGGGGGGAGGCTTTACAAATGTCTGATTTTAATAGTTATAAAACTTACCAAGAACCCAAAGGTGGCGGTGGAATGCCATCTCCTTTGGGGCCATACGAAAAACTCTGGTTATATCTTAAGCCAGTAGCGGTTTTAGGGGCGGAATGTGTCAATTGGACGCTCCATACAGCTAATTATGCCCTAGTCAACACGATTGGTAGCGATCTTTTTGTCACGGATATATTAGGTCTTCCCGATATTGGTTTTCTTTCCAATATCTCTGTAGGGCTGATGATAAATGGTCTACTTGGACTCGCAGCAGTTGCCGTGCCGGTATTTCTCTTTGGGCAGTTACTGGAACGTCATGAAGAAATTTTTGATGACCCTAAGGCGTTCTTTCGTAACGGGCTAAATCTAATAGTAACCACCCTGCTACTGATGCTCTATGTACTCGTTATAGCCTCAGAATTCTCCGCACTCTATATGAGGATTGAAGAAGAGGTCGCACACTCAGTCATTCCTGATATTTCAGGCGAAGAAGCCAGCTACTGGCCAATGCTGATCATGTCCATTGCATTAATCTGCACAAATGCAGCTTTAGGGCTGGCTACTGCCGCAATCCTGCGCAATACAAAAAAAGCTCTAAGAGGAGAATAATTCATGAAAGCTATTACTTCAAATATTCTAGCCATTAGTCTGTGCGCATCACTAGCAAGCAGCGCATACGCTGGTGAGGACAAAACGAGCATACAGCTAATTTTCGATGATAGCGGTGTTTTGCTTGATCCAGTTAATGCGGATAAGCAAAAGATGGTTCTGCTTGCTCATCTTAAGGAGCTTGGCAAGCAGAGAAAATATCGTAATGCGCAGATAGATATTATCAGTACCTCGCGCGGTAAAACGGTGTGGAGTGGTGTTCCTAAAGACTTAAAAGGCAACAACCCAAAAGCAAAGTTAGCTGTTGATGAGGTCACAACTAAACCGGGGCACTGCAACGCGTTAACTAATGCTTTTGAGGAACTACATAGCAATCTCGATGATCTGGCATGGCAGGGTTACACGAGTGCAAGCGTGATTGTATTTTCATCACTGATACACACGCCCCAGCCCTGTACTTCAGAAACAACGATTACTCTGCCGCAATTGCCACCAGCTGGTAGTGACATCAACAAATATCTGACCTCCTCGCCTATTGTGCAATCGATTGATTTTTTCTGGGTAGCACATGAGCAGCGCAATGTCTGGAAGAGTCACCTGGAATCTACCTACGACTGGTCAATTAAGGAAGGTGTATCACTGCGCTTTACTGATGCACAGCGCACTCCCCCTGCGCTTCTGAGCAATCCTATATTGGAGGTGCGCTAATGAACATGCGGTTAGTTAGCACCCTGTGCTTAACAGGTGTTTTTGGGAACGCTGCCGCGCTTGAGGTGATCGCGCCTCAAGTGCAAAAAGCGGAAATCTCGATTATAGATCGTAACCATGAGGTTAATACACTTGGTGAAGTAACGTTTCATGTCGATTTGTCTGCATCACATGATGATCTTTTAGCACTCAAGGTCAGACGCTCTGACCTTAGGCTTAAGGGTGGACGCAAGTTCACCGCCTTTGGTGTTCACAAGGAGGCTGGCATTGTTGTGCTGGGCGGCGGAAATATCACGCACATAAGCATTGCCAGTGTTGATGATAATGATGCCGGTGTGCTTTTCTATGGCAAAGACAATGAAGTAATCAGCCCTAAGCCAAGTGATATAGCTGTCTTTGACAGTGAGTTTAACAAGCTTCATTTTGGCTATACACCGTTAAAATCACCGGGATCGATTTCGGCTCCTGTCACCATTGCGCTAGACACTAGCGGATCAATGAAGGGTTATTTGGATGTTGTCGCATCTAATGCGCAAACATTCATGCAAGAGCTGCCTGAGTTCACTCAGTGCAGCTTGATCACCTTCGATACGCTCGTAAAGCAGCTAACGCACAAAACCAATGGCCAGCTAGATAACTGCCCGTCATCAGCTTATCTTTTGAATCGACCACTGAAACTTGGGGGTAACACCGCGCTATATCAAGCCATTGAAACCGGCTTTGCCAATGCGCCTTCCGGCAATGGCAAAGCCTTTCCCAACATAGTCGTGGTAGTTACGGATGGGAGAAACACCGCCCCCTATCCGGGCTCACTGGCAACGTTGATTGAGGCGAAAAAGAAAAGCAATTCCAAGCTGTTTATGTTTTGGGCGGGGGATTACGATCCCCTGCACTTGCATGGACTGGCAGATATGGAGCTGGTATCCACCGAAGATCTGGATCAGGAATTGGAGCGATTCTTCTATAGCCTTGGCGTATCTATTTCCGGTATTCAAACGCTGAGCATCGGTAAGTAGTTATGGGAGCTACTATCATCCCTCTTCTTATCGCACTGGCCTTGATGTATTTAGGCTGGTGGATAGCCAGTATTTCTGGCTGGTATGAAGTGGGGATGGTAGTAATGCTCATCGCCTTTATTGTATTGATCAAACGCTTATTTGATGCATTACTTCATTTCTTAAGACAGGCTGAGCAGATTGACTTACTACACGAAAGTAGAACGCTCTCCAATACATATGGTGAAGCACGCTTAGCTAATAGCCAGGACAAGTTTGTTAAGCATCTGGCCAAATGTAGAAGCGGGTTTTACATTGGCACTCTTGGAAAGCTTCCCCTGTTCTACGATCCATTTCTACGCGGTAATGGCCATATGCTAACCCGCGCACCATCGCGCACAGGTAAATCCACTAACGTTATCATTCCTGCACTTCTTCACTGGTTTTGTGGCAGTGTTGTGGTGATCGATGTTAAGGGTGAACTGGCAAAGATCACATCTAAGTTTCGCCGTGCTATGGGACAGAAGGTAATTACATTTGACCCCTTTGGCGTTGTTGGCGAAGAAGGTCACAAATTTAATCCTCTTCGTATTCTGGTTGAAGATGTCATGCATAACATTGGACGGAATCTCCATGATTATGCTCGCAGCATAGCTCTGCAACTAATCCCTGAAAAGCCAAATAGTGTAAGTGACGGTGAGTTCTTTCGTAATGGCGGAAGAAGGCTAATCACTGCCCTTCTACTTTATCTGGCAGTGTTTGATCCAAACCAATGCAACCTGCCTGCTTTACGAAAACTGGTTTGGTCTGATAGTGCAACAAAAGAAAGTGTTGCAGCAAAGCTTAAAAGCCATGATTGGTTTGCTGGCTTACTGCAAGATTATGGCAATGCATTAGCAGAAATGCTTTTGCCTGAATACATCAAAACTTACGGCGCGTTTAGGGACAATGCCATGAACGCGCTTGAGATATTTGACGCACATTCACCTTTGGGAAAAGCTCTGCTTGAGTGCGATTTTTACTTAAGCGATTTGCTGGAAGGTAATGTCACGCTCTATCTGATATTGCCTGAAGCCAAGCTAGAAACTCATGGAAAAGTGCTTGGCTTGATTATCACTTTACTGCTCGAAGTTATTGCAGCATCTAATAACCAGCAACGCATCATGATGATACTCGATGAGATGGGTAATATTGGCAGATTGCCTAATCTCTCCAAGGCTCTGTCACTGCTTCCCGGAAAATTTTTGCGCCTATGGATGGTGTTGCAAAGCATGCGTCAGGCAATCGAGATTTATGGCTCGCAAATGGCTGGTTTGATCGAAGAGCAATCCAGCATGGTGCAGGAATGGAGTATACGCTCCAATGAGGATTGTAAGAAATGGAGTGAGCGCATTGGCAGGGAAACCCGTAAAACGCGCTCTGTTACCCATGAGCAGCATAACCATGATATGCCATGGCGCTTGAGTATTAATGAACGCGCACACCCGGTGATGAGCGCCGATGAAGTCAGGTGCATGGGGTCAAATGAGCAATTAGTTGCGATTTCAGGGCAAAAAGTCATTCGGTGCGAGAAACTGCCCTACTTCCAAATCGAGCCTTGGCGCAGCATTGCTGAAAAATACTCGGATCAGGGTGAAATTATTCCAAAAAATTCACCTGTGCGTCATAGGCTGGGGAAAGTCACATGAGCATCATGTGCGACCACAATTCTCTGAACACCGCTTCCAGCAGGGTTTTTGACGATTTTTCTTTACGATTTTTTAAGCTCTTGCCCCATAACATGGGAAGGCAGGAGTGCAGAAAAACCCCGTATTTTCGTACTCTTAGAAAAGTTAGCGATGAATAGGCCTGCTAATCCTAAAAAGCAGGCTGAGTTGAAGTCTCACTCGGATCGGAGTCATAATCCAGACTCCTTAGATGAGCGCATTATTGCTCTGGTGAGGCTCATGGCGCGGTGCGCAGCCGAAGAGGACTATCGCAACCGCTCCCCCGACCATCATCAAGATAAAGGTGGTAATTGATATGACATTACGTGTAGGGCTTTATGCCCGTTATTCCAGTGACAACCAGAAAGAAGCCTCCATTGAGGATCAATTGCGGCTTTGCGAAGAAAAAGCCGCTAGCCACGGCTGGCAAGTGCAGCAATGCTATAGCGATGCTGCAATCTCAGGGGCAACAATGCTGCGCCCAGGAATTCAAAGCCTGCTGAGTGCCGCCATGAGTGGTGAGTTTGATATTGTGCTAACCGAAGCACTAGACCGCCTATCCCGTGATCAAGAAGACATAGCTGGAATCTATAAGCGCATGGAATTTGCAGGCGTAAAAATATTCACCCTTTCTGAAGGTGAAATATCAACGCTTCATATCGGCCTTAAAGGCACGATGAACGCACTTTTCTTAAAAGACTTAGCGGAGAAAACCAGACGTGGCCTGCGTGGGCGCATTGAACAAGGAAAAATTCTTGGCGGCGTTCCATATGGCTATCGAGTAGTTAAGCGCTTTGATGATAAGGGGGATGTGGTTAAAGGTGAGCGCGAGATTATCGCCGAGCAAGCAGAAATCATCAGACGTATATTTACAGAGTATGCGCATTCGAACAAATCCCCCCGAACCATCGCAGCGCAATTTAATAAAGAGGGTGTTCCCAGCCCTTCAGGCAAGCCTTGGTCACAGTCAACGCTTAACGGAAACCGCAAGCGCGGTGTAGGCATCCTTAATAATGAAATCTATATAGGAAGGCTGATCTGGAACCGCCAGCGCGTCATCAAGAACCCTGATACAGGTAAAAATGTTGGTAAATATAACGATGAATCCGAATGGATTATAAAAGACCGACCCGACCTTAAAATAGTAGAGCAAGAAGTTTGGGATGCAGTAAAGCTGAGACAAAAGCGCAACGACCGACCAAGCGTATCTCTTCACAATACCAGACGCGCAAAACACCTGCTTTCAGGGCTAATCAAATGCGGTGAGTGTGGTGGTAATTATTCCGTAGTTAACCGAACTCATTATGGATGTTCAAACGCCAAGAACAAAGGTGATACGGTATGCACCAACCACCGCACAATTCGCCGCGATAAGCTGGATGCTTATGTATTAAGCGGACTTCAACACCGCATGATGCGTGATGAGCTGCTACAGATATTTTGTGAAGAATATACCAATCACATGAATACGCTCATCAAGAATAATAGCTCTTCTTTAGAGAGTTATAAAAAGGAACAAGCCAAGTTAGCCCGCGAAAAAGAAAACATCATCAGAGCTATAAAAGACGGTCTGCCTGCGGCTAGCTTCAAGAAAGAGTTTATAAATATTGAAACTCGCGCAGAAGAGCTGGGGAATTTCATATCGCAGGCATCTAACGATAATAAAGTCCTGCTCCACCCATGCATGGCAACACGCTACCGCGAAAGCATTGTGAATTTACGCAAACTTTTAAATCAGGAGGATAAACGCGCAGAAGCATCAGAGCATTTAAGGAGGTTAGTAGATAAAATCGTACTGACACCTCAAGACGGCAAAAAAGACCCTCGAATTGATCTTCATGGTGATCTTGCCGGTATTTTAGCAATAGCAGAAAGGAGCAATCACATGAACCCAAAGTCACTAGCGGTTAACGGCGCATTCGCAGCTATGCCAGTAAATGACAACCGCAATCCTCTACTGCTAGATAGTGTCGGAGGTACGTCCCTCTCAATTGCCATTGTTAGGCCTTTTATCACTTGGTTGCTTATTTATATCACTATTTGGTCCAGAAATACCTTGCTCAGCAACAGACTCAGATGGTTTGCTGCTGATAATGATATATGTGTTGAAACCGAAAATTATTAAACCAATAAATAGCACTGCAACCGAAAAATATTTAGAAGTGCGATACGATGGCTCACCTTTTTTCACTCTCTCCCATTCTGCTTTCAATACACCCTGGGAATAATCAGAGGCGTGCTCGATAGCCTCTAATGCCGCAGTATAATCACGACCTTTTTCAATATTTATTTGATTTTGAATATTTATCGCTGCCTCAAGCAACCGCTGCAGTTTCTGGTGTTCAGGCTCATTTTTATTGAGGCGTAGTTTTACTCGATAGAGCGCATCAGCACCAGCGCTACGCATTTGCCCTATTTTTTCTTTTCCGAATTTAAAATCCTGAATATCTTCATCCCCTGTATTGGGGCTGCGCGCTTCTTGCATAGTTCGGCATAACGCCCTAGCAGAGGAAAATAAAATTGATAGATCGCACCTAAGGCCATCGATCCACTGTTGCCTGAATTCGGATACCTTTTGCTCCTTCGAAGAAATAAGACTCACAAAAGAGAAAAATCCACCAACAATAGCAGCAAACATTACGCCTGCCATTGTGATGAAATTGTTATAAAAAATGCTCTCCAATGTATTTCCTATTCGCCAAATTTACGTGTGGGCCTAACGAGGCTGTAGAAAAACCCACCTAAACGGTATAAATCTCCACAACCCATTCTAATTCGATTAACTTATCTTTACTCAGGGATATTCTTTTATCAAGATAAATATTGGGCTTTTTCGGCTACAT
>Ga0316204_10007806_pt1 | contig 15348 bp, 14 predicted proteins | sample 6monrhotite_MG_2_FD_205661 | JGI IMG/M metagenome (GOLD analysis project Ga0316204, IMG submission 205661) | Microbial mat bacterial communities from mineral coupon in-situ incubated in ocean water Damariscotta River, Maine, United States -... | ecosystem: Environmental > Aquatic > Marine >...
GTGAGCGCAAATAACCATCAGGGCCAGGAAATAAAAAGTTTCCAAAAACAGGCCGGATATATGAGAGCAATGATTTTCTCTCACATCAATGATCAAATGTCTTGCAATCGGGGCGGGTCCATATATGTGTGTAGTTAGGCTAATGCAGGAGCAATTGCCGAATGAAAAGTTTTACGTTCACCTGGTTGGTGAATCAAACACTTTTCATATAGCTAAGTAAATCAAATGATAGCGCTATAAATTGTGGTTCAGCTGATTAATCTAGGTTAAATGGATTTCGATCAATACTCCGCTTTCGAGAGAAACGAGAAAATCGAGCGCTCAGTGGTGTTTATTGATTGGTGGGCGTAGTTGTTTGTGTTGTATTTTTGAGAGAGGGGAGTGTTACAAGAAGTTTAGTATTCATGAGCTTTTCTAGCATCAATCGCAGAGGCCAGGCTTGTAGTCGTATAGCTTTTCAAGTAGTCCAAAATTGAAGTTGAGAATATTAATTTTCTTTTGAAGAAAAGAACTAGGAATAACTTAATGAGGCAACTTATAGAATACTTTGCGCTAAGAAGAGATATATTCTTCTTAGCGCATACACAAAATTAAAATACGGGTTCGCTACCAAAGTTCGGATCCCAGTCAAATGGGTCTGGAAACACAGGGTCAGCTGTCCAACTAGCTGCTCCTTCCACAAACTCTAGATATCTTTCCCTTCCTTCTACATTTAGAGGAGTGGAAGCGGTGCCTTTGTTTACTACCTGTTGGTAGGCAAACCCTACAGCCATTGGATTGCTAGGATCATCCGGTTCAAACTGAGCGAGTTCTGTCGCGGCAATCCAGGTTACTCTAACATCGTCTGCCTCACTCCAAGTAACAAGTGGCGGAGCATCGTAACCATTACCAGGAAAAATATTTAGATCCATATTGCCGGCTTGGCTAGCAACAGTTAAAGGATCATTAAAGTGATATAAAGTATCGAAACCAAACCCGCCTGGGACGTCTGTTCCTTTATAACCACTTGTTTGGCGATATTCAAAAGCTTGCTTCTTCTTATTGGTAGCATCAGCAATCGTAGGATTATCTCCCAATATAACAGTTTGAGATAAGCTCGTGCTCTGGCCAATTATCGTGTTTTGATCTGGGTTGCGATCAACCGGCCCTAATTCAAATTGCGTATAGTTTGTATACCCAAAAGATGAATCAATCTCGCCGGTATTAAAGGTTTGACTCAGTTTTGTGGTGAAGCTCTCATCAACATCAGTAGCTACACCAAAAGTGGTGCCTCCTGCGCCTGGCACCGTAACATAGAAATCAGGGTCCAATCTCAAAAATCCCTTTTGGATTTCGGCAACATCCACAAAGTTGTCTTGGACATCTCTAACTACTTGTTTTACAGCTACGCCCTGGTCAACAGTTTTATTAGCAAGACCAAATGGTACAAAACTTTCCGAACTAAACGATGCTGTTGAAGAGTCGACATCAGTATTAGTGTCATCTACGACAATCATTCGTAAGTATTGCTTTTTAAGATTAGTATTAAGTGGATTAGTATACGTAATTTCTTCGTATATAAAGCCCTCATCTTGGACCAGAACTCTACATGTAATCGTTGTGTGGTCACATGAAAAGTCCCCACTTACAGGCGCTCCTGCAGGTGGTGTGTATATCGGTGTACCGGCTTGTACCGCTTCAGGTGGTACAAATCCCCCTGGATTTGCGCCTGGTGAATTCCCCCACCAGCCATCATCCTTTTTGCCCGAGTAAATCACTCCCCCCTCAACTACCCAATCGTCATATGCTACTGGTGCAGCCGCATTAGCATTTAAGGCAATCAAAGTAGATGCAGCGATGATACTCATCTTTTTTAGCTGCATTATCATTATAATGTCCTCCTTAGCAGAACAATATGTTTTCTTATAGGTATTACTACAATAAAGAATACATCGACTAGATCACAAACGCAAATAAAAAGCACATAATTACTGTTTAAAATAACAGAAACTGGCCGGGGGGAAGCTGTCTTGTGTTTCTTCTAAAAAAACCAATCAATTCACTCACTTGAATGAGATTCAAACCAGGCTTACTTAAATTGATTGTGGTCGCTAGTGTGTCGATTTATATCGCGTCTGTTTTAGATCACTGGTCACGAGTCATGCACGACAACGGTGCAAATATTCCATTCGTCGTACCTCTTGATTCTCGTTGGGTCTATTCATCTTGTTGATATTTATGGAAATAATAAAGATTGACAGGTTGTGGCATACATTTGGCAGTTAGGTCTTCATTAGACTTACTGCGAGGTTACGAGATGAAAGAAAAACTGGTCTTAATTGGTAACGGTATGGCCGGTATGCGTACTATTGAGGAGTTATTAAAGCTTGATGACGAGCTTTATGACATCACGGTATTTGGTGCGGAGCCTTATGGAAACTACAACAGAATTCTATTATCTCCTGTACTTGCAGGGGAGAAGACGATCGATGATATTATGCTCAATGATGAGCAGTGGTATGTAGATAATAATGTTGCCTTACATAAAGGTAAAACTATTGTAAAAATCGATCGAAAAGCACAAAAAGTCATCGCTGATGATGGCACCGAAGAAGATTATGATCGTCTCTTGTTAGCCACTGGCTCCAACCCATTTATTATTCCTGTTCCTGGGCACGATTTACCTGGAGTTATCTCATTTCGTGATATTTACGATGTCGATCAAATGTTGGATGCGTCTAGCAAGCATAAACATGCGGTGGTTATTGGTGGTGGGTTGCTGGGTTTAGAAGCGGCTAATGGTTTGATGTTGCAAGGAATGTCGGTAACAGTTGTTCACTTGGGGGATGTTTTGATGGAACGCCAAATGGATGAAGTTGCGGGCAAAATGTTGAAAGATTCGCTTGAAGCACGAGGGTTGAATTTTTTAATGGGGGCTTCCACAGAATCGATTACCGGCGAAGATCGTGTTAAAGGTGTGCGTTTTAAAGACGGCTCTGAAATCGCAGCTGATCTTGTTGTCATGGCTGTTGGTATTCGGCCAAATGTCGAGCTGGCGGAAAAGGTTGGTCTCCATTGCGAACGTGGTGTCGTCGTTAACGATACCATGCAAACATTTGATCCAAAAATCTACTCAGTTGGCGAATGTGTTCAACATCGCGGAGAAACCTATGGCTTAGTTGCGCCGTTATTCGAACAGGCTAAGGTCTGTGCGAATCATTTGGCGAAAATGGGTATTGGTCGTTACGAAGGTTCGGTGACTTCTACCAAGTTAAAAGTCACTGGAATCGATCTATTCTCAGCTGGTGATTTCAACGGCGATGAAACGACTGAAGACCTTGTGATGAAGGATGTTAGCCGCGGAGTTTACAAGAAGGTCGTCTTAAAAGATAACAAGATACATGGCGCAGTAATGTATGGAGATACCATCGACGGTGCTTGGTATTTTCAAATGCTTCGTGATGGTACTGATGTTAGCGAAATTCGCGAGCAGCTGATGTTTGGGCAAGCTCATTTAGGTGACTCAGGTCACGGTGGGCATAACGCTGCAGCTGCAATGACAGATGATATGGAAATCTGTGGTTGTAACGGCGTCTGTAAGGGGGATGTCGTTAAAGCGATTACAACTAAAGGCCTTTTTACCCTTGATGATGTACGTTCTCACACCAAAGCTTCAGCATCTTGTGGCTCTTGTACCGGCTTGGTAGAGCAGGTTATTGCTTCGACACTAGGCGGAGATTATGAAACGGCAACTAACGTCAAACCTATGTGTAAATGTACCGAGCATACTCATGATGCGGTACGTGAAGCGATCAAAGCGCAACATTTAACATCACAACCCGCTGTACGTGAAACGTTGGGATGGAAAACACCCGATGGTTGCGCATCCTGTCGACCAGCCTTGAATTACTATTTATTAGCGACTTGGCCCAAAGAGGCGAAAGATGATCCGCAGTCTCGTTTTATCAATGAGCGTGTCCACGCAAATATTCAAAAAGATGGCACTTATTCGGTAGTTCCAAGAATGTGGGGTGGAGTGACCACGCCTGACGAACTTCGGGCAATAGCCGATGCAGCGGAAAAATATGATGCCAAGATGGTGAAAGTCACTGGTGGTCAGCGTATCGACCTATTTGGAATTAAAAAGGATGATCTTCCCAAAATCTGGGGTGATTTAAATGATGCGGGTATGGTGTCCGGTCATGCCTACGGAAAATCTCTACGGACGGTTAAAACTTGTGTCGGTTCAGAATGGTGTCGTTTTGGAACACAAGATTCAACGGGTTTGGGTATTAAAACTGAAGAGATGACCTGGGGTTCTTGGACGCCGCATAAATTCAAGATCGCGGTATCTGGTTGTCCGCGAAATTGTGCAGAAGCGACGATTAAAGATTTCGGTGTCGTCTGTGTTGATTCCGGTTATGAGCTTCATGTTGGTGGTAATGGTGGAATAAAAGTTCGTGCCACTGATTTACTTTGTCGTGTAGCGACTGAAGAAGAGGCGCTAGAGTATTGCGGAGCGTTCATGCAAATCTATCGTGAAGAAGCCCACTATTTAGAAAGAACAGCACCTTGGATTGAGCGAGTCGGCTTGAACTACGTGAAAGAGAAAGTGGTTGAAGATGAAGCGAACAGAAAAGCATTACATGCCCGTTTTCTAGAATCTCAAGAGATCTTCAAAGTTGACCCATGGAAAGAGCGTGCGAGTGAAGGTGTGGAAGCGTATGAGTACACACCAATTAAGAAAATTAACTAGACGCAGCTTTTTTGAGTGTAAGTGAAAAGAATCGATTCGGGGTTAAAGAAAATGAGTAATTGGATAGAAGTTGGTGCAGTTGAAGATATTCCAAAACTTGGTGCACGCGTAGTAGAGACTGATAAAGGTGATGTTGCTGTATTTCGCGCAGCAGATGATACGGTGTTTGCGCTAAGAGATAAATGTCCGCACAAAGAAGGACCATTATCTCAAGGTATTGTCCACGGCCATGTGGTGACGTGCCCGTTGCACAACTGGAATATTGAGTTAGATACAGGAAACGCCAAAGCACCGGATGAAGGTTGCGCAGGGCGTTACGAAGTGAAAGTCGAAGGCGGTAAAATCTTTTTATCTGTATAGTGGCTGAATTACCTATGACAACTCAATCGATCAAAACAACGTGCGCCTATTGCGGGGTTGGATGTGGAGTGATCGCCAACATCGATGTTCAAGGAAACATTGAAGTGGTTGGTGATCCAGATCACCCATCCAATTTTGGACGGCTCTGTTCGAAGGGCTCAGCATTGGATCAAACGCTTGATCTTGATGGGCGATTACTTCATCCAACAATTGATGGTCAAGTGTGTGATTGGGATGGTGCATTAAACCATGTTTCTTCAAATTTAAGGGAAATTATTGACGAACATGGACCTGATTCGGTGGCGTTTTATGTCTCAGGGCAGTTGCTCACAGAAGATTATTACGTTGCAAATAAGCTGATGAAAGGCTACATCGGATCAGCAAATATCGATACCAACTCTCGGCTATGTATGTCATCTTCTGTTGCGGGTCACAAACGTGCGTTTGGTTCCGATACGGTTCCCTGTTGTTACGATGATCTTGAACGAGCTAAGTTAATTGTTCTCGTGGGTTCAAATACGGCTTGGTGTCATCCCGTGTTATATCAGAGAATTAACGAAGCGAAGAAAAAGAATCCTGATCTTTTCATTGTTGTTATTGATCCTCGAAAGACAGCAACCTGTGATATTGCCGATCTTCACTTGCCTATTATACCTGGTAGTGACACGATATTATTTAATGGCTTGCTGGTTTATCTCGAAAAACAAGATGAGTTTAATGAGCTCTTTGTGACTCATTACACTGAGGGAATTGATCAAGCGCTTGCCACTGCAAAAGCGACAGCACCAACTATTGAAAGTGTTGCCGTTCGCTGTGGGATAAGTGAAGAGAACTTAACTGAGTTTTATCGCCTGTTTTCCCGAACCGAACGCGTCGTTACCGTCTACTCTCAGGGTGTGAATCAATCATCCAGCGGGACTGATAAAGTTAATTCGATTATCAACTGTCATTTGTACACTGGTCGAATCGGCCGGCCTGGTATGGGGCCGTTTTCATTCACCGGTCAACCCAATGCTATGGGCGGTCGAGAAGTCGGTGGCCTGGCGAATATGTTGGCTGCGCATATGGAAATTGGCAACGAAGATCATCGAGATCTTGTACAACGATTTTGGGACTCACCAACAATATGCCAAGAGCCGGGGTTAAAAGCGGTTGATCTCTTTCGTGAGATTGAATCCGGTAAGGTCAAAGCTGTATGGATCATGGCGACTAATCCTGTGGTGAGTTTGCCCGACGCAGATCGTGTACGCGCAGCTTTAGAAAAATGCGAATTTGTTGTGGTGTCAGATTGCGTAGAAAGCACTGACACAATTAAATATGCTGACGTACTTTTACCTGCCATGGGTTGGGCGGAAAAAGACGGAACAGTGACGAACTCAGAGCGAAGAATTTCTCGTCAGCGCCGTTTTCTACCGGCGGCTGGAGAGGCGAAACCCGATTGGTGGATTATTTGTGAAGTGGCAAAACGAATGGGATTTAAAGATGCATTCGATTACACCTCTAATGCTGAAATTTTCAAAGAACATGCAGCACTCTCTGCGTTTGAAAATAGTGGTGAGCGAGATTTCAATCTATCAGGATTAGCTGAACTTTCTGAAGCGGCATATGATGATTTTAAACCCGTTCAGTGGCCAGTTAAAAAAGCGGGTGAATCTACGGCGAGAATGTTTGCTGATGGAAAGTTTTTTACCAACAGCGGTAAGGCTCAATTCATCAATATAGAACCACGCCTACCCAAGAACTTGCCTGATAGCGATTTCCCTTTTGTATTGAATACCGGCCGAGTACGAGATCAATGGCACACCATGACTCGAACAGGCATGGTGCCTCGTTTATCTGAACATAGCCCAGAACCTTATGTTGAAATGCATCTTGAAGACGCTCAACAGCTAGGTGTGGTCGATGGCGCGTTAGTTCATATTTTTAGTCGTTGGGGGGAAGTGGTCGTTCGAGTGAGGGTAAACGATCAGCAACAGAAAAAGAACGTTTTTGTTCCCATGCATTGGAATGAACAATTCGCCAGTTTGGGAAGAGTTTGTGCGGTTGTTAATCCTGAAACCGATCCTATTTCAGGGCAACCGGAATTTAAACATACACCCGTGCGCATAGTGCCTTACAAACCGTCGTGGCACGGCTTTTTGTTAACGCGTCGTAAGTTGGATATGAATGACGTTAAATACTGGGTGGTTTCCAAAGGGGAGTCCGTTTATCGCTACGAAATTGCTGGCGAACAGAATCCTGAAGATTGGCCCGCATGGGCGAGGGCAAAGTTATGTGAGTCAGATGACGATGTAAACTGGGTGGAATATCTGGATAAATCTGCTAAACGTTATCGCGGTGTGAGAATGGTGGGTGATAAAGTTGAAAGTTGTATTTTCATTGCACCCAATCAAGAGTTACCCTCGCGAAGTTGGTTAGCGAGTTTATTTAAAGAAGAGAAATTGGATGACGATTCGCGAAAAGGATTGTTATTAGGGAAACCACCAGTCGGCCAGGAAGATGTTGGTCGAATTGTTTGTGCTTGTTTCTCTGTTGGGTTGAATACGATAGTTGATGCAGTGAAGAATCAAAACTTGAGTTCAGTGGATGAAATAGGCCAGGCATTACGCGCCGGAACAAATTGTGGATCGTGTGTGCCGGAGTTGAAAAGTTTGTTGAAAAAATAGTTTGCAGGGCTTGGCGAAGTGAGGTGCAAATCGTACTGCACCAGAAGTTGAATTATTATGCTGTTTAACTTGATTGATGCAGTTCGCGATTAAATAGTCTCTATTGAAAACCTATCTTTGCGTTACCCGAGCGCTTTTAATGCGTTACACAGAGGTTGAGTTAAACGCTTTGGATAGACTTTCGTTAACGATACTGTGTCGCATTGTTGAAAATGACAAAAGTGAGACATCGCTTTTTCAAAGGCGCTAATAACGAGATCTTCGTCAACGTCATGCTGTTCAAAGTGTAATGCTTTGATCTCTAAATGGCGGGTTTTTCGGTGTGCTTTACAATCCATTCGCCCGATAAATTCATCACGAAAAAGCAGCGGCAAGCAAAAATAGCCATATTGACGTTTAGCCTCAGGTACATAACACTCTATCTGATAATCAAACTGAAAAACGGATTTTAATCGTTCGCGCTGAATAACACAGTTATCAAATGGTGAAAGAATTAAAACACGGTTGTTCAATCGAGGAAGGCGACGTTCAAAGGCCCCCGCCTCCAATATAAAGATTTCACCACTGCTCAATTGGGCTTGTTCTAAGGTGTGCTGCGCTAATCTCTCGTCAACTAAAGCCTTCACCGCTTTTCGCAAATCAGCGTTTCTGCGCTGATAGGTCAGCCCCTTAAGCGACGCAAACCCATGACAACGCAACTGTTGATCGACAATGTGTATTGCAAATTCCTCCATGCTGGGTATTTTCGTATCTATGTGCGAAGGTAAAACCCGCTCGGTGAGATCATAGGTTTTCTGGAAACCTTCCCGGTCACAAACCATGAGATCGCCTTGCATATATAATTGCTCAAGCGATTTTTTGGCTGGCTTCCAGTCCCACCACCCAGCACGTTTATCGGTGTTGTGTTCAATATCTCGTGATCTCAACGGGCCATCTACGCGAATGCGCGACAATAGCTCACCCATCAGCTTCTTATCAGGGTTTTTATACCAATGAGTCTGGCCGCTTTTAATGGCGTGTTTGTAGGGTAGGGAAAAGCGAAAATCGGCGATGGGGAGAAAGGCTGCTGCGTGCGACCAATACTCAAAAACATCACCATCTAGCAACAGTTGATTAGTCATAGCTGGCTTGAAGTTCGGTACTCTAGAATAAAAAACATGGTGGTGCGCTCGCTCCACCACCGATATGGTATCGATCTGCACATAACCGATGTGGTTAATAGCTTTACGTGCACCTGCTAAACCGTGACCAAAGGGTTGGGCTTGTAGTAAGCCTTGTGAGGCAAGGGCGAGTCGGCGTAAACGTGCGAGATCTTTTGGATGTTTGATTTGGATCATGGGTGTTTTTAGAGAATGTAAGGCTTCTTATTTTAGCAGATTTCTTGATAGATAATCGTTGCTGTGACAACGTTATGCTAATTCTTCGCTTGGTAATTCGCTACACAAAGGAACAATGAGGGCCTCCAATTCGAGGGGCAAACCGGGGCGATCATTAACATCAATAGAAACGCCGAGTATTGATGCTTTCGTCATTAATTGATTATCAGCTTCAGTATAAATTTCCTGTTTAAACTCAAAATCTGCTTTGGTTATTACTAAACTAATTTTTTTCTTGCGAGTTCAGCAAAGTCTATTCCTCGGGTTTTTAACATGGAATGCCGAGCATGTTCAAAATAGTTTAAATAGACAGAGTTGTTTACGCCATCCGCCATATCACATTCATAATCTCTAACTTCCATGTGGATCACATGTTCTTTGTTATGATCGTTCATATCTCAACGTCCTTTTCATTCAGGTAAATGGGTTTTATATTAATCTAGGATTATAGATAGTATAACGATTGTGACGTAGAGATGTTACGAAATAGGGCTGAGTTTTTCTTTCAAAAAATCAATCATTACCCGAGTTTTTGTCGGTAGGTAACTGCGTGTAGGGTATAACAACCAAGCAGCTGTATCAAAATCACTGGCAGTTACTTGATGTTCGCGAAGAATATGCACGAGTCGTTTTTGTTCTATTTCACTATCTACTAACCAATCGGCAAGTAATACAGGCCCCATTCCAACTATCGCTAATTCTTTTAATGCAAGGGCATTAGAAATAGAAATATCAGATTGAATATTTACTTTATTCAACTCATTTTGATTATTTTTAAAAATCCAACGTGAACGATAATCAGGTAAAGTGAATGTTAAGCATGGGTGTTTTTCTAAGTCCTTGGGGTGTTGTATCTCACTTATCGTTTGATAGTTAGGGCTAACACATACTCGATAGTGAGTATCAAATAGTTTGGTTCCTACCATGCTTGAATCAAACTTGGGAACCAAACGGCACGCCAAGTCTATTCCGTTTTCAACCAAATCTAATACTGCATCTGTAAAGCGAAGCTCTAGGCCAACATCTGGATAGCGCGCTTTGAATTCAGGTATATATGGCAAAATGCAGGTTTGTCCAAAGGAGACGGAGGCTGTCATCTTTAAGATACCTTTTGGTCCTTGGTTAATTTGAAGTGCTTCTTCTAAGGCTCCTTCCATTTCATCTAACAATGGGGTGATGCGTTGAAGATATAGCTCACCCGCCTCAGTTAGTGCAAGTTTTCGTGTACTACGTTGGAATAGACGAAACCCAAGCTGTTCCTCAGCCCCAGCAACGGCTCGTGAGACGGATGACGGGTCCATATCCAGCTTTCGCGCTACAGCCGCAAAGCTGCCTAAACGGGCAGTTTCGACCAGTAGCATCAAGGTTTCAGTGTTCATTCATGTAATATATGCATGAAAGCAATGCATTTCAAGTTGTTTATTGCGGTCTAATTCACGATTAAACTCTGCCGCACTTAAATACACGATAGGAGATGCAAATGAAAATTAAACATTCAACCGCACTGGTTACTGGAGCAAATCGCGGCATTGGTCGAGCATTAGTCTCGGCTCTTATTGAACAGGGTGCAAAAAGGATCTACGTATGCTCAAGAGATAACACTATTGATGAGAATGTTGTAAAAAACAGTGAAATTATTCCTGTTCGGCTGGATGTTTGCGATCAACAGCTGATCCAACAGGCCGCAGAAATAGCCAATGATGTGAATCTGCTATTCAACAATGCTGGCGTATTGGATTTCGGAAACCTTGGAGATGTTAGCAAAGAAACGATTTTGCGCAACCTTGATGTTAACCTTTTTGGACCGTTGGCATTGAGTAAAATCTTCGCTCCAGTTATCGAGCGCAATGGGGGAGGCGCCATTGTTAACACACTTACCTTATTGTCATTGGTGAGTATGCCTGGTTTAGCGGCTTATAACATATCCAAAGCTGCAGCTTGGTCCATGTCTCTGTCATTGCGTGCTGATTTCATTCTGCGAAACATTGTAATCCACAACGTGTTCCCCGGTGCGGTGGATACCGAAATGTTAAAAGGTGTTGAAATGGCGAAGACCGCTCCCCTCGATGTTGCACGCGCCATTGTTAATGGTGTCAATGAAGATGAAGAAGATATTTTCCCCGATCCTATGTCGAAAGAGGTTTACCAGCATTGGTGCCGCGATCATAAAGCGGTCGAAAAACAATTTGCTGCCATGTAACAGTCATCCAACAAGGAGATCAAAATGAAAAGAACTGCATTCCTCGGTATGGAGGCTATGGGTAGCCGTCTGTCGTCCAGCGGTAAAAATTGCTCAGGCTATGTTTGAGGAAAATTTTACCCCGATGTTTCCTATCGAATTGGTAGAGAAGGATTTGGGCTATGGCCTTCAAGCAATGGATGAGAAAATCCGCGGATTGTCGATGACAAGTCGGACACATGAGATATTTCAACGTGCAGTGCAAATAGGGTTTGGAAATGAAAACATAACTGCGATTACAAAGTTGTATTGATAAAAATTTTTCTCAATTAATACATCTCAACAAACCAGCCTCTGTATTTTATAGGCAGAGGCTGGTCTGTATTTTTCTACTGTAGGAGCTGTTGAGGTTTCGTTTGTCGTAGTTCTTGTGATGTCAGGGCCAGTAGTCGGTCAAAGCAAACGATTCCTTTTGGAAATTGAGTCGATCATCTGTTTTGTAAACTGAATGCTTATTTCATTTGTTACCCTTGCTGTAGCCCCCATTCCGCAAGCTGATCCAACACCGGCACCAAAGTCTCGCCTTTCTTTGAAAGCGAATACTCAACCTTCGGTGGAACCTCAGGATAAGCCTTTCTCACAATAAGCCCATCATCCTCTAGCTCTCTCAATTGCCGGGTTAACATGCGCTCGTTGATTCCTTCGATAGATCGCCTTAACTCCCCAAAGCGATACACGCGTTGGCGTAGTCTAGCAAGGATAATGATTTTCCACTTGCCACCAATCATTAATAAAGTTGTCTCTACGGGGCACTTATCCATTTGATTTTATTGATGCTTACTAAATTGTCTATACAAGATAAAAATGACTGTACTAGATATTCTGTAAGTTAGCAATTAAGATGATTTGAAATTGATCAATTTTTCTCAAAACCGGTAAAACTTTAAAACCATCTTCTTGTTATTAGTGCATAGCGGAAGAACTGAATAGAGAGGAAAATGAATTATGTTGAAAAATGCTTTTGTCACTGCAGCCAATGGTGCTCAAGGTAATGCAATTGTAAAACAGTTGAGCAATGTGGGCTTACAAGTGTTTGCATTGGTTAGAGAAGAGCCACAAACTCAACGAAACAATGTAACGCCAATTATTGGTGATTTAGATAATGTGAATAACCTGAAAGAAGGGATGAAATCAGCAGAAGTCGCAGTGATAACACTCCCGTTGATGTTTGATAAGCAGATCGCACGAACTTGGGTTGATAACTTGATCGAAGCGATAAAAGCGAGTGATTTAAAACAGATAATCTTCAACGCCAGTGGCCCACTGCCTTCAACCTTTGTCGATGTTATTGCGGTTGATATAAAAGTGGAGGCTGCAAATAGGCTAAGAGAAACGGGCGTGCCGATCACATTTGTGGCGACGACGCTTTATTTAGGCAACTTAACCGCACCTTGGACAGCGCCAGCCATTATGAACCAGAATGTGCTCGCTTACCCCATGCCGGCGGCGCAGAAAGTCGCTTGGACCAGTTGGGAAGTTGTAGGCTCAGCAATCGTTAACCTCATTGGAAAAATAGAATACACAGGAGAGACGATAATTGCCGCAGGAAATGAAAGTGTAGATGGTAAAGCGTTATCGGAAGCATTCTCAAAACAAATTCAGCAACCTGTTCAATACCTACCGGTAGCATTGGCTGACTTCTCCGCCGGGCTAAGCCAAATGATGGGGGAGGTTGCGGGTAGTGAAATCGGTAAACTTTATCACTGGTTACATAACGATGGTGCGAATTATTTGAGTGACGGCAGCAACGCGAATCCAGAAAGCTTTTCTTACCCTCAGGCATCTTTGAGTGAATGGATAGCAGCGCAGGACTGGAAAACGTTGGGGGCCAATCATGAATAATACTCAGGGCGAAATAATTTACGTTCTCGATGCGCTATGTGGTTGGTGTTACGGTTTTACGCCAGCCGTCACGCAGTTTCATCATGATGTAAAAGGTAAAGTAAACTTCCGCCTATTGCACGGTGGGCTATGGCCTGGTGAGCGGGCGAGGCCAATGGATGATAGCTTGGTGAATCATCTTAGCCGAGGTATGCCTTTAGTCACACGTAAAACCGGCCAACAGTTTGGAGATGCGTTTAAAAAGAAAATCGTTGAAGATGCGTCATTCATTTATGACACCGAACCCGCCGCAAGAGCGGCAGTAACCGCTCGCGCATTGAGCCAAGAAACCGATGCGTGTTTAGAGGTTGCATTTGTTAACAAGATACAACAGGCGTTTTTTATTGAAGGCCGTGACATAAACAAACGTGAAACTTTTGTTGCTATTGCGGAATCTCTCGGCTTGGATAGTGAAGAATTTTCAGCGTTATACGAAAGCAAGGCAATGAAAGCTAGTGTTGTTCAGCAGTTCACAGAAGCACGAGTGCTGGGTGTGGCCTCATTCCCGACGATGCTTTATAAGCAAGGGGATTTGATAGAAGTACTGTCTGGAGGAGTGGAATCGTTGGATAACCTTCATCAAAAGTTTGAAGCACTTTCCTCAACTTAATAACATCGTTACTCACCGGTATTCCCCGCTACTATCAGCGGGGGATGCAGGAGTTGACTTTACCTTGTCTGACAATTAATCACTTCGTAAGCTTCCCCCGCCATCTTCTAGAAGTAGATTATTTAGTATTAGATTGCTGTATAACCATCTACACAATTTCGATATGCTGGCCTCAATTATACCTCACAATATTTATCTTTAGATTGTGCAAAAAAACAAGCGCTTTGTCCTGTGCTGAATATCTAGCGGTCTAATTACCGGCAAAATAACAAACAAATCCATCTAATAGGGAGCGAGCGCTGATGTTTAGAGCAGTGTTAAACCAGATAAAAATATTTCCACTCATACTCATGCCGTGCTTTGCACAAGCCGCCACCTTCACCGTGAATGACAGTGGCATAGTGGGTGATGCTAATCCGGGTGATGGCATCTGTGAAATCACCGCCGCCACAGGGGATTGCAGCCTGGCTGCAGCCATTGATGAGGCCAATGCATTAGGCGGCGCGCGCACCATTAATTTTGATGCCTCGGTTAGTCTGATTATTCCGTTAGTGGCATATGATCTGAGCAGTGCCGATATTACGATACAAGGCCCCGGCCGTGATTTACTGACGCTATTGGCCAATGGCTTTGGCATATTAGAAAATGATAGCATCAGTGGCATCACCCTTATTCACGGCGGAGGCGTCGCCACACTCGCTAACAACGCCACTATTTCAGATAGCAAAATCTATATTCCTGCCAACAGCACCAGCGTCCTTGTTAAAAATGGAACGGGCAGTACCACCATCGATTCAAGTGAACTGATTGGTAGCTCCTCATCACCGGCTGCGATGATCACAACAGATGTGGGCGGCACATTAATCGTCAGTAACTCAACCTTGCGAGACCATACCGACAGCAGCGCAATCGTTGCGAATGGCACCCTCACGGTGAATAATTCCACCTTTACCAATAATCGCGGTGGTGCCAGCGTCATACAGGGCAATACAAGCGCTGTCGTTATCGCTGGCAGTCACTTTACCAACAACGTCGTGAGCACCGCTACCGTTCATGCTACGAGCAATACGGCTTCAATGGATTTATCCGGCAGTGTGTTTGCCGATAATGCTTTATCTGGCGGCAATGTGAATGTGGATGCCGCCGCCATCTATTTTGCTTCAAACGCTGGCACCTTAACGCTAAGCAGGAGTTTGTTTACCGGCAATATCTCACCGGATGCTCGCGGGATAATTTATAGCGAAGGCACGGATGTTTTCACCAACGTGACCATCAGTGATAACTAGATAGATCATAACGTTTCGACGTCGGCCCACTACACTCACACTCCTAATGCCGGAAGTGTTAGAAGATCTTTTATTGGTCTCAGTACGCTAGTCAAAACTATGCACTTTAGTGCAAGGCTTTAGCTGCTACACATTTGTGCTATCCTTGATTCTATGAGTGAACAGAGGCGAAGTGGTCATACGGTGACGCGTTTT
>Ga0316204_10007807_pt1 | contig 15348 bp, 16 predicted proteins | sample 6monrhotite_MG_2_FD_205661 | JGI IMG/M metagenome (GOLD analysis project Ga0316204, IMG submission 205661) | Microbial mat bacterial communities from mineral coupon in-situ incubated in ocean water Damariscotta River, Maine, United States -... | ecosystem: Environmental > Aquatic > Marine >...
CTTTTCAATTCGTTCCAGCAGTATTACTTCCATCGTTCTTCTCCTGACCCGATTATCGGGTGCGCTAATAAATCTTGTTCGTTTTACACCTGGCTTGGGCCAGGTGCTTTAAAATGCCGTCGAATGCCGGCCCATTGTTCTATCAATCCGGTGGCGATGATGATCAGGGATACCCACCCAGACAGAAACATAACCATATAAAAGACCGTCAATAACACGCCCGGAAAGGGTGCTGCGCGGGCTATGCTATGGACAACCGCCAATCCCAAAAAGAAAAACGGCAAACCCAATATCAGCACCAGATTCCGACCGATATACGCTAACTCTCCTTGTCCCGACACGCTTCCGACCAAAGTCAGGGCTGCCGCAGCAATCAAATACCAGGATGCCTGATCCGGCAAGGTCAAACCCGAAATTCCGGTTCTTGGCCTGACCGAAGCCTTTATCTTGTTCAATATCGTCAACGCTATTAACGCGTTGATGATGATCATCACAACCCACGATATTCCCAGATATCCTGGGAACAAGGCCGACATGGCCCCTAACATTGTCGCCCGGTCGCTATCTTGCAGGCCCGGCATCAAGAAGGTGAAGACCCGTTCCAAAACGGAAAGAATCGTTCCCTGCAATCCGCCTTCCTGGCTCAGTGCCAGGAGGTAAGCCAGAGCGAACAACGACGCAGCCAAAACCGCCAGCATGCTAAGGACGGTCCCGGCGGGGGTCCATTCCTCTTTGACACCGCCCGACCCGTCGCTCACCTGCCAGCGAGTTAAAGCCAAACGCACAACCAGCCATACAGGCAGCGCATAAATCAGCGCGAACAACAGGCCTGATACAAGTCCGCCAAACGCCCCGGCGATAATTACGCCGCTGATACCCGCGATCGTTGCCGACTTCAGGCCAAAACTAAGGCCAATCATAAACAGTGGCAGCGGAGTAAGATAAACCGCCAACACTGCACCTGGGAAACCGGCAACAAATGCCAGTGATATCAGGCCACTTAACGCTCCGCCACCGAGGGCGATCAACATGTCCTTGGACATTCAGCCTCTCCCCGGCGACAGTTTCGAAAACGGGACGTCTTCGTCCCGTCTCCAGAATGACAATCCCTAGCTTACGACGTAAGGGATCAATGCCAAGAAACGTGCCCGTTTGATCGCCCTGGATAAAGCCCGCTGATTTTTAGCGGATACCGAGGTGATACGACTGGGAACGATTTTGCCACGTTCAGAAGTGTAACGCTGCAAAAGGCGCGTGTCTTTGTAATCGATTTTCGGAGCCTTGGCGCCCTTGAACGGGCAGCTTTTACGGCGTCTGAAGAATGGCCGACGACCGCCTGCTGCGTCCGGTGCTGTTGGTTCACTCATGCGCTTTCTCCTTTTTCGGCAACAGCAGGTGCTGCCGTCGCTACGTCGCTGCTAGGGGCTGGGCGTTCTTCACGCGCAGGCCTGGCGTCACCACCGAAAGGACGGCGTGGGCGATCATCGCGGGTATTGGCGCGCATCATGACTGATGGGCCTTCAGGAAATTCATCGATCTTGATGGTCAACTGACGAAGAACATTTTCACTAATGCCCATCTGCCGTTCCATTTCGTGAATGGCAGATGCGGGTGCATCAAGGTGCATCATAACGTAATGACCCTTGCGGTTCTTCTTGATTCGGTAAGCGAGGCTGCGAAGACCCCAGCTTTCGACCAAGGCGACTTTTCCGCCTTCATCGTTGATAATCTTGCTGAAGTTCTCTGTGAGTTCTTCAACCTGTGTCGCAGAAATATCCTGACGTGCTATAAACACGCATTCGTAATAAGCCAACGTATATGTCTCCCTCTGGCTTTTCTCATCCCGTTCCGGCCAACCCGGTCAAGGCATAGCCGAGCCACGTGGCCCGGCAAGGAGTTGTGAAGGCGCGCAATATACATGAAAAGACTCATCACGCAAGGAGAAGGTGATGTTTTATTCGGTCGCCGATATCTGTATAAAGAATAAACCACTTATTATAAGCAAACAGCCATCTTCAGAGACATTGCCATGAACAAGAATATCTTCTCGACGCTCACCAAACTCGCTATCGGCTCACTGCTGTTGGGGCTGTTGCTTTCGGCTTTTTCAGTCAGTCCGCGCAAACTGCTTGAGGGGCTGGGCGGCACGGCCCTTGAAATATTCGATATCATCGCAGGCATGATGGAGTGGGCAGTACAATATATTCTGATCGGCGCCATCGTTGTTGTGCCGATCTGGCTGTTTTTGATGGCCTGGCGCGCGTTTCGCGGTAAATAAGCCCGGCCAATCGAGACGTGTATGATTGCAGGTTTCTTGACATGAAATCCAAAGGCAGTATGACTCCCCGCCTCTTGGGTGCAACAATTGCGGGACAAACTTTTCCATGACACCAAATTCGAATCCTCTTGCCGTTGTCTTTCCTGGTCAAGGTTCACAGGCCGTTGGCATGGGGCGAGATCTGGCGGATACCTATACGGTCGCCGCAGATGTATTCGCAGAGGTCAACGAGGCCCTTGGTCAGAATTTATCGAAGTTGATGTTCGAGGGACCGGAAGACATTTTGACACTGACGGAGAACGCACAGCCGGCTCTGATGGCGGTGAGTGTCGCGGTGCTTCGGGTGCTGGCCGAAAAAGGTCATGATCTGATCGGGCAATCCCGATTCGTGGCAGGCCATTCTTTGGGCGAATATTCCGCCCTGGTTGCGGCAGAAACATTCAGCCTGGCAGATGGGGCAATGTTGCTTAAAACCCGGGGGCAGGCCATGCAAAAAGCGGTGCCGGTCGGCGAAGGCGCCATGGCGGCGCTGTTGGGGCTTGATATGGAAACGGCCCGAATCGTTGCCGATGAAGCGGCGCAAGGTGAAATTTGTACGGCTGCGAACGATAACGCGCCTGGTCAGGTCGTCATCAGCGGAGCCAGAGAAGCCGTTGAAAGAGCTATCGTTATTGCCAAGGAACACGGCGCCAAGCGGGGCGTATTGCTGCCGGTCAGTGCGCCCTTCCATTGCGCCCTGATGGCACCGGCCGCCGAAATCATGGCCGACGCGCTGGCGAATGTCCGCATGGAGGCGCCAAAAGTTCCGTTGATCGCCAACATTACCGCCGGTGTTGTGGTCAGTGCGCCTGAAATCAGGCGATTGCTGGTGGAACAGGTCACCGGTATGGTTCGGTGGCGCGAAAGTGTTGAATATATGAAGAACGACGGTGTCCAAAAGCTTGTCGAGGTTGGTTCGGGAAAAGTGTTGTCCGGTCTGGCCCGGCGCATTGATCGCGATCTGCAAGCGGTCAGCATAGGTACGGCTGAAGATATCGCCGCGTATTTGGAGGAGGCCGATAATGTTTGATCTGACAGGTAAACGCGCTCTGGTAACGGGCGCTTCAGGGGGGATTGGCGGGGCGATCGCCAAGGCCTTGTATGACCAGGGAGCCGACGTGGCACTGTCTGGCACGCGCAAGGAAGCGCTCGATTCCCTAAAAGCCGAACTGGGTGAACGGGCGCACGTTACGCCGTGTGATCTTGGTGCTGCCGACGGACCCGCCGAATTGGTCAAGAACGCAAGCGCGGCCATGGGCGGCATCGACATTCTGGTCAATAATGCCGGCCTGACCCGGGATACTCTGGCGCTTCGTATGAAGGATGAAGACTGGCAAAGCGTGATTGATGTTAATTTGACCGCTGCGTTCCGTTTGTCGCGGGCCTGTCTTAAAGGAATGATGAAAGCTCGCTGGGGTCGAATCGTTTCAATTACGTCCATCGTCGGTGTGACCGGCAATGCCGGGCAGGCCAATTATGCCGCCTCAAAGGCCGGGTTGATCGGAATGTCAAAATCGCTGGCCCAGGAAATTGCCAGTCGCGGCGTGACCGTCAATTGTCTGGCCCCTGGATTTATTGAAACACCCATGACGGATATTCTGGGTGACGATCAGAAGCAGGCCTTGCTTACGGCCATACCGAACGGCCAGTTGGGGCAACCTCAAGACATCGCATCCGGTGTTGTCTATCTGGTCAGCGACGAGGCTGCTTATGTCACGGGTCAAACACTTCATGTTAACGGTGGCATGGCGATGATTTGATCGCCGGTTTTTCTGGCAATTTGGGCGCTAGTCAGGCTAAAAGAAGTGTGTTAGGTAACGAAACCTTTTGCCGCACTTGGCGCGTCGCGCCGGGCCCTGGCAAGAAAATTGATAATTCATTGATTCTAGTCCAACAAAAATTTTAAGGAACCAAGACATGAGTGATGTTGCCGATCGCGTAAAAAAGATCGTTCTTGAACATCTTGGTGTTGACGAAGCGAAAGTTACTGAAAACGCTAGCTTCATCGATGACCTGGGCGCAGATAGCCTGGATACCGTTGAGCTGGTTATGGCTTTCGAAGAAGAATTCGGCGTTGAAATCCCCGATGACGCAGCGGAAAAGATCCTGACGATCAAAGACGCCGTTGATTTCATCAGCGTTAACACCTGATACTATTGTCGCGCCGGGCGATGGGCATTTGTGCATCGCCCTGCCTGACATGTATTTTTGCTGTGTCATAATCTGAATGCGGAATCCCATGAGACGTGTGGTTGTTACCGGTTTGGGCCTTGTAACGCCCCTTGGAAACGGGGTCGAAACAAGTTGGAATCGTCTGATTGATGCTCAGTCGGGTATTGGTCCGATCGAATCTTTCGATGTGTCCGATATTCCGGCCAAGATCGCCGGGCAAATTCCTCTGGGTGAAGGTGTCGGCGAATTCAACGCCGATAACATCCTGAGCCCCAAGGAGCGTCGCCGGGTAGATGATTTTATCGTTTATGGCATGGCCGCAGCGCAGGAAGCCGTTGAAGATTCGGGCTGGCAGCCAAACGGTGAAGAAGAAGAATTTAAAACCGGTGTTTTGATCGGTTCCGGCATTGGTGGCCTGCCTGAAATTTCCCGCGGGGCGCTGACCGTCGATTGCGAATCAGGCGGTGGTGTCAGGCGGTTATCGCCGTTTTTCATACCTGCCAGCCTGATCAATTTGATTTCCGGCCAGGTTTCAATCAAATATGGCTTCAAAGGCCCCAACCACGCAGTTGTGACTGCATGTTCGACGGGCGCCCACGCCATCGGTGATGCGGCGCGCCTGATCATGTGGGAAGACGCCGATGTGATGGTCGCCGGTGGTGCCGAAGCCGCCTGTTGCCGTGTCGGCATGGCTGGTTTTTCGCAATCAAAGGCACTGTCCACCAAATACAACGACACACCGCAACAGGCATCCCGACCCTGGGACCGGGACCGGGATGGATTCGTCATGGGCGAAGGTGCCGGTGTTGTTGTGCTCGAAGAACTTGAACACGCGAAAAAGCGCGGGGCAAAAATTTATGGTGAAATCGTAGGCTACGGGCTGACCGGTGATGCACACCATATTACCGCACCAACTCCCGATGGGAATGGTGCGTTCCGTTGCATGAAAGCGGCCATGAAGCGGGCCGGGTTGAATCCTGAAGACATCGATTACGTCAACGCTCATGGTACATCGACCATGGCCGATGTTATCGAACTGGCAGCAGTCAAGCGGGCGTTTGGCAATGCCGTTAACGACATATCCATGTCGTCGACCAAATCAGCCATCGGTCATTTGCTTGGGGCTGCGGGTGCCGTAGAATCGATCTTTTCGATCCTTGCCATGAACAATGGTATCGTGCCGCCGACGCTCAATCTTGATAACCCCGACGACGGTTGCGATATCGATCTGGTTCCGCATCAGGCCAAGGAACGGAAAGTCCGTGCGGCACTGTCAAATTCCTTCGGGTTTGGCGGAACAAACGCGACGCTTATTTTTAAAGAATATCTGTAAGTTTAAGATGGACGCCATGCGTCGAATCTTATCCCGTCTGATCATCCTTTCCTTCATGCTGGGCCTGATCGGTGCCGGTGTTTTTGCGTGGGGCTATGGGCAATACGTAAAGCCTGGGCCGACGCTGGCTGCAAATACGGTCATCATTCCTCGTGGTCGGGGCGTCGAAGGCATCGCGAATGTTTTGGCACAGGCCGGAATCATCCGCGAGGTGTTGATTTTCCGCCTTGGCGTGCGAATCAGTGGAACCGGTAAATCCTTAAAAGCCGGAGAATATATTTTCCCGGCAAAGGTCAGCCCACAAGAAGCCGCCGCAATTTTGACCGACGGCAAAACCGTGGTGCGACGCCTGACCATCGCCGAAGGATTGACGACCCTGCAGGTGCTGGAGCAACTTTTGGCTACTGACGGGCTTGAAGGGGATATCGAGACGCCGTTCAAAGAAGGGGAGCTGTTACCAGAAACCTATCACTTTTCATTTGGCGACCGCCGCAACGACCTGGCGCTGAGGATGGCTGATTCGATGAAAAGGATTGTCGTTGAGTTGTGGCGAGGACGCGCCAAGGATCTGCCTTTGAAAACACCGGATGAAGCCTTGGTCCTCGCTTCAATAGTGGAGAAGGAAACTGCCGTCGCCGCCGAACGTCCCCGTGTTGCGGGTGTTTTTATCAATCGCCTGAGAACGAAAATGCGCATGCAGTCAGACCCAACGGTCGTCTATGGCCTGACAAATGGGGCAGGGCCCTTGGGGCGGCCCTTAAGCAGGGCCGACCTGAAACAAAAAACACCTTACAATACGTATCAAATTTTTGGATTGCCGCCGACACCCATTGCCAATCCCGGCGTTGCCGCCATTGCCGCCGTGCTTAACCCGGAACAGACCCCTGACTTTTACTTCGTCGCTGATGGAACGGGAGGCCATGTTTTCTCCCGTACTTTGAAAGAGCACAACCGGAACGTTGCAAAATGGCGAAAATTCAGAGATTCCAAAGCGCAGTAAGACCCAGATAACCACCATCTCACCCTCGTTTGCACCACTTTACGGCCATGGTGTGGGTATGCAGTCCGGTGATGTCCTTCGCGCAGAGTTTCGCGCAAGGTATCATTTTCATTGTGTTCGCGGGTTTGTATCAAACAGGGCTTCAGTTTTTCTTTGGCATGCGGCTTAACAGGCGATTGGCCAAGCCGGCGGGTAAAAGTGCCAGCAAACGCATGGCCGTTGCTGTGGGCCCGGGAAACGCAATAGTGATCTTGTTTCGGGCCAGCCCTTTGGCGATGATACGGGCAGCCTTTTTTGGTTTCATAAGGAAGGGCATTTTGAATGTGTTGCTCGCGGTCAACCGGCTTTCGACGAAACCGGGGCAAATGACAGAGACCTCGATCCCGTAGTTCTTAAGTCGACCGCGCATGGCCTCGCCATAGGCCTTGACCATGACTTTACTGGCCGAATATGCCGGTGCGCTCGGCATGCCGATGAATCCGGAAAGTGAGCTCATCAGAGCAATCTGCCCGCACCCTCGCTGTCGCATACGCCCGATCACGGGAAACATGGTGTTGAGAACGCCCGCCATATTGACGGCGAAAATATCCCGGGTGGCGTTCTCATCCAGGCCACCTCCAGAAATTCCCGCATTGGCGATGACCAGGTCGAGTGGATGGTCATCATCGGTGCATTCGATCCAGTTGCGCATGGCATCACGGTCGGTAACATCAATGGGGTGTGCCAAAACATCTGCTCCGGCGTTGCGGCACCGGGCTGCTACGGCTTGCAGACGTTCTTCATCGCGCCCCGAAAGCGCCAAAAACACACCCGGTTCGGCATAAAGCAGGGCGAGAGCCTCGCCTATGCCGCTGGAGCCACCGGTAATCAGGATCGATTTTGGATTTTTCATGATATCTTTATAAGGTTATGGGACACTTTTGAATAGGCGCCTGAACGCTTGTTGCCAGGCCGTGCGGCGTTTATAAGTTTCAAAAGTTCCAAGATCGCATATTCGCTGGGAGACAATTGTTGGCAATTTATTCGATGACCGGTTTTGCCCGTGCAGAAGGCTATGACGATCGTTGTTCCTGGGTTTGGGAAGCGCGCAGCGTCAATGGCAAGGGGCTGGACGTTCGATGCCGTTTGCCATCGGGATTCGAAAATTTGGAAGCACAGGTTCGCGAACGGGTGAAGAAGTCACTGCGGCGGGGTAATGTGTCCGTGAATTTGGCCGTAACATGGGTGCAGACGGCTGGGGCGTACCGAATCAATGAAGAATTGCTCGATGGATTGGTGGCGATGCTGCCGAAGTTGTCGGCCAAGGTCCCCGATGCCACGCCTGCCAGTCTTGATGGCTTGCTGGCCTTGAAAGGGGTCATCGAAATTCGCGAGGATGTCCTGTCTGACGAGGGGCGTGCCGAACTTGAAAACGGCATCATGACGGGCTTGAATGAAACTCTGGCCGACCTTTCCGCCATGCGGGGGGAGGAAGGCGAGCGCCTGTCTGATGTCTTGAACGGGCAGATAGACGGTATCGAGAATTTGTGCGCCATGGCTGGAAAACTTGCCGCCCTGCAACCGCAAGCCATCCGTACAAGGCTACGTGAACAAGTCGCGGCATTGCTTGAAGACGTTCCGGAACTACCCGCCGAACGGTTGGCACAAGAAGCGGCAATGCTGATGACCAAAGCGGACATTGCCGAAGAGTTGGACCGCCTGAGCGCCCATGTGGGTGCTGCACGTGCTTTAATGGCTGACGAAACCGCCATTGGTCGCAAGCTGGATTTCCTGTGCCAGGAATTCAACCGCGAGGCCAACACCCTGTGCTCCAAATCCAGCGACGTGGAGATGACCCGCATTGGACTGGATTTAAAAGCACTGATCGAACAATTCCGAGAGCAGGTACAGAATATCGAATGACCAATAATCCCAATCTTGATCGTCGCGGTTTGATGCTGGTGCTGTCCTCGCCCTCGGGGGCAGGCAAGTCGACTATTTCACGCGCGCTGATGGACCGTGACGACAATCTGACCATGTCCGTTTCGGCGACGACGCGCGCACCACGTCCGGGCGAGGTGGATGGCAAAGATTATTTCTTTATCGATAAACCGGTCTTCGACGAGATGGTCCGTGCAGGAAAGATGCTTGAACATGCCCGCGTTTTTGAGAACTTCTATGGTACGCCCAAGGAACCCGTCGAGGAGGCCCTGGCCGCCGGTCGCGATGTCATGTTTGATGTCGATTGGCAGGGAACCCAGCAACTGGCAGAAAATGCTGAGAAAGACCTGGTTCGGGTTTTTATCCTGCCGCCCTCTATGGAAGAACTGGAACGCCGGTTGTATAGCCGGTCCCAGGATAGCGAAGAGGTGGTCAGGAAACGCATGGCCGAAGCAAATTCGGAGATGAGCCACTATCCGGAATATGACTACATTATCGTCAACACCGATATCGAAGAAAGTATCGCACGTGTAGAGGCGATACTGACAGCCGAACGTTTGAAGTTGAACCGGCAAATAGGCGTTCATGATTTTATCACCGATATGTGTGCACAAGACGACTGATGGGTATCGATGACATCACGCGCGCGGCCGCAGGGCATCTAGCGCAATTGCGCCAAAACCAACAGCTCATAAGTTTCCCTGCCGACCTTCGCCCAGCCGACGAAGAACAGGCCTATGCCGTGCAGGCCGCCCTGCACCGGTGGCACCAGGAAAATGGCCAGGGCGCGCTCGCCGGATATAAGATCGGTTGCACGACACCGGTCATGCAGGACATCCTGAAAATCTCCAACCCGGCATTCGGCGGTGTGTTGGAGAAACGTGTGTTCAGAAATCACGCTGAATTTTCAATGGCCGGTCTTCATAAAGCCGGAATAGAATGTGAAATCGTCTTGCGCCTTGGGGCCGATCTGCCTGTTGGTGATGCCCCGTATACGCGTGAAACAGTTGCGCCCGCCATTGCTTCGTGTGCTGCGGCTATTGAACTGGTCGATAATCGGTATGGTGATTTTCTTTCCGCAGGCGCGCCGGTTATGATAGCCGATGATTTTTTCCAGTCGGCCTGCGTTTTGGGAGCAGACGTGAAGGGCTGGCGGGAACTTGACCTTGCGACGGTCGAGGGACGAACGTTCGTCAATGGAAAGCTTATGGGCAGCGGTCCGGGTTCAGACGTGTTGGGTCATCCACTGGAAGCCCTCGTCTGGTTGGCCAATCAGTTTGCGGAAATGGGCCGCAGTTTGAAATCCGGAGACATCATCATGACCGGGTCGCTGGTTGCGGTGCAGTGGATTGATGCGGCACCGGCGGACATTATGATATCTATCGATGGACTGGGCGACGTTTCCCTACGGCTGGAATAACCGGTCAGGTCCGTCAGGCAATGGCTCTGGCGATGGCGCAGAATTGTTCGACGCTCAAGGTTTCGGCCCGGGCCGTGGGATCGATGCCCAAACTTTCCAGGTCCACGTTCAAATGGCGCAGGCTGGCCCGCAACATTTTACGGCGTTGCCCAAATGCAGCGGCCGTTACTTTTTCAAGTACACCCATATCGGCAGGAGCCAGCGGTTGCGACCGGGGAATCAGCGTGATCACTGTGCTGTCGATTTTTGGCGGCGGCGTGAATGCAGTTCGCGATATATTGAAATCGTGACGAGTTTCGCATAGCCATTGGCAAATCACCGACAGTCGCCCGTATGTCTTGTTGCCGGGACTGGCGGTTATCCGGTCGGCGACTTCCTTTTGGAACATCAAGGTCAGGCTGTCGAATTGATCAATCTGCTTCAGCCAATTAATCAGTAAAGGCGTCGCAATATTGTAGGGTAAATTGGCGACAATCTTGCGGGGGGCGGGACACAATTCACTGACGTCGGTAGCCAGCGCATCAGCCTCTACAATATTCAATTTGCCAGGGTATGCAGCGGCCAGGTCGGCCAAGGCGGTGACGCAGCGGGGATCGGTTTCAACCGCGTAAACCTGATTGGCGCCAGACGCCATAAGTGCGCGGGTAAGACCGCCGGGACCGGGGCCAATTTCGATCACATTGCAGCTTGAAAGGTCCCCGGCGACGCGCGCGATGCGACCGGTCAGATTGAGGTCGAGAAGAAAGTGCTGGCCAAGTTTCTTGCGGGCATCGAGGCTATATTTTGCAATTACGTTCTTTAATACCGGCAGGTCGTCGCTATTTTCAGGATCTGACATTACGCGTTCCGCCGATTTGCCATTTGAGACGCCAGAGCGATGGCGGCAAGTAGGCTGGCCTCATTGGCCACGCCGCTACCTGCGATATCAAACGCTGTACCGTGATCGGGTGATGTTCGCACGAACGGTAAACCCAGAGTAACATTAACAGCGCCGTCAAAGTCGACGGTCTTGATGGGGATCAGCGCCTGATCATGATACATGCAAATGGCGGCATCGTAACTTGCGCGCGCAGCACTGTGAAACATCGTGTCGGGCGGCCAGGGGCCTGTGGCGTCTATGCCTTGCTGGGCCAATTGGGCAATAGCGGGGGCTATGATGGAGGCCTCTTCGTGGCCCATTGCGCCCCCCTCTCCGGCATGGGGGTTCAGACCGGCGATGGCAAGGCGCGGCCTTGCAATGCCGAAATCTTTGGCAAGGGCCTCGGCTGTAATCAGGGAAATGGTCATGATGTCATCTGTCGTCAGGCTGTCGAGGGCTTCGCGCAGGCTGACATGTACGGTGACCGGGACAACCCGCAAAGACGGGCTGGCCAGCATCATAACCGGTGGTGTCGAAATGCCAGCCAGGGATGCCAGGTATTCGGTGTGTCCGGGGAATTTGAAACCTGCCTGATACAAGCTTTGTTTGTGAATAGGATTGGTGACGATGGCGGCGGCGTCACCTGCTTTTACGAAGCGCACTGCCGTTTCAATCGAGGATATCACGGACTGGGCATTGCTCGGGTCCGGAGAGCCCATAACAACCGGGGCGCCAAGCGGCCTGTGTAGGACGGGCAGGGCTGTGGGAAACACGCTTTTGGTATCCGCAGGCTCTTCTATAAGTTCAATGGAAGCCGAAATTCCAGATTTCCTGGAACAGGACTTCAAATGGTTCGCGTCGCCGATCAGGAAGAATGAAGTCTCGGAGGCAGCGCTACGCAACGCCTTCCAAGCCTTGAGAGTAATTTCACCACCGACACCGGCCGGGTCGCCCATGGTGAGTGCCAGAGGGAGCATGGCTATATCCTGATATCGAGGAACGCGGTACGCCGAAGGTCGCGCAGATGGCGCCGGGCCATGATATCGAGCCGTTCGTTGAGAAGCCTCGTTTCGATATTGTCTCGAATTTCGTTCACGGATTTTTGGCCTTCGCGGTCACAGACCATCAAAACGACGATACCATCACCGGAACGGATTGGCGTGCTGGGTTTTTCATTTTCAATGTTTGAAACCAGTTCACGGGTTTGGGGCGGCAACGACGAGATTTTCACCTTACCCAGGCGACCAGATAAGGCCGATCCCGTTTGTTTCGCGATTTTTTCCATGGCACTACAACTGTTCGCGCCAGCCGTCATCTGCGCGGCGGCGTCGATCCCGGCCTTGACCGTGGCGTCGGATGGCGATGGTGCGATTGGCAAAAACACTTGAAACAGATCGACCTGTTCATCTTTTGATTTCAGGCCCTGGCTGATTCGCGACTGGCGTTTAAGCAAAATATGAAATCCGGAAAGGGAGTGTATCGGTTCTGATAAAGTCCCGTCTGCCATGGCCACAATGGCTGTATCCAGTTCAGCGGTAAGTTGCCCCTGTCGAACCCAGCCCAAGTCCCCGCCCACGGCGGCAGTCGCACTTTGGGAAAAGTTTCGCGCCAGAACCTCGAATTTTGCGCCATCATGAAGCTGCGAAATAATATTGTCGGCGGTTTTACGGAGGTTGTCTGTGTTTTCGGGACGATCTATGGGGATGAAAATTTCGGCAACCAGATATTCAGGTTTGCCCTCGCTATCTTGGATTTCGGCGATAATTTCATCTACCTCGTCGCTGCCGATGGATATTTCCGAACGAAAAAGCCGGTTCACCGCACGTCCCCAAGCGATCTGGGTATGTAACTGATTTGCAAGGACCTCTTTTTCGACATGTGCTTTATTAAGGAAGTCGGTCAATTGTTCCTTCGTCATCTTGTTGCCACGGGCGACATCGTTGTATGCCCGTTCGATCTCTTTTTCTGAAATTTTTATGCCAAGACGCGTGGCTTCTTGCAATTGAAGTTTCTCATTTATCAACTGGTTTAAGATCTGGCCAGCTTGGCGCCTTCTGTTTTCCGCCGTATTTACTTGGTTGGATGTCGCGACCAGCAAATTGATCCGTGACTCAAGGTCATAGAGCGAAACGACCTCTTCGTTAACCACGGCGGCGATGCCCAGAGTTTGCTGAGCCCCGGGCGAGGCCATGGGGAGTAGCGCGAACAACGCCAAAGCGATGGCGACGATTGGAAAACTAATGCGGGATAGGGGCAATTTCATTTCTGGCCGTAGAGTTTCTATGTTTTTAAATAATGGACGTATTGTTGCATTTTGGCGTCGCGATCAGGAAAGGCGCTTGTCCGTCAATTGTTGAACAGATTCACGCTGGGGGATAATTCTCCCAGCGTCTTGAAAGCAATACGGAAGACAATAGCGTTTTCCGGACGCAAGTCACGATCTTCAAAGAAGGTTCGGGAAATACCTGAAGATAGCAAGAAGCATTCATCTTCATAGGTCACATCCAGTCTGAGTGAGCGAAATTCTTCTGCTGCCATATCCCTGGTCGCCCTGAATGACCCTCGCCAGTACCGGCTGAACTGAGATGACACGCTGCTGGCCAATTCTTCGCGACCTTTGAATTCGCCGCCTTCCTGTGGATCAATGAAGGTGTAATCTGTTGTCAGAGAAAGCGCCGGGCCGCCCAGGGTTGCGCTGATTTCATTGCGATTGAAGTCCAGCCTGTCCTTACCGATACGGGTTCTGAAATTCAGGTCAAAAAACTCTCCAGGTGATGCGTGAAGGCGCCCGACAATGTCAGAAAAATTGTCTTCAAGTCCGGATCCCGATGAAAACGTATCATCCGCCTTATAGCGATAGCTTTGTCCAACCAACAGGGTCGTGCTCCCGCCCTTACGGCCAAAAACACCCCACTTGAAGCCATAGTTGATACGTGGGCCGCCTTCAACCCGGTCAAGCCCTGAGAACCGGTTGGTGCTGAACAGGTTGGTGTCGTCGAATTCGAAATTCAGACTGTCTTCGTCGGGGATAGTAACAGGATTTCCACCATAAGGGCTGACAACAATGGAAGCGATAGGTTCGAATAATTGGTATACCTCTCCGGTCTTGCCTTCATTGCGAACAAATGGATAGCGCCAGTCAAGGGCGACTTGGGGGCGTAGTCGGTAGGAAGCGCCTGTGTGCGTTTCACCGTTGTCCATAGCCAAGTCATCGACGTGGTAAAAGTCGCCGCGCAGAGATGCTGACAGGGTGTAGGTATCGCCCATGGGCGACGTATAGGGAAGCTGCCAGCCAGTTTGGGCAGATAACCGGCGGGTGTCGTTGCCGTTTGAACGTGTCAACGCAACAAAATTAAGATCCAGCTTGGTCTGCCCGCCAAAACGGTCTGGTTCACTTTCATGGGCATATTCCGCATAAGGCAGAATGAGCGGTGTCGCCTGATCGCTTGAATTATCTTGTAAGTTCTGGAAATCGGTCGCGCTGACATAGGCGTAATTGCGCTGTCTGAAACCTTCGGCAAAACCTTGCGAGGCCAGAGAATTTCTGAATTTTGGCAGGGTATTGTCCTGATTGAACTTGAATCTCGACATATAGGTGCCGTCGGTGGCCCGGTTAACATCGAAGCCAGCACGCCATGTTTCGTCGATATCAAAACGGCCTTTGGTCGCAATATGTCCCCTGAACCCGCCAATGCCGTTTTCGGTCGAATAGGTTTGCTCGTCTTCGGGGGTGTTCTGGGTGATAGAGCCCTTGGCGGAAAATTCTCCTTCGACAAATTTGTGGCGATATTCCGCGGCCATTACCAGGCCTTGTTTGGAGGTGATTATGGGGGTCAATGTGGCGTCAGAATTTGGCGCAATATTCACAAAGTAAGGGGCTGCGAACGCTGACCCCAAGGTCGTGGAGCTACCAAAAGACGGTGCCAGAAATCCGCTTCGTCGCTTGACCGTCGGATCGGGATGCGACAGGTAGGGGGTGTACAATACAGGAAACCCGGCGACTTCAAGCCAGGCGTCGGTGTATTCGATGGTTTGGCGCTGTTGGTCGTGGACGACTTTAACCGCTTTAACCTGCCACAGGGGCGGACGGGTCGGATCTTTTTCGCATAACCGACAGGGTGAATAAACGACCTGGCGCATATCCGTCCGGTTCCCGTTGGTTAGCCGGCCGCCGCTTGATGCGAGCAATGACTTGTCGCTGAGAACGGCGCGCAGATTTTGAATAACACCGTTGCGAATGTCGCCTGTGAGGTCCATGAAGTCTGCGAACAGGACTTCTCCGGTTGGTTCCATCAAAGTAACATTGCCAGATGCGCTGAGCATATCC
>Ga0316204_10007809_pt1 | contig 15344 bp, 12 predicted proteins | sample 6monrhotite_MG_2_FD_205661 | JGI IMG/M metagenome (GOLD analysis project Ga0316204, IMG submission 205661) | Microbial mat bacterial communities from mineral coupon in-situ incubated in ocean water Damariscotta River, Maine, United States -... | ecosystem: Environmental > Aquatic > Marine >...
TATACCTCTCTCACCTTTCAGTGTGCCACGCAAGTGCCCTAACTCTAGCCCGCGCATAAATAGCTTTTCAACCTGAAGTTGTACTGATACACGCCAAGATTTTAGAAAGCGCAAGTCAGGTTCAACAGTAACCGCTGGTTTATCCGTTTTCGCAACTCGAACCTCACCGGCTGAGGTGTTTCCTGAAGTGTTTCCTGAAGTGTTTCCTGAAGTGTTTCCTGAAGTGTTTCCTGAAGTGTTTCCTGAAGTGTTTCCTGAAGTGTTTCCTGAAGCCTCTACAGGCTGAGGGAGCCAAGGGTCAAGGTGCAAAGTCTTGGCGGCCATACGCAAACGGATATCAGGTGATTTGGCAAATCCTAGGCTGCCTGATAGCTGCACAATTTCACCATCCAAAAACAGCTGCATATCCCTCAGATCAACACGTTCCGCTGTTCCAGCAAGTGAAGCTCCCACTTTCAACGTACTCCATGGTGAAGGGTGCGTTGCATACATTTTATTCAGCTCTGGCAGCAAACCAGCCAACCATCTACGCTGAATATTTTCACCCTGAATACGCAGTGTATAACGCGGTGCTTTGGTCAGCTTTTTCACATCACCTTGTATCGTCAATAGCGGTGTATCATTAATAGCAAGACCAACATGATTCAAGCGCAAGGCATTCATATTTGGCATTTCAACCTTCCAATCCAGACCAACATTTATCGCAGCCAGTAAAGCTCCTTTACCTGCCAGCAAACGCACACCGTCAGGACGTTGCTCTAATTGCGTATTCAGCATCACACTCGCTTTATTTATATCGCCTAATTGTTCTGGAAAGGAATCAATCCATGTGGAAAATGATTTTAAGCGAATAGCATCACTTTTCAACGTAAGTTGGATGGGTAAATGATCCACATTCAACGATGCTAAGTCTCCTACAGGACCAACCTGTGCATCTAAATCAATCTTATCATCATTCAAGCGCATCGAAATCTTTGCCTGAATAGGGCGCTCAAGTTGTACATCATCCAATTCAACCTGCACATCAGTTAATAACATACGCACATTTGACTGGGCATCCTGCCAGATAAACTTACCATCATTAAGCTGCAATAACTCAGCACTCAATGTTGCCAAAGCCAAACCGCTTTCTTCCTTCACCGCTGAAGACTTATCTTTCGCATCTCCCTCAATAGCAGTAATCGATTCTGATGAAGCAGGCAATAAATCTTCCCAATTGCCTTCACCTTTGGCATTGCGCTCCATGAAAATTTCTGGTGATTCAAGCTTAAAACGAGCAATTTCTAACTTCTGACTTAACAATGGCAACAAAGCCACTTGCACATCAAGGTGCTTCACTTTTAAGAAGTCACGCTCTGAAAAACCCTGCCTGTTTGCCAACACAACATCGTCCAGCGTAATGCCAATCCATGGGAACAAAGAAGCTTGCAGCCCACCAATTTTTAAGGTGCGTCCCGTAGCATCCTCTACTTGCTCTTCAATTTGTTTCTTATAATCTTCTACATTTAAGAAAAATGGCACCAGCAATAATAAAATAACTAAAACTGCTAATAAACTTAGGCTATATTTAATAATTTTCTTCATGATCCCTCCAGATACCCATCATCATAGGCTTCTACCCTGCAATTGAAACAGCATTATACAAGTTGAGGGAAACAATCCAACAACTCCTCAAAAGCATGCAGTACTTTATCCGCACCTTCATCATACAAATGTTGTGTGTTTTCAGAATCAAATGAAGCACCTAAGGCGCGTACACCCGCAGCTTTCGCCATCTGAATATCAAAATGAGAGTCCCCTACCAAGGTCGTATTCGCGGCATCAATACCTAATGCTTCCATACACTCTAGAGCCATCGCAGGATGTGGCTTAGAATGGCAACAATCAGCTGTTCTCCACACATAAAAATACTTTTCCAAATCAAAACGTGACAACACTCGCTCCAAGCCACCTTTAGATTTCCCTGTTACTACTGCCATCCAATAACCGCGCTCCTTCAAGGTTACTAAAACATCCAACACCTTGGGGTATAAGCGAATATCTTTTTCAAAAGCATGATAATATTCACGGTAAGAATCTGCTACTTTGTTAACAAGAAGCTGTGAATGAGCACCTTGTTTACGCAATAACCCCTCAACAACACCGTGCAAAGACATGCCAAGAGCTGCCAAAACATCCTGTGTGCTCGGTGCTGATAAAGCACTATCTTCAAAGGCGCGCTGAATAGAGTGTACAATCACCATATTGGAGTCTGTTAGCGTTCCGTCACAATCAAATAAAATAAGATGGTTCATTGTTTTTTATTCGCAACCTTCCATGCCCGTTTACTACGCTTCACCTGCCAAACCAACGACCTATTCACTGCGACCACGGCATCATCCCCAGCCCTGCGAACATACGTAGAAAGCAAATCACTACCTTGTTTGCCCACCGTTACATCCAACAAAACGACCCCTTGCGCATCCAAACACTGAACTATCACCGCGCGAGCTAGCATGCCCAGTTCATCATCATACTCATGTTTTCGTGTAACCACCCGAATCACTTGCATCGCCGTTAAATCATCCAGCAAGCGTAACACTGCATCCTGCTCCGCTAAATCATTATCCGCCAGCCGCCATTGCTTCTGCTGTAATTGCAAAACTATGTCTTGAGCACCCTTCTTTTGAATAATGATTTTGTGAATATTTTCAACAGCAATACTCGGCCACATATCCATGCGTTGTGATTGAGATGATGGCTGCTGCCATATCCATAGTACCGCCCACAACAATGCCAAAAGCACTATTGCCCAAACTATTTTTTTCATACCTTCGCCAGTGGATGTTTTAAGCGCCACCAGCGCCATAACCCAAGCAACAAAATGAACAATGGCAGCACAAACAGCCATAATACTTTAAACACAGTCTTCCCATCACTACTCAGTGCCGCCAGCGGCCGCTCTATCACACCCCGCGAGCGCAAAGAAATCAAACTTTCATCACGACTCAACCAATCCAAACTATTTAAAGCTAATACAAGGGCTGAACCATCCATAAACTCATCATCAAGCAGCCCAGGGGAACCAATCACCAACAAACGCCCATTTTTCACCTCTGTTAACACAGGCTCTTGTGTGCTCAGCTCCTGCGGCAATTTTTTAAATGCTGAATGCATCTCACCATCAAATACCAAACCAAGTATTTCTGATTTTACTTGCAAGCCTTCAAATCGCTTTTCTATCGACATCAAAGGATAAACATCAAAAGGTGGCCCATCTTGCACGGCGGTCCACGGTGATGATTGCATCAGAATCTGAGCCTGCTTACTAACCGCTAACAAGGGCGAAGCAAAGGGTATAGAAACAGACTCTAAATCTCGGCTAATGATATGAGATTCATTCAAATCCAATACGTTGGGCACAAAAGGGTAATCTACTTGTGATTGAAACGCACCATTACGTACCACAACACGCTGAGCTCGCTTATCCATCACCAAGCCCGCCTCCACAGAAACATTTAAATCTTTAAGTAACCAATCATTGCTAAGGGGCGCAACAGGCTGCACATCAAAGCCCTTTGATAATAATGGCCTAGCATTTCCGGCTAACACCCAAACACCGCCACCACGCATACGAAATTGATCCAAACGAAAGCGCCAAAGCTTTGATGGTGGTGATGTCATGCCATCTACAATCACAGCCCGAACATCGTTAGGAACATCTGCTCTTGTTAAATCCAGTGATACGAACTCATAATCATCACTCATCCATGAAGAAAAGCGCTGTAACTCACTCAAATTATGCGCCCCGAAACTGGATGTTAACCCAATTTTCACACGGCCTTTGCCTGTTAATTTCTTAATTTTTTTGGTTAATAAATATTCAAACCCTTCTTCACTTTGCAAGACAGAAATGACTTCTTTGCGATCCAAGTATTCCAATACAATCGCTAAATAGCCTTGTTTTACCTGTGCGCGATCATTTTCTACAACTTGTACTTGCACCTTTGGAATATTCAAAGCTTTTAAAGAGGCCAGCACATTAGCATTCGATGCTGGATCCATAATATCAAAGCCTACTTTACCATGCCCAGCTTCATAATAAGACTGTAACATATCTTCAATAAAGCGTTGTAAGCGGCCATATGGTTGCGGCATATCCGATGTGATGTATGCACGAATCATCAAAGGTTCATCTAAGCTATCGAGCACTTGTTTGCTCGAATCAGATAGACTATAAACTTGGTCTTCAGTCCAGTCACTACGTACATGTGAGAAGTTTGCCAAGGCAAAAAGTAACACGCCAAGTGACAATACAACCAGCACCTTAACCCAAGCCGAACGACGCATTAGTTTACGTTGATCCACCAACTTGCCTTTGCTCATTAACGCCACCTCCGGCGCTCTAACTCAAACCATGTTAAGGTTAAAAATATACCCGTCATCACCACAAAAAACATAACATCAGATAAGCGTATCAAACCGCGAAGCATTGATTCATAATGAGATACAGGGCTCAATAAAACCAGCCAGTCTTGCACGGCGGGTGAAAATGTTGGTATCGCCTTTGAAAGTAAAAAAAGCAATAAGATCATCACAAAACCAAGCACATATGCAACCACTTCATAACGGGTAATCGCCGAAGCGTACAAACACACTGCAGCGTACGATGAAGCCAATAAAATCGCCGCCAAATACGAAGCTGAAACTTGCCCTAGATCTAAATCACCTAACCATGAAAGCGTCAATGGATACAATAAAGTCAGTGCAAGTAGTGCTAAAACCTGCACCCACAATGCAAAATATTTTCCCAGCACAATACTTATCGTTGTTACTGGCATTGTTGCCAGCAATTCAAATGTGCCACTGCGTTTTTCATCGGCGAGCATGCGCATTGCCATGGCTGGAATAAAAAACATCAACAACAACGATAGAATGGAAAACCAAGCTCGCATATCTGCTTGTCCAATCAAAAATAAATTACTTTCAAAGAAAAAACCACTCACCATTAAAAAGGCAATCGCCATCACATAACCCAACGGAGTATCCATAACAATACGCCATTCTTTACGGCACAAACTCATCATTTGGAAGCATGATATATTCATAATGGCCTGCCTGTTAAATGATGGAAAACATCTTCCAGTGATGTTTCTTGCATGTGCATATCAAGTATCACACCCGCTTCTGCAACAACCGCTGAAAAAACTGATTCTGCCAAAGGAATGTTCATATCAGCATGGCGAAATACCAATTCTGATAGCCCATTGTCTGTGGAGTCACTCATATCCACAGTGCAATCTTTATATTGTTCACGTATCCGTGCAACCACGGCAGTTGCATTTCCACGCATACAAACATGCAATACTAAGCCTGCTGATGTAAGCCCAATCAATTCATCCCGCGTACCCATAGCGCCTAATACACCATCATCAATAATCATCATGCGGTCGCACACCGCGTCCACTTCCGATAATACATGCGATGATAACAAAACTGTTTTTTTCTCGCCAAGCCGACGAATAAGCTGTCGAATTTCAACCATTTGATTGGGGTCAAGCCCTGTTGTTGGTTCATCTAAGATAAGGCACTCAGGATCATGTAACATACTCGAAGCCAAACCAACCCTCTGACGATACCCCTTGGATAACTCATCGATACGCTGGTGGAGCCTTCCTTCTAAGCCACATAATGTACTCATCTCACGAATTCTATCGCTTAATGTTGCTGTCGGGATGCCGTGCATACGTCCAACAAATGATAAATGAGCCTCTACATTCAAATCAATATAAGAAGGGGCATGCTCTGGCAAGTAACCCACCCGTCGACGTACTTCCAAATCATCATGTAATGGAAGACCCGCCAATACCACCGAGCCTGAGGACGGGGGTAAAAAACAGGTCAACATTTTCATGGTTGTCGACTTTCCTGCTCCATTGGGACCCAAAAGCCCCATCACTTCACCGCGCCGAACATGAAAACTCAAGTCCCGAACAGCATATTTATCACCATACAGGCGACTTAATTTATCAGCTTGAATCATAGATAGAGCATTCTAAAAATTCTCGAAACAAGGTCAACTAACTACTTTTATTTAAGCCCAAGTCCACACACCCCATACTGATAAAACTCTCTCAACCACACACTTATTTCATCAACCGGTTTGGGGCGACTGATAAAGTATCCCTGAATAAAGTCGCAACCCATACTATTAAGCACACGCCATTCTTCATAATTTTCGACACCTTCCGCCACTACCCTTAAGCCCATGCTGTGTGCCATATTGATAACAGTCTGCACGATCACCAAATCATTTTTATACTCATTCATTCCCATAACAAAAGAGCGATCTATTTTTAACTCATCTATTTCCAAATGCTTCAAATAAGCAAGCGATGAATAACCTGTACCAAAGTCATCTATCGATACATCAATGTTCATTTTGCTAATTTCAATTAATGTTTTTGAAGCTTTATGCGGATCATCCATCAGTGTATTCTCAGTAATTTCTAAAGAAAATACATTACTCGGCAGTTGGTATTTACGCATAATCTCTGCCACGCGCTGCACCACATGCTCTTCTTGCAAAAAGTTGGCCGATATATTAATCGACACATTCACAGGCAGACCATCTTGATGCCACATAGCGCACTGTTTCATCGCCGTTTCAAGCACCCACCATGTCATCGGAATAATCAGCCCCGTATCTTCTGCCAAAGGAATAAATTGATCTGGAAAAACCATACCCCTCTCTGGGTGATTCCAGCGGATTAATGCTTCCACTGACAAACGGTGATGACCATCCATCTGGACTTGTGGCTGATAATAAAGTTCCATGCCATCTGACTTAATTGCATCATTCAGCTCTTTGAGTAATGACATATGCTCGACGCTGTTTTTATCCTGCATTACATCATAAACAGATATTTTCAGGTTTCTTTTTTTAGCATAGTACATCGCCACATCAGCCCTACGCATCAAAACATTCAAATGATCGCCATGTGTAGGAAATTCACTAATGCCAATACTAGCTTCCACTGACAATATGCGTCCTTCACACTCTAAGGGCTGCTTTAATACCTGTTGCAATTTAATCGCAACTTTTTCGGCATCTTTGACATTATTATTAAACAAAATAATGGCAAACTCATCACCGCCGAGCCGAGCCAAAACATCTGATCCACGCAATGTCTTTTTCAATCTATCTGCTATTTCTCTAAGTACCAAGTCCCCTGCTTGATGGCCAAGCGTGTCATTGATATTTTTAAAATCATTCATATCCATGACAAGCAGGCTACAGAATAAATTTTGACGCTCAGTCAACTTAAACAGTTGTTCAGATTGAGATAACAGATGTTTTTTATTGGGCAAACCAGTCAATGCATCGTGCATGGATTGATGTTGCATAGTGTGTTGCTGCCGTTCCATTTCTAGCGATAGTTGGCCAGCCTTTTGTTTCCATTGATCACGCTGTTGTGAGACATGCTGCTGCCTGCCATGCAATAGTTTTAATAAACTTTTTGCTGACATATCTACAAGTAATTGCTGCTGTTTTACAACATCAGCTTCTATTGTTTTAGGGAAGCTGGCTTTCTCCTGCCACTGTTCCCCTTCAATAACCAACTGATATGCTTCTGGTTGATTATAAATGCTACAACACATATGCGAAACTTCATTATTTGAATAATGTGCCGCAATCGTTTCAGCAAAAACCTCAGCAAGTCTCTCATCCATAACAAGCGCTTGCAGCAAGTCCAATATTTTATAATAAACAATAATACTTGCAGGCTTCGGTATTTCGAAGTCAATCTTTGTAAGGTGGCTCATATCTCAACATAGCTCGCTATCGACATTCATTTTTTTTCTTCCAATAAAACCATCATAGCAACTTATACTGTTTTACTCATTTTCTTTAGAGGTCCTTTAAATAAATCTGAGTGAAATAAATTGTGGCTCAAAGAATTCAAAATCAAGGCGAAAAAACGCATCATAACACCCTATTGCCAAAGTTTGTAACCGTGAGGCTTGAATTTTTTAGGCACACAAAACAAATCCATAACTTATTCGGAGTCTCCTTAGCATCATATAACACTTTACCTGCCCTATACATGGCACTCTGTGCAGCGATACTTATTTAATATACGATCCCAAACTACACTGCCCAATGCAGTCAGAAGAGGTCTATATCACCCTCATCCATACTTTCTTGAGAAACTGGGTTACTATCTTCCAGTTGCAGAGTCTGGTGATAAGCAGACATCGCTTCATGAATTGCCGCAATACCAACTACATATGCCTCAATCGTGATATCTGATTCCTCTAAGCTTCCTAACCCATCTGTCAATATAGCAATCATACCTGCCATCCGGCCCAAATGACGGTCGGTATGCCCAAGACTCTGAGTAGAAATATCTTCAAACTGCAAAGCTCGAATAGCTGAGCCTAAATGCTTACGCATATCACTGTTCACTTGGTTCACTTGCACCCGAGTGCTGGTAACCAACTCATTAATTTGAAAAAAGTGTTTCAGAATTTCTTCCACTTTCTCTTTTGCTGCAAACACCTCTACCATATCTTTTGAAGCCAAGTTATCGATCAGTTGGTGTATTTTTTTAAAACAAGACATTGTTTTTATCGTAAATTTGTTTTGTTCATGCTGCTTTTCAAGTAACTGCTGGCTGATCTGACGCATTTTCTCAACATCTACCTGTTCAGATTTACTACACTCACACAGCTGTACCATCAAAGCTTCCTGCTCTTGGTCTAACTCTGCAAATTTCTGCAAATCATTCTGCAGACCATCCATCGCAGTCAAAGCACGTAAATTATTCTTGCTACTAAGCAGCAGAGTATCCACCAAACCCGTTAATATCGTGCTCGTGTGTTCAGCTTTTTGAAATATATTAATATCATCACTGGAACCAACCACTTCCATCATCATTCCCGTCATGGTTTGCATCTGCTTATCCGATGATTCATGAATTGAGCCAAATGCCTCATGTAAAGAGGCGATTGCATCTTTGAGTAACGACTCCACTTGATGCGTCTGACTACGAATAGCATCTACTTCACTAGACATGCTCTCTTGCATGTCTCTCAGTACAGATGTCATCGATTGTGATAGTGTGGATTCAATATTGTTTGACATAGCTATACCCTTGTTAACCCAAATTCTTTATCAATGTTGGCACCACTTGATTCAAGGCCTTCATTTCCTTTGCTGCACCCAACTTATATGCAGCACCTGGCATTCCCCAAACCACACTCGTTGCCTCATCCTGCACCACCGTAAACGCCCCAGCATCAAGCATCTCTTTCATACCCTCAGCGCCATCGGCTCCCATCCCTGTCAGCAACACAGCCAAGGCATTCGATCCAACATTTTGAGCTACAGAGCGGAACATGACATCGACAGAAGGTCTGTGACGGTTCACCGGTGGGCCATCGTTTAGGCGGCAAACATAACGGGCACCATCGCGCTCAACCAAAAGGTGCTGCTCTCCTGGTGCAAGATAGACATGTCCCGGAATAATTTGCTCGCCATCTTCTGCTAGCTTCACTTTCATATGACAGTTTCTATCCAGTCGTTGTGCATAAGACTCACTAAATGCAGCTGGTAAATGTTGACTAATCACAATGGCAGGAAAACCTGAGGGCACAACTTCTAAAACTCTTGCAGTAGCTTCCGTGCCACCCGTGGATGCACCCAATGCAATAATTTTTTCTGTCGTTCTAAAGTGGCTACGCCCCACCTTTTTAGATAATACTGCATCAGCAGACTGGTTCTCAAGGACAGCAACATCCGCTGAACGACGAGGTTTCACCGCGCACACAATCGCTCCTGCCGCGACCCGTACCTTATCAATAATTTCATCGGCATATTTTTCCAAATCACGGCCTAAAGCAGCCGGTTTACTGACAAAGTCAACCGCCCCTAGCTCTAGTGCATCCAATGTTACGTCCGCACCTTTTTGTGTTAGCGATGAAACCATCACCACTGGCATCGGACGTAAGCGCATAAGGTTGGCTAGAAAAGTTAAGCCATCCATACGAGGCATCTCTACATCCAGCGTTAACACATCAGGATTAAGCTGCTTTATTTTAGTACGTGCAACTATGGGGTCTTGTGCCGTTCCAACCACCTTAATACCCGAGGCTTTTTCAAATATGGATGTTAGCATTTGACGCACCAGCGCCGAGTCATCAATAATCAATACTTTAATCAAAATAAGTCCACCTCGCCGCCTACAGGTTCACTCTCAATCTCACGGAAATATTTTTTCTCGCGGCTTATGAGTGTCTCATTATGCAAGCTAGCTAATTTTCTCATCAAAACACGCCCAGTTTTAGGAAAATAATAAAGTTTCCTTGGGCTGCTACCGTTTAAGTCCTGTGACACCACGGGCAGCTTTTCTTCTTTTAAATAATCCAGCACAAAGCGTGAGTTGCAGGCGCCAATATTCGACATGCCATGTATAATACGGCCACCACCAAACACTTTAACTTCAAGGTTCTTTCGCATACCACCATTCGATAAAATATCATTAATCAGGTGTTCCATCGCATAATTTCCATAGCGTGTGACATTATCCACGACCCCACTACTCCAAGTAGTTTGATCACCTTCATGAATAGGAAGCATAAAATGATTCATGCCTCCAATACCAAAAACACGATCCCGAACGCAGGCCGATACGCATGAACCTAGTACTGTTACGACTGCTTCTGGTTGCGCTGTTACATAGTATTCTCCAGGTAACAACTTAGCAGTATTAATATTATGCGCCGTGTCGAAATAGGTGTTGATATGATCAAAACCACTCAACCGTGATGCAATTGGAATCGCCATCTAACTATCCGCCTTGATATAAATAGACTTACCACACAAGGTAAAGCGCTCGCTCATATGATTCATTGCTTCCGAGTGCCCTAAAAATAAATGCCCGCCTTTACATAACATATTCGCATAGCGATCCATCAACGCCTGCTTGGTTGGCATATCAAAATAAATAATAACATTTCGGCAAAAAACAATATCGATAGGCCCTTTCATAGGCCAATCCTGCAACAGGTTGAGCTTACGAAAGTGAATCAAGTCCTGTAATTCAGGTTTAACACGTAGTTTACCCGGCTGCTTACTACTTTTAGCAAACCAGCGCTGCACAATAGCCTTATCCAAACCCTCTACCCTAGAATCATCATAGATACCGCGCTCACCATGTGCCAACACATCTGTGTCAAGATCCGTTGCAAGGATTTTAACATCCCACCCTGAAGGCATTGTTTCAGCCACCATCATGGCAATAGAATAAGCCTCTTCACCCGTAGAACTGCCTGCCGACCAAATACGAATGCGACGGCTGGCACTATTCTTTTTAATCAATGCTGGTAACAACGTCTTTTTTAGATAATCAAAGTGGTGATTTTCACGGAAAAATGCTGTTAAATTAGTAGTGACAGCATTAATAAATTCTCCAAATTCATCACCATCTTCATCCTTCTCCAATAACAAAATATAGTCTTTAAAAGAGGTAAGTCCTACTTTCCGAATACGCCGAGATAAGCGCCCATAAAGCATATCTTCCTTACCTTCTGCCAGCTGGATACCCGTGTGTCGATTCACTAGTTGACACAAGTGACTAAAGTCTTGTTGTGTGAATGGGAACTCTCGATTAACAGATTTAGACATCAGGTTGCTTCAAAGCCATATTCTCAGATAATCCAAGTATGGTAAGCGTCTCTAGCAAAGTATTCGATACAGATTTCCATGTCACAGTAAGTGAGCGTCCCTTTGCCTCTTTTACAAATGCATAAAGAAGCTGTGCACCTGCGGCATCCACACGGACCAACTTTTCACTTTCAATGGATATATCAATATTTGCATTCAACACCTCAGATAGTTGTTGGTGCATAGCCTCAGCCTCAGCAATGCCCAAGGCACCTTCCAAAACAATATCACCCGATACTTCTTCAGCACTAACATCAGGCTCTGCTGTGTCTTTAATCCAATCAAGTGAATCATCTGATGACTTTGTTTGTTTTATTCCTGCCATATTTCCCTCACTTATTTAAATTCTTTTAAAGTCTCAGTCTCCTAGCTTGAATGTACCTACTTGTTGACGCAGCTCTGAAGCCTGGTCATTCAATCGCTGACTTGCTGCTGCTGACTCTTCAACCATGGCAGTATTTTGCTGGGTACCAGCATCAAGCTGCGCAATTGCCTTGTTAATTTGATCGACACCGGCTGTTTGTTCCACACTCGCTGCTGCAATTTCAGCAATAATATCGCTAACCTTGGTGACAGATACAACAATATCATTTAAGGCAGCACCCGATTGATCCACCAGCTTGCTACCAGCATCAACACTTTCAACACTGCTATTGATTAATGTTTTGATTTCTTTAGCTGCTTCTGCAGAGCGTTGAGCCAGTGTGCGAACTTCACCTGCAACAACTGCAAAACCGCGGCCTTGCTCGCCAGCTCTTGCAGCCTCAACAGCTGCATTGAGTGCCAATAAATTGGTTTGGAAGGCAATCTCATCAATCACACCAATAATATCAGATATCTTACGACTACTCGCATTGATTTCCGCCATCGCGTTTACTGCCTGCTCTGCAACTGCGCCACCACTCTCAGCCTGCTCTTTTGCACTAATGGAGAGTTGATTCGCCTGACGTGAGTTATCCGCAGTCTGTTGCACTGTGCCAGTGATCTCTTCAATACTTGCTGCTGTCTCTTCCAATGCCGCTGCCTGCTCTTGGGTACGACTATTTAAAGTCTCATTACCTTCAGCAATTTCACCAGAACCTGTACCAACCTCTTCGGCTGAGTTGCGAACACTTCCCATAATTTCAGCTAATTTCTCAGTTGTATTATTCGCAGATTGTTTCAGCTCATCAAACTTGCCTTGATATGCATTATCAATGCTATAGGTCAAATCACCCTGCTCCAAAGCTGATAATCCAGAAGCAATATCATCAATAGCACGTTCCACTGTATCAATGAGTGCATTCAAACCATTAGATAAATCAACAAAAAAACCAGTTTTACCTTCAAGTGTAATACGCTGGCTTAAATCTCCCGCCTGAACTGCTTCAACAATCGTTGCCACGTCACGCTCTGCAACCGTCTCAGCACTACGGTCCATCCATTCAGCTAGCGTGCCCACACGCTGTCCTGATTCATCCAATACAGGGCTGACCGTTACACGCACCACCAATTCCTCACCAAAATTTAAATCTTCTGAGGTCACCGTGCCTTTTAAATTATCCAAAATTCCACGTTGATGTGACGGGTCTTTATGGAAAACATCAATATTTTGACCTGTAAGTTTATTCGGATCAAAGTTTTTAATAACTTTAGAGAAACTATCAGCATTCCTTACAAACATCTGCTGCGCCGCATTATTCATATAAATTAGATTATAATCAGCATCAGCCAGCTGCACGGGTAATGATACTTGATCCAAAGCAACCTTAATACGCTCTGCTCTTTCTCCATCTTCAGTAATCTTTTGTATCTGGAAGCCCTGTAAAATCTGCATGGATTTCAAGCCAGCCAACATCATGCCGATTTCATCCTTTGAATCCAGCTCCACCCAATCAAAATAATTGCCTTCAGAAATCTGAGCCAACTTATCAGTTGCATAACCTAGGCGGCGGCTAAAGTTACGAATCAATAACCATGAAAAAATAAATGCTAAAAATAAAGATACCCCAATTGCTAGCGACGACAGATCGCGAATTTCCGCGTATGCTTGGCTTACAGAGTCTGCTTCTGCTTTACTTTCCTTAGTATGAATTTCACGAAACTCATCTGCTTGTTTTTCTACCTCATCAAATAGTTCATTACTTAAATCAATGACAATTTCCATAAATACTTCGTAATCTTCCGCTTGCAAAGCTTTATCCACAGGTTTTAGCACCGCATCCCAATAGCTTTGCATCGCCTGAATATAAGCTTCCGCATGAACACGCTCATTATCACTCAAGTCAGAAGCTTCAATCAAAGCAATATCCTTATCTATCGAATCTTTTTGCTTCATTAAATACACATGACTTTGATCAAACACTTCTTTTTCCAAATTCATTTGTGCGCTTTTAAGGTTAACCAACACTGTTAATAACGATGCATTCATATCCTGGGCAGCAAATGCAACTTTCCGATCATTGCCTGCCATCTGTATAGCATCATTGGAATCGTCTAACCCTTGCAAAGCTAGCCACCATGAACCCGTTAATAAAGCAGCCGTTATAATCAAGCTTGCGCTCATTTTCTGCCATATTTTCATGCGACTTAAAAAATTTAACTTCTGCAACAAGCTTTGTTTGCCCAACACAACTTCGCCTGCATTAATTTTCTTATACAAGGCATCTGCTGCCTCTATATCTTTGCGATCAGGTTTACTACGAACCGATACATAACCTGTGATCGCACCTTCTTTATACACTGGACTTACATTTGCCTGAACCCAATAAAAATCACCATTTTTACGGCGGTTTTTCACAAGCCCCGTCCAAGGTTCTCCGCCGTCAATAGTGTCCCAGAGCCATTGAAATGCGGATGCAGGCATATCAGGGTGGCGAATAAGGTTATGATTTTTACCAACAAGTTCATCACGCGAAAACCCAGATATTTCAATGAAATCTTGGTCAACTTCAGTAATAATACCTTTTAAGTTGGTCTCTGAAATAATGATCTGCCCTTCCTTCATCACTAGTTCATTATTGGTTACTGGTAAATTTTTTCTCATCATAACTCCCTAAATCCAAACCTTGCCCACCATATCAAGTTCACCACGAACGTTTCCTATCAAGAACCTGAAGTATTCAAAGTAAAATACTAAAATTCTTCCCACACATCATCGTCCTCTACCGTTCCGGCTTTAGGAAATGATTCTTTTACTGCTCTTTTCGGAGCCGCGACTTGTCTCTTTTTTGCAGCTGGGGAAGCGCTTTTCGATCTTGCACGAGAAGATTTTACAACTGTTTTTGCACCCCCTCCCACATTAAAAGCACTTACCTGTTGGCGTAATTCTGCGGCCTGATCATTCAAGCGCTGACTCGCCGCAGCTGACTCTTCAACCATGGCAGTATTCTGCTGGGTACCAGCATCAAGCTGGGCAATTGCTTTGTTAATTTGATCAACACCGGCTGTTTGCTCCACGCTCGCTGCTGCAATCTCTGCAATGATGTCATTCACCTTAGCAACAGCACTAACGATCTCATTCAATGCTACTCCAGACTCATCAACCAGCTTACTACCAGCCTCAACACTCTCCACACTGCTATTAATGAGAGTCTTAATTTCTTTGGCTGCTTCTGCTGAGCGCTGTGCCAGCGTGCGCACTTCGCCTGCAACGACT
>Ga0316204_10007810_pt1 | contig 15342 bp, 16 predicted proteins | sample 6monrhotite_MG_2_FD_205661 | JGI IMG/M metagenome (GOLD analysis project Ga0316204, IMG submission 205661) | Microbial mat bacterial communities from mineral coupon in-situ incubated in ocean water Damariscotta River, Maine, United States -... | ecosystem: Environmental > Aquatic > Marine >...
AAGATCACGCATTTAAATCATTCCAAACAAGTGTAATAGTCTGATTGTGAATTTCTTCCTGTCGTTCAACGACAGGTTCCCAAGGGGCCGCTTCCATATCAATAAAAATTGACAATGTGGTGTGGGTCGACAAACAACGAGGGAGTTGAAGAATGTTACACGCTTTCAATATCACCCGGAAAATCATGATGGTTTCAGTCGCAGCATTTGCGGCAACCGTCCTGTTTTCCAGTGTGCCGCCAGCACAGGCTGAAGAACAGTCCCTGCTGGCTGAAGGGGCACGGATGTATGACAAATGGTACAAGGTCATCAAGGCTGACAAGCCAACCGTATCTCATCCGGCTTATCCGTCCGATAAAAAATATGCCAAAAAACCGGCTGCTAACTGGCGCTGCAAGGAATGCCATGGCTGGGATACGCTGGGTAAGGATGGCGCCTATTCGGGCGGCAAGCATTTCTCGGGCATCGATGGTATCGATGGCATGAGAGGGGCTGATACGGCAAAAATTGTTGCTGTACTGAAAGATGATAACCATCAGTATGGGGACAAAATGAATGCTGCCGATCTTGGTAAAGTGGCTGCTTTTGTCAGCCGGGGCCAGACCGATTACAGCCTCTATATCGATTCCGCAAGCAAGAAGCTGAAGGGTGGAGACGCTGCCAAAGGTGCAGCTTATTTCAACACCATCTGCTCGAATTGCCACGGCGTTGACGGCACATTGCCCAAGGATATGGGCAAGACACTTGCCAAACAGATGGGAAATCCATGGGAAGTCATGCACAAGATTATCAATGGCCAACCCGGTGAACAGATGCCTGCCTTGCGGGCCCTGGATCCGCAAATTGTCGTTGATATCATGGCGCATATCTCGACCCTTCCGATGAAGAAATAGTTTGCCATCTAACCCCGGTCGATATATCGACCGGGGCTGTCGGGAGTATCGTTAATGATTACCCGTATCTGGAAATGGTTCTGGCGTCCCAGCGCCACGATATCCCTCGGTGTTATTGCCATCGTCAGTGGTCTGGGTGGTGTAATTTTCTGGGGCGGCTTTAACACCGTCATGGAATACACCAACACGCTTTCGTTCTGTGTTTCCTGTCATGAGATGGAAAGTACGGTTTATCCGGAATATAAAAAGACCGTGCACTATTCCAACCCCAGCGGCGTGCGTGTGATTTGTTCCGACTGCCACGTACCAAAGAACTGGACGGCCAAACTGGTGCGCAAGATCAAGGCCACCAACGAGGTTTATCACTGGTTGGTCGGCACCATCGATACTCCGGAAAAATTTGAGGCGCATCGATTGCAGATGGCCACAAATGTCTGGGAACAGATGAAAGCCACGGACTCACGGGAGTGTCGAAACTGTCATTCTTTTGAAGCCATGGATTTCAAACGTCAGGCCCGACGTCCCCAGGAAAAACATCCGGCAGCGATAAAGGAAGGCAAGACCTGCATCGACTGCCACAAGGGTATTGCCCACAATCTGCCTGAGGAAGACGATGACGGGGATGACTGAGAACTATTGACCCAGACTGTGTCGGTCGATGGCCACGGCCTTGATCAGGGCGTGAACATGCAGGCCGGGTGCCAGCTTTAATTCGCGCGCTGAACGCCGGGTCACCCGGGCCCACAACGGGCAGGGGGCCGGGCTGTTGGCGCGGGCAATATCGATCAGGACATCCATCTGCGCTGTGCCCGTTTCAGCCATTTCCACCACACGTCCGGGAAAGACGTTCAGGATGCTGATGCCTGTTGGCGGGGTCAGTGCGATGGATACATCCCGGGCCCGAATCCTCACACGCAAGTCGTATCCCACGGGCGCATCAACCTGCGGCACCAGCAGGACGCCGCCGTCAAAACCAAGTTCACTGAGGCCATCATTATTATTATGTCCGGCGATGGACACGTTCAGCACGGCACCGGCTTCGTAGCGCCCGGTCAGGGGGCGAAGGTCGAGGCGGCTCATGACTTCCTCGACGGGGCCGGTAGCGACGGTCTTGCCGTCGGCAATCATGACCACGGTGTCGGCCAGGCGAATGATTTCTTCCGTGGCATGACTGACATACAGAACCGGGATACCAGTGGCGTCACGAAGCTTTTCAATGAAAGGCAGGATTTCGGAGCGGCGCTGGATATCCAGGTTGGCCAGTGGCTCATCCATCAACAGGACTTCAGGTCCGGATAACAAAGCCCGGCCAATGGCGACCCGCTGTTTTTCGCCACCCGACAGACGGTGAGGCTGGCGGTCAAGCAGGTGGGAGATGCCCAGCATCTCAACAATATCGCCAAAATTCAGAACCGTATCCGACCGGGTCGCCCGGTTGGCGCCGTACAACAGATTGCCCTGGACACTGAGGTGAGGAAACAGGCGGTCTTCCTGAAAAACATAACCGACGCGACGGGCTTCGGGTGGCAGGTTGATGTTCTGACCGGAATCAAAAAGCACCAGGTCGCCCAGGGTGATCCGTCCACGATCAGGTTTTGTCAGACCGGCGATCATACTGACGATACTGGTTTTGCCGGCACCTGATCGACCGTGCAAAGCGGTGACGCCGCCGACATCGCTTTCAAACCGGGCCTCAATTTCCAGGTCACCAATCCGGCTGCTGATATCGACAGTCAGGCGGCTCATTTGATTTCACCTGTCAGACGTCGGGCAACGCGGCGCGCCAGCAGTTCTGATAACAACAGGGCCAGCAGTGCAAGGACGATAGAAATAACAACAATGCGCATGGCAGCATCTTCTGTGCCAGGAGATTGCAGCAACGTATGCAGGGCCAGCGGCAGGGTGCGTGTTTCGCCGGCAATGTTGGAGGCAAAGGTAATGGTCGCGCCAAATTCTCCCAGCGACCGGGCAAAGGCCAGCACGGTTCCGGCCAGAATGCCGGGGGTCATCAGGGGCAGGGTAATGGTGACGAATACTCTGAGCGGAGATGCCCCCAGGGTTCGGGCTGCGGCTTCGATTTTCTGGTCCACAGCATCCAGCGATAAACGAACGGCCCGGACCATCAGCGGGAAAGCCATGACCGCTGCCGCCAGGGCCGCACCTTGCCAGGTGAAAACCAGGGTCAGACCAAAGACGTCATAAAGCCAGCTGCCGAACAGACCATGACGGCCCAGCAACACCAGCAGGATATAGCCAACCGCAACCGGCGGAATAACCAGCGGCAGATGGACAATACTGTCGAGCAAAAAACGACCGGGAAAGCGATGTCGGGACAACAGCCACGCGGTCGCAATGCCCAGAGGCAGACTACACAGAACGGCCCATCCGGCGACCTTCAGCGACAGCAGCAGGACTTCGATTTCAAGCTCTGAGATGGCCAGACCACCTGTATTCATTTCAGGCGTCATGGCGATACCTGTGCTGTGAAGCCAGCGGCGGTGAACGTCGCCCGACGATCCGCGTGAACAAGGAACTCAAAGAATTTTCGGGCAGGCGATGTCGATGCTTTTTCGTCGTTGGCAACCATGGCGATCTGATAGCGGATCGGCGGATGCAGGTGTTCCGGAAAAACACTTTGTACCTTGATCCTGTCAGACAGCCGGGCGTCGGTTTTGTAGGAAATCGCGGCACTGACTTCACCCCGTGCCAGCAAGGCGACGGCGGCGGGTGCATTTGCACTTCTGGCCAGTACGGGTTCGACCTGCGGCCACAACCCCAGGGTTTCCAGCGCAGCCTTGCCATAAAGACCGGCGGGCACATGGTCGGGATCTGCCATGGCGATGCGGCCCTCGTTAAGGGCAACTGCCAGCGCTTCTTTCAGACCCTCGGGCAGGTCGGATCGGACGTGTTGCAACAATGCCAGACGATTGCCCATCAGGTTTTGACGGCTTGATGAGACGATCAGTTCGCGTTCCTGCAACCACTGCATCCAGTCGGGGTTGGCCAGCACAACAATATGCGCAGGCGCACCTGAAGCCACCTGACGGGCAAGGACAGATGAAGCGGCGGCGGAGATGCGGATTTTTATGCCTTTTTCGCGCGAGAATTTTTTCGATAAGTCGCCAAGGACGGGGGCGACACTGGCCGCGGCAAACAGCGTGATCGGGCCATTCGCCCCGGCCGTGACGGGCAGGAAAAACAGTGATGCTGCAAGGACCCATGATCCAATGGCGCGCAACTGTATGAGGCATTTTGTTAACATCTGTTGATGCCTGATCAGCTTTTTGGCCTTAATGTGAACGCGTCGCGGTTTGCATAAGGGTTATATTTGATCATATATAACGCTCTGTGTACAGAAGCCCGGCGTGATCCGACGTAACCAAGCCGGATGGGCCGGTGGTCGCCTTGTTGACGGAGTTGATAGTGCCCGAAATACGATTTGGTAAAGAGATCTTTCAGGCGGAGCAGGGCGAAAATCTGCTCGATGTGTTATTGCGTAACGACGCTGATGTTCCATGGTCCTGCCGCCAGGGCGTCTGCATGAGTTGCGTCATGCGTCTTGATGAAGGCGAAGTCAATTCGCAGTCCCGGGAAAACCTGAAACCGGCATCGGTCGAACAAGGTTATTTTCTGGTTTGCAAGGCGGATGTCACCGGGGATATGAGCATTGGTACCCCGGACGATTCGACTTTGTATGCGCGTGCCCGGGTCAGCACCCTGGAAAAACTGGCCGGCGATGTCACGCGCCTGGTGTTGCAACCGGCGACGCCTCTTTTTTACCATGCCGGACAATATGTCACGCTACGCAGAGCCGACGGGCTGGCCCGCAGTTATTCCCTGGCCAGTGTGCCGTTCCTCGATCAGGCACTGGAATTTCATATCCGCACCATGCCCGAGGGGCGTATGAGCAACTGGATCGCCAACGACTTGCGAGAAGGTGATGATCTTGAATTTCAGGGACCGACCGGGACCTGTTATTATATCTCCGATAATCCCGAAAAACCGATGTTGTTGATCGGGACGGGCACAGGCCTGGCACCTCTGTATGGCATTTTACGGGATGCGTTGTTCAGTGGCCACAAGGGTGAAATTCATCTTTACCATGGCAGCCGTCTGGACAGCAGCCTCTATCTGAAAAAGCGTCTTTTCGAACTGGCTGACCAGTACAGCAATTTACACTATCAGCCCTGCGTGTCGGCTGGTGTTGCACCATCGGACTGCCGTGCGGGTCGGGCCAGTGAGGCCGCCCTGGAAGATCATCCGGACCTGGTGGGCTGGGATGTGTTTTTATGCGGTGATCCAGGTATGGTTCGCGATACGCAGCGCAAGGTTTATCTGGCCGGGGCTGCAACAATTGATATCCATGCCGACGCTTTCGAATACCGCAATCGACGGGAAAGTCCGTCCGGATCATTTCCCGACGACAGGCGTCAGACCTGACCGCAATCAGTCAGGAATAAAGTTTGTCCGGGTCTATCAGAACATCAGCGATGGTCTGCAATTCATTGTCCCGCCAGGCCCGGTAAAAACAGTCGCGTCGTCCAGTGTGACAGGCCACGCCGTCCTGGTCCACCTGGATCAATACTGTGTCGCCATCGCAGTCCAGACGGAAATCAACCAGCTTCTGCATCTGGCCGGAACTTTCACCCTTGCGCCACAGCTTGCTGCGTGACCGGGAGAAATAACAGACACGTCCTGTCGTCACCGTTTCAGCAACGGCTTCGCGGTTCATCCAGGCCATCATCAGAACTTCACCGGTGTCGTGCTGTTGGGCAATCGCCGCGACCAGGCCGTCATCGTTAAAAGAGATAGCGTCAAGAAGTGCTGCGGTGGTGTCTGTCATGTCAGGTTCCTCAAATGATCGGGCTAACCTAGCGCACCGCCAGACAGGAGGCGAGGGCAGTTGCGTTCTGTCGCATCATTGCAGCGTACTGGTCCGGCCCGGGTGTCAGGTTCATGCCGTCAGGATGCAGAGCCACAACCCGCGCCTCCGTGCCTTCCTGCAAGGTCTCTATATAGGCGGAGGCAGCAAAAGGATCGCTGGCAATGCAGCGTACATTTTGACGCGACATCTGCGCGCGAAGATTACTCAGGCGCCGGGCTCCTGGTGAAGTGCCTGCGGTCGGGCTCAGGGCACCCAGTGGAGACAGGCCGAACTGTTCTTCAAAATACTGGAAAGCATCATGCAGGGCGACGTAACGATTTTTGGCGACAGGCCCAAGCAGTTTCTTCAGGTCCATGGTCAGGTTGTCCAGCCGGGTCAGCAAAGCCTTGTGATTTGCCTTGTAAGTGGCTGCCCGGGGTGGATCAATCCGGACCAGGATCGACATCACGCCATCCGCAATGACGGCGGCGTTGATCGTCGACAGCCAGACATGGGGGTCTGCAGCCCCTGGCTTCAATTCGTGATCGTGGTCATGATCATGTCCGTGATCTTTGTCCTGATGACGTTCTGGCCAGATACCGCCAGCCCTGGCCGCATGTTTTTGCAGACCCGGCAGGTTCAGAACAGTTACCGCACTATCCGGCTGTTTTCGATTGGCCATAGAGGGCCGCATAAAGGTTTCCATAGGTCCACCGATCCAGACAACCAGATCAGCCCGGGCAATGGCCCGTGCCTGGGAAGGGCGCAGCCGCGCAGCGTGGGGTGACACAGGACGGTCCAGCAACAAAAGCGGCGTGCCGACACCAGACATGATGGCGCTGACCAGACTGTGCAGGGATTTCAGACTGACGACAACATTTGGTGCTTCTGCCCGGGCGATTCCGGGTGCCATCAATAACAGCACCAGCAGAACCGGGAGCATTTGTGGTCGCAGGCAATTCGTTTTGGTCAGGCTGGTAATCACAGAATACTCGTTGGCAAGGTTGTGAGGTTGGGGTCTCGACGAAAGTGTTATGTTATATTATAACATAATGGTCAATCCACCTGTGATGTATTTTGTCCCACCGAGGAGGCTGGTTTTGTCAGTCAATAACAGACACAACCATCAGAAATGCGTGCGCGACGCCGTACAGGCCGCTGAACGGGTCTGTATCGGCAAGAGTGCGCGTCTGACGCCCTTGCGTCGTCAGGTGCTGGAGCTGGTCTGGTCCAGTCACGCGCCGATCGGTGCCTATGAAATTCTGGAACTGATGGCCCGGGATCAAAACAATGCCAGCCGACCGGCACCGCCAACGGTCTACCGGGCACTTGATTTTCTCATGTCGCAAGGACTGGTTCACCGGATTGAAACACTTAATGCCTTTGTCGGCTGTGCCCATCCGGAAGCGCCCCATGACGCCCAGTATCTGATCTGCGAGGCCTGTGGCAATGCCGTTGAACTGGAGATTGACGGGCTGGCCAGCCAGATCAGAAAGGCGGCGGCACAGCAAGGATTTTCAGTTGGCGATCAGACCGTGGAAATAAAAGGCTGTTGCGGGAATTGCATTAATAGCAGAGGTGCCGCGTGAGTGAAGCCCTGATCCGCATAGAGAAACTGTCCGTACGCCGTGGCGACATGTTCACCCTGAGTAACGTCAGCCTGACAATTAACCCACGTGAAATCATCACGATTGTCGGGCCCAACGGTGCCGGTAAATCTACCTTGCTGCGCGCCATGATGGGGCTGATCAAACAGGAAAGCGGTCAGGTCTTTCGCAAGCCCGGTCTGAAGATTGGTTATCTGCCGCAGACGCTGACCATTGATCCTGTGCTCCCTTTGACTGTGCGTCGATTTTTGTCTCTGGGTGTTTCAGTAAACAAGGGCAGGCGGACGGCGCTGATGGAAGAAGTCGGCGTTCCCCATCTTATAGATCGGCCGATGGGGGTCCTGTCCGGTGGTGAACTGCGCCGCGTGCTGCTGGCCCGGGCGCTGTTGCGTGATCCTGATTTGCTGGTTCTGGATGAACCCGTTCAGGGCGTTGATGTCGGCGGGCAGGTTGAAATCTACGACCTGATTGCCCGGTTGCGGGATGAACACGGCTTTGGCGTTATCATGGTCTCCCATGATCTGCATCTGGTGATGTCGGCCACAGACCATGTGATCTGCCTTAATCAGCATGTTTGTTGTGACGGTACGCCGGAGGCCGTACAGGCGCATCCGGAATACGTTGCTCTGTTTGGTGATCGTGTTGCCGCAGGACTGGCCTTGTACGCCCATCATCACGACCATGCCCACGATGCCCACGGCAATATCGTTCCGGTGGGTGAGGCTGAAAGTCATAACCACGATCATGATCACGGGGACGGAGGGCATCACCATGGATGATTTTCTGATCCGGGCGCTGATCGCCGGTGTCGGTGTTGCTTTTGTTGCCGGGCCGCTGGGCTGTTTTGTGGTCTGGCGACGCATGGCCTATTTCGGCGCGACGCTGGCTCATTCAGCGTTGTTTGGCGTGGCCCTGGGTTTGTTGCTGGAGATCAACCCGACGCTGGCCATTGTTGTCGTCTGCGTCGTCGTCGCCCTGATCCTGGTTTCCATGCAGGGTCAGCGCCAGCTGGCGGGCGATACGTTGCTGGGTATCCTGGCGCACGCCATGCTGGCGTTGGGGCTGGTTGTGTCGGCCCTGATTGAAACCGTGCGGGTTGATCTGATGGCCTGGCTGTTTGGCGACATTCTGGCCGTCAACAATACCGACCTGATCTGGATCCTGGGTGGCGGGGCGCTGGCACTGCTGGCGCTGGCCTTTATCTGGCGACCGTTGCTGGCCATGACCGTGCACGAAGAACTGGCAGCTGTTGAGGGTGTGCCGGTGGTGCGGACCCGTCTTGTGTTCATGCTGGTTATTGCCATTGTTATTGCTGTGGCCATGAAGGTCGTTGGGGTTTTGCTTATTGTCTCCCTGTTGATCATTCCCGCCGCCGCCGCCCGACCCTTTGCCCGCACCCCCGAGACCATGGCACTTCTGGCCATTGTAACCGGGTGCATCGCTGTCGTTGGTGGCCTTGGGTCATCAATGACCTGGGACATTCCCGCTGGTCCCGCCATCGTTCTGGTGGCGTCAGTGATGTTTGTTATGGGTATGTTGATCCGGCGTGTCTCAACCGGACAGGACTGAAAACCTCCCGGACAAGGCCGGAAATGGCAGAAAACAGCCTTTAGAGCCCGTAAATCCAGCATTAAGATGTATTGGAAGTGACATTCTTGTCCGTGCGGACAAACTCTGTTACGGTCCCAGCCTGGCCGACAAAAAAGCTGTCGGTCAAGCCAATTTTGGTGAAACTGTCGACTATAACGAACAGCGCCAAGGAGGGGGTCAATTTTGTTACAGCTATATATATGTGAAGCATCTGTATGGCTGGAACCGGAAAGTCCTGATCCGACAGCGCGGAAAATTACAGGGAAGGCTTCAACATGAAAGCTCTCAAACTACTTGCTGCCACAGCTGCTCTTGCAGTTGTTTCTACCGCCGCATCGGCTGCAACGCTGGACGACGTGAAGAAAAAAGGTTTTATCCAGTGTGGCGTGACCACTGGTCTGGCCGGTTTTGCTGCTCCTGATGACAAGGGCCAGTGGAAAGGTTTTGACGTTGATTTCTGTCGTGCCATGTCTGCGGCCATCTTCGGCAGCACCGACAAGGTCAAATACACCCCGACAACCGGTAAAACACGCTTCACAGCGCTGGCTTCCGGCGAAATCGACGTTCTGGCCCGTAACACAACATGGACCATGAGCCGCGATACAGACCTCGGTTTTGAGTTCATCGGTGTGAACTACTACGATGGCCAGGGCTTCATGATCCGTAAGTCACTTGGTGTTAAATCAGCAACCGAACTCAATGGCGCCAGCGTCTGCATTCAGACCGGTACCACCACTGAGTTGAACCTGGCTGATTACTTCCGTACCAACAAAATGAGCTTTACACCTGTTGTTGTGGAAGACGCTGCAGAAGCCCGTCAGAACTATGACAAAGGCGCCTGCGACGTGTACACCACTGACCGTTCCGGTCTGGCTGCACAGCGTTCGGTTCTGGCCGAGCCAGATGCACACATGGTTCTGCCTGAAATCATTTCCAAAGAGCCGCTTGGCCCGTTGGTCCGTCATGGCGACAACGCCTGGGGCGATATCGCTCGCTGGACCCTCAATGTCATGATTTCAGCTGAAGAGCTTGGTGTTACTTCTGCAAACGCCGACTCAATGAAAACCGCCAACAATCCGGAAATCAAGCGTATGCTTGGTTCTGAAGGCGATCTGGGTGCCATGCTTGGTCTGAACAAAGACTGGGGCTACAACATCGTCAAGATGGTTGGCAACTACTCAGAAGTTTACGAACGCAACATCGGTCCGAATACACCGGTTGCACTGGCCCGCGGTGTGAACGCACTGTGGAACCAGGGCGGAATTCTCTACTCCGCACCGCTGCGTTAGGTAACGACGGAAAGGGCCGAAGGGAAAAAACCTTCGGCCCTTTTCTCTTTTCAGCGGAAAATATTCGATGGTCATCTTTGAAATGACCGGGGTGTGGGTCCCTATAAACTCAACCTGAAAACCTGAAGCAGATTGTATCGCCTATTCTCCAAGCAGACAGGGGGCGTCTCATGACTATTGAGACCATCGATACGCAGCCAAAACGAAATCTGTTGAACGACCCAAAAATAAGGGCAATCATAGCCCAGGTCGTCGTCGTTGCGTTGTTCGTATCATTCGTACTTTACATAATAGGCAATACCGCCGAGAACCTGGAAACACTGGGTATCAAGGCTGGTTTTGACTTCCTCGGACTCCAGGCCGGCTTTATGCCCACCAGTCCGAATTTCAATCTCACCGGATTTGACGTAAACACAGATACACATCTTGATGTGTTTTATCTCGGTCTGGTCAACACATTATTGATCGCGGCCCTCGGGATTGTAGCGGCCACATTTGTCGGGTTCGTCTTTGGCGTTCTGCGACTGTCCAGCAACCCGCTGGTTAACTTTGTTGCGGCTGCTTACATCGAAACAACAAGGAATATTCCATTGTTGCTGCAAATCCTGGTCTGGTATTTTGCAGTGATCCTGGCGCTGCCCAACGTCAAGACCTCGATGAGCATCGGGGATATGGTGTTTCTCAACAATCGTTACCTGGTAGCACCTTCGCCGATATTTGAAGACGGTTTCGGGTTCACGCTTGCAGCCTTTCTAATCGGCATTGTCGCGACAATTTTTGTTTCGCGCTGGGCGCACAAACGTCAGGATGAAACAGGACAGCAGTTTCCGGTTTTCCGGGCTGGACTGGGCCTTATTTTGGGCTTGCCGATTGTGGTTCTGCTGGTTAGCGGCATGCCGCTGAGCTGGAACATTCCGGCCCTGAAAGGCTTTAACTTTGTTGGCGGTGTTCAGATAACATCGCAGTTGACGGCATTGTTCCTCGCCTTGACCTTTTATACAGGTGCCTTCATCGCCGAGAACGTGCGCGCTGGTATTCTGGCGGTCAGTCATGGGCAGACTGAGGCTGCCTATGCCCTGGGTCTGAGGCCAAACCGGACCATGTCCCTGATTGTTATTCCGCAGGCTTTGCGGGTGATCGTGCCGCCAGTGACAAGTCAGTATCTTAACCTGGCGAAAAACTCATCGCTGGCGATTGCTATTGGTTATCCTGAACTGGTGAACGTGTTTATGGGTATTTCCCTGAATCAGACGGGGAAGGCAATCGAAATTATTGCCATGACCATGGGTGTTTACCTGACGATCTCGTTGACGATTTCCATGTTTATGAACTGGTACAACAAGCGCGTTGCGCTGGTGGAGCGTTAAGTCATGAGCAAATCTTTTGTAAGGACCGAGTTTCACCCTGACCTGCCAGCGCCGATTTCTGAAGCCGGGATCATTGGCTGGTTGCGTCATAATCTTTTCAGCACCTGGTACAATTCACTCGCCACTCTTCTGGTGTTCTATCTCGCATGGCTGGCTATTCCTCCGGTCATTGACTGGGCTTTCATTTCCTCTGTCTGGGAAGCCAACGATTACAAGGAATGCAAGGCCGCAGGAACAGGTGCCTGCTGGGGCATGATTGACAAGCGTTTCAATCTGTTCATGTACGGCTTCTATGACTCCAATGAATTCTGGCGGCCAAATCTGGCAATTGTCGTGTTCATGATTGCCATGGTGCCGGTGTTGTTTGACAAGGTTCCGGGGCGGAAATTCTGTGTTCCATTCCTGATCCTGGGCTATCCGCCTCTGGCCGTCGCCCTGATCCGCGGACCCGTTGAAATGTCGACCTTCCAGTCTACGACTGGTATTGTTGTCTGGGTTGCCATGTTCGCCGGTGCCGTTTTTCTTGGACATCGCGGTGCGAAGACCTTGAACGCTGCAATGTCGGGGATTGGTTATACCGCGGCCTACATTATCCTGTTCGTTATCTTCATTTCCTGGGGACTTGGTCTTACGCCGACGGAAACGGATACATATGGTGGTCTGATGCTGACGCTTATTCTGGCCGGGGTCGGTATTGCCGTTTCCTTGCCACTGGGGGTACTTCTGGCCCTTGGGCGTCGAGCAAGCAGTATGCCGATCGTGCAGATGCTGTGCATCGGTTTCATCGAAATTATCCGTTCGGTGCCACTGATTTCGGTTTTGTTCATGGCGCAGTTCATGCTGCCCCTGTTCATGCCCGAAGGTGTCAAGTTCGACAATGTCATGAGAGCTTTGGTTGGCTTCTCCCTGTTTGCCGCGGCCTATATGGCTGAGGTTATCCGGGGTGGCTTGCAGGCTATTCCCAAAGGACAGTTCGAAGCGGCTGATTCGCTTGGGCTGAACTTTTACCTCAACATGAGATTGATCGTTTTGCCGCAGGCGATGAAGATTGTTATTCCCGGTATTGTCAGCACCTTCATCGGACTGTTCAAGGATACTTCACTGGTCAGTATTATTGCCCTGGCAGATCTTCTGTTGGTGGCAAAACAATCCTACACGGATTCAAACTGGCTGGGGCTTGAACATACGGCCTACGCTTTCATAGCGGTCATCTACTTCTGCATTTGCTTCAGTATGTCGCGTTATTCGATGTACCTGGAACGGAAGCTTCATACTGGACACAAGCGGTAAAGGGGGCGTTGTAAAATGTCTGACTCAAACGCAGCGGTTGCTGGCAACAGTGAATCCGCTATTACAATCTCAGCCATGCATAAATGGTATGGTGATTTTCATGTGCTTAAAGATATCAACCTGACGGTCGAACGTGGTGAACGGATCGTGATTTGCGGACCTTCCGGTTCTGGTAAATCAACCATGATCCGTTGCATCAACCGTCTGGAAGAGCACCAGAAGGGCAGCATCAATGTCGGTGGCATTGAACTGACCAACGATCTGAAAAACATTGATACCATTCGTCGCGAGGTCGGCATGGTGTTTCAGCATTTCAATCTGTTCCCGCATCTGACGGTTCTGGAAAATTGCACGCTGGCACCGATCTGGGTACGCAAAATGCCCAAAGCCGAAGCCGAAGAAGTTGCCATGAAGTATCTGGAGCGGGTGAAGATCCCCGAACAGGCACTGAAGTATCCGGGGCAGTTGTCCGGTGGTCAGCAGCAGCGTGTGGCCATTGCCCGCAGTCTGTGCATGAGCCCTGAGATCATGCTGTTTGATGAACCGACGTCGGCACTTGATCCGGAAATGATCAAGGAAGTGCTCGACGTGATGGTTGATCTGGCCAAGGAAGGTATGACCATGCTGGTGGTAACCCACGAAATGGGTTTTGCCAAACAGGTCGCCGACCGGGTGATCTTCATGGATGGTGGTGAGATCATCGAACAGAACGAACCAAACGAGTTCTTCGACAATCCACAAAGTGATCGTACCAAGTTGTTCCTGAGCCAGATCCTGGGTCACTGATAGCTTTACGGTCAAAACAAAAAGAAAACCCGGTGGAGAAATTCACCGGGTTTTTTTGTTCTGTAATCTGATTGCTCTCAGGCACCTTTTGACAGGGCATCAGCTGATTACAACAGATTCTCTTTTTCGGTGCGACGGTCGTAGACCTCAAACCCGGCCTTCTGATACAGGGGCAGGGCGCTGGGGTGGTCCAGTGAACAAGTGTGTAACCAGACCCGATCCGGCCCCAGCGACCAGGCGTGGCGGATGGTCCAGTCAAGGAACCACGGTCCCAGTTTTCGGCCGATGAAGTGCGGCATGATGCCGAAGTAAAGTATTTCAACATCGTTGCCGGTGCGTCGGTCCAGTTGCACGTAGCCCGCCGGTTCACCGTCGACATAAAGAACAAATACATCGACCTTGTCGTCGGCCAGAAGGGCGGCCAGGGCCAGGTCACTCATCAACCGCACATCGGTCCAGTGGTAATCTTCACCGATGGTATTAAAGAGATAACGATAAAACGCCACGCTGGTTTTGTCCGAGCGCAGGACGGCATGTTTTTCGCCGGGTGATGGCAGCGGAACACGTTCCGGCGCGTCGGTCATTTCCAGATAAGTAACAGTGGCATCGACGGTTTTCTGAACAGCGACATGTTCCCGGCCATCCAGACGTCTGGACAGAACCTGAACCGGCTCGTGCACATAGCCAAGTCTTTCGTAGAACTCTATAGCGACCAGATTGATATCCCGGACAAGGATTTCGACCTTCGGCAGTTTTCGCTCAATCAGCCAGTTTTCAGCGGCTTTGACAATCATCCGGCCCAGCCCCATACGTTGCCGGTCAGGCGCTGTTGCCAGGTAATAGTACCAGCCGCGGTGTCCGTCGTGGCCAACCATAACGGTTGCCACCAACACGTCATCAATGGTGCCGACAAGGACCTCACCATGTCCGGTATCTCGACACAGGGCAATATCCGTTGCCGGGTCGTTCAGCGGATTGACGTTGAGACCTGTGGCATCCCAGAGTGCGACGACAGCATCAAAGTCACTGTCTTCATAGGCGCGAACATCCATACCCGGTCAACCGGCTTCAGGGTTCGACGGGCAGGTCTTCGCGACCACCCCATTCGGTCCACGAGCCGTCATAGACAGCGGTCTGGCGATGTCCGATCAGGTGTAGGGCAAAGGCCAGCATGGCAGCGGAGACGCCGGATCCACAAGTTGCCGCGATGGGTTTTTTCAGATCCACACCGGCGGTGGTAAAGGCATCCTTCAGGGCAGCGGCTGGCAATATGGTTTTGTCGTCATCCAGTACGTCCATGAAAGGCACACAGATGCTGCCGGGGATATGACCGCCGCGTAGTCCCTCGCGGGGTTCAGGGGCGACGCCATCGAAGCGGGCTTGTGAGCGGGCATCAATAACCTGCTCCTTTTTGCTGTCGATGTTGGCCAGCATCTGATCGGCATAGCGGATCATGGTGGTGTTCAGGCGAGCCGTGAAATGACGCTCACGCGGGATCGGCGGCAGGTCTTCCAGCGTGCGACCCTCGGCTTTCCATTTGTTCAGGCCACCATCCAGGATGGCTACATCTGCGTGTCCGAAAGTGCGCAGCATCCACCAGACGCGGGCTGCACTCATCATCAGGCCACCGTCATAAATAACCACCCGGTTGCCATC
>Ga0316204_10007811_pt1 | contig 15341 bp, 11 predicted proteins | sample 6monrhotite_MG_2_FD_205661 | JGI IMG/M metagenome (GOLD analysis project Ga0316204, IMG submission 205661) | Microbial mat bacterial communities from mineral coupon in-situ incubated in ocean water Damariscotta River, Maine, United States -... | ecosystem: Environmental > Aquatic > Marine >...
GGTAAGTCAGGCACTGGTAATGCTGAAATGAAAAACGGGTTAGAGCGTCAACCCTAACCCGTTAATTTGTGACTTAATAAATGGCGCGCCCGGAAGGATTCGAACCTCCGACCGCCTGGTTCGTAGCTGAAAATAACAGAGTAACATATTGTTTTAATTAAATAATATTAGTGACGCCCGTTGCAACTTGCATCACTATGCATAACAGTGCCGGACTGACCCCGGCAAAATCCCGGCACCCAGAGAAAGTTGAAATATTCTAAGTGCTGCCTCTGATCTCATAACCTCATAGGGCTGGTTAATAAACGTAGCGAACGCATCCTTCTAAGAAAAAACGTGGTACGTCCCCTATTACTACTATGCTAATCCCAAGATATGAATGAGAAACTGGTGAAGTAGGCCGTTATGCACAGCGTTTCACTAGAAACAAAAAAGCCGCCTTTTGGCGGCTTTTTCTAGACCCTAGCAGTAATAAGGCCTATGAGGTCGCTGTTGACCATCCTATACGCGGATAACTCAACCCTATACCTAGATGTTAGTTATGTCAATTACAGTGGGTGTGGTATATTCGTTTCGTTCGTGCGGGTATTGGAGATAGGCTGCTGTTCGGTACTTATGGTTATAAGTACCCAGAATTTGGCCCCTTTCTCGGTTTAGTAACCGACTGGCCCTGTAAGGGTCTGTCGGCGGTCGTGTCTCTGACCATCCTATGCGCGGATGCCAGATCCTGGTAGGCCAGTAACAGGTGATGGGCGGCCCTCTAGCTATTGGAGGGCTTATGGATGCTGTTTTTTTATCCATACTTACTCTTGTTGTAGCGCTAGTGCAGATTGCTTTACAGCTTTATGCATTACACCGTGATTAACATGAGAAGGTGACATTTGTTGTAGTAGTATAGCGCGTCACGCACTACGACAATCCTTGTCTGTAAAAAGAGGAGGCACCTCATTGTTGCGCATTACATACTACGGCAAGTAAAAGAACAGCCCCGCCTGTAAAAAGGCGGGGCTTCCCTTTCTTAGGTAAGCGCTCAACAAACTTGCTACTTTTTGCCTATTACGCCAAGTTACAGCCCGCTAAAGTGCCCCATTGCCCGTAGTTTACCATCGATAAAGTCACTAGCGGCCCTACTTGCCTGCTTTTCTGCCATTAACAGCCGGTAATAGGTGTTCTGGTGCATTCCTTTGGGTTTGTTCCATACGGGTTCGGTTAGGTCGTTGCTTGCGCCTAAACGAGCGCGAATTTTACGGGCTTTTCGCATCATTCGATCACAGTAGCCTTCCTGTTGGGCTCCATATGGAAGTTGGTAGCAGTGGCGGCATAGGAAGCGGACATCTAGCCCATAGAGTACGGCTACGCGTTTGCTGCAATGGGGGCATTTAAACCATAGGCGTTCACCGCCGTAGTGGCATGGGGTGCGGTCAAACCAAATTCGTTCTGATACTTCTTGCCACTCTTCACCATGGCTACGGAATTTGTAGGCTAAATCTAATCCGCTTTCGTCTGCTTTATATTGAATATTGCCACTGGATTCACCGCCGCATTCCCAGGACATGCTATACCAGCCCCTGGGCCTTAACATGCCATGTTTCCGCATATAGCGAATATCGATTCGCTTTACCTCTTCGACGGTGGTTTTCTTATTCCACCGGTACCATGTGCCAGAACCCGTTCCACCCATGATAAGCGCCTCGCTTTTTGCTCGAAAACATTAAGCAATTATACGCCTATACTGTTCCAAAAACATCTAAGCTATTGTTTTATATACCCCAGTCAATCAATACTGGGCTAGTGTAATTAGGGGTAAGCAACACATTTAAACATCATGAGCATTAAGCCAGTCTTCAGCTTCTCTAATACAGCTACGCGCAGATTCACACTCCTTACTATGCTGCTCACGCAATTCAGCAAGCCATGCCTCAATTTCTTGTTTTGGTGAATAAGGGCCAATAGGTGGATCGATTAAACAAAAGCCACGTTCTGGATTATCTTTACATGGCATTAGAATCCCCTATTAACGATCACATTAGTGTTTCCAGACTTATCCAAGGCCACGCAGCTTTATATATTTTGTATATTCTGGAAGTTGTTTAATATGCGCATGATTAGGCTGATTTGAGTGGCAATATATACATAGCGCCTTCAAGTTTGAATAATTGTTATTACTCTTATCAAACGAAACATGGTGTGTGTGAAGGTATTTCCTATAGCTAGTATCAGACAAATCGGGACAAGGGCAATCAGGATTTTCACATTGATACTTTATCAAACCCCGATAGGTCTTTGATATTTTGGCCCAATCTTTTTTATAAATATTGGGGGCACATTCGTCTGCATATTTCCCATCACGATCAACATTCAAAAAAGCCTCATAGTCAGATGAGAGAAACGACTTCAGATCAAATGACTCTCGTGAATAGTGCTCTTCTGTGACACGCTCTAATTCACGTAAACAGTTTTTACACACATAGAGTTTTTGATTTTCTCTCGGAAATAAAACTTTATCTTCATCGACAAACCGGTAAAAAAAGCAACCATCCTGCTTTCTGCTCATATGATATTTCTGCTTTCTCCAGCCACCAGCATCCGCTCTTTCTATAGTTACGCACTTCATCAAGTGATATTTATGTGTATCTTTTAAAACATCATCCGAATCAAAATCGCCATTCATAACAGAGGTTTTAAGTTTTCTCGAATATGCATCGTTAATATTTTTATCTACAATATGAACCACTGCCTTGGTTAAGGCACCACGTGGATCGACGTAATATATTCCATTGTCCCCAACCACAACCTGATCAGTATTGGCATCAATACCGATACCTTCACCGGTTAATACCTTATCCAAATTAGCTACTACTGGGCTTGCGCCAAATTGAGCGACTACTCTCCTTAGCTTGTTGAACGAAGTAAAATCCATTATCTAATTTGCCTTCGTTAGGATTTGCTCAATTCGTTCTTCGGTATTGGTCACCACTCTAAATTCAACTCGACGACTTTTTTTCAGGTCTTCTACACCATCATCACGAAAGACCCGTTGAGAGAAAGCCAATCCATTAGCTCTAAAAACATCGATTAGCCAATCATTGTATTGCTCAACTGAGGGAAGGGAAAACAAATAACTGAGCACGCTAAATGCCCTATTCTGCGATAGTTTCGCATTGTATAAATAGGCAGATTTTACAGTAGAGTCCTTTCGGTATAGCGAGGAAGTATGCCCCTCTATTCTTAACTCAATAATATCATCTTTAAATTCATTGCTAGTTAGTATAAAAAGATAGCGTGGAAAAAAATCATCTAAAATAAGTTTGAATTTTTCACGTATTTTGCTGCTACTCCTTGCAAATAGCACATCAGGATTCCTAAACCTTACTGTATTATCTGGCAGTATCTCGGCACCCCAGGCCTCCAGGTCACTATCAAATTCTTTATGTAATGCTTCGTTAAGTTTACTTTTTGAATCAGCATAGGCACTTGCTATCTCAACCATTGATTCCTTGTCTTCATTCACCTTTTGCATAAAGACGACTGCAATAAACAAAAACACCATCATCAAGCCAGCCATCATATCGGATATAGAAAGCCATTCTCTATTTGACTTCATAACCAGCCCCTAGGGAATTAATTTTCGGTAATTTTCTAAAAAATCCTTATAGTCTTTTCCAAATTGATCAGTCAAACCGACCAATGTATCTTCGAGCTTCCCAAGGCTTTCAGGCAGTTTCTTGGAAAGGTCTTGCGTTAATTTTGAGATTGTTTCTGACTGCGAACCCATCCCAGCCTCTACTCGCTCAAAACTACCATTTAGCACATCAAATGATTTAGATGCTTTTTCACTCAATGTTGAAAACTCATCCAACTGTTTATTGAGTATCTGTACTTGGTTGTCATAAACATTTATCAGGTCTTTTAATTGCTCATAAACTTTCAGAGTCTCTTGATTACGAGAAGCAACCGTTTCTAGTGTGTTACTTGATGATTCCATCGATCCACGTATCTCAATGAGAAGACCATAATCCTTTTCAACAATGTCCTTAAACTGTTCTTGCCACTTCAGCAAAGCAACAACCGCTTTATTTAACTGGTCAAAATTATCTCCAAAATGACTTGTCAGGTTCTCATTAAAATCAGTAATAACTTTATCAAGCGCTTTAATTATTTCCTCTGTAGCACCGTGTGATAAAACCTCAATAGCTTCTTTTAATGACTTATTGGTTTCCAAGAACTGAGTTTCAAGAAAATTCTTTGTTTTCACCTGTGAGTCATTAACATCATTACGAAAACTTTGTATTGATTTCTCTGATGCCACCTTACCAAGTGAGTTATTTGCCTTATCTAACAGGCTTCTGGTTTCCCTCTGCTCATCTCTAATCTCCAGCCGCAGGCCTTTTACTTGCTCATTCATTTCGGCCAATCCAGATAACTTGTCATTTATTTGCGCTAAAACAGACAATTCATCGTTACCACCTACCAGCTTATCTTTCTGTATTGAACTAAGGACTATTGAAATAAACATACCCACAATAGACGTTGCAAATGCTAGCTTTAACCCTTCCAATAGGGCTGGCACACTATCGTCGATATTATTTGTATCAAACTCCCACAAACCAATGGCTATACCAATAAAGGTGCCAAGAACTCCGATACTTACAATGACTGATTTCATGTCAACATGCTGATCAGCTTTTAAACTACTGTGATCTTTCTTTGCCAGCCCAAGCATCCAAACCAATGCGCAAACAAATATAATAACTGTCACTGGGTTACTAGATATGAATTCCGGCACTTTTAATCCCCTTAACAACTAATAATCATTATATAAAAACTTAATCAATATCCAGCTTAGGCAATGCGTTCACTATTTTCATGGTTTCCAGGCTTACGGTGATGACACGCAAGAACAGCTCTAAGGGATATTTAGGGTTATTCATGGTTTCATTGGCCCAGTCGTTGGCGTCGTTGACGATGCCGCTTTTCTTGTCGGTTTTGACACACTGGCGATCCATTACCCAATCCAGCGCGGGTTTGCCGTTGACGATGTATTCGTAAGCTTCCAGCGGGATATCAGAGACGGTGATTTTCTTGTTGTAGAGCAAAACTGATTTATCGTTGACTGATTTACCATCGACTTTGATTTTCGGGTGCTTCATCTTTTCAACGCGGTAATCATCACCCACGGCACCGCCTTCTACTTTAGCCGGGTACATCGCCACCGTTTCATAGTTGAGGTGTAGTTCGGCCAGTTGGCGGCCTGCCTTGCTAAAGGCCCAAAAGTCTTTGGCGGTTTTTACGGCTGGGATGCGCGGTAGCTCTTTACTGAGGTTGTCGGCATAACGGCTGCGATACTCTTCTGAATGCAGTAAACCATAGATGTAATAAAACAGGTCTTCTTTGCTGAGGGTTTCACCGGGATAAGCGACTTGAAAGTGGGCTAACCCGGCATCACTGATACCATCTTTGCGGGTATAGCCGTTTTCATCAGGAATTTCCTGACTGGCAAACATGTCATTTTTATCGACAGTGTTTTTTTCGATTTTATCGTAGAGATAGAGAGGAAAACATTGGCCGGTATCTAATGTATGGAAATTAGTAATAACATTGGAGATAAGTGCCGAAAATCCGCTTCTAGCCCCAACACCAGATACAGCAATAACCAAATTTGGGGCAATAGCATCAGGGAAAATACGTGGTATTTGGTACACCCTTTCATTGAAGTCACGACTATAATACAACCACTGCTTAACAAATGGACGATACAAACTTAAAGCTACACTTTCCGCATCAAATTTGAAATCCTTACCTCTTACAAGCTCTTGTTTAATATTATGCGTCCAACTTATCATAGTTGGATCTGTCTCTATAAAAGTGTTTACATTTCGGTCTCGATCCTTTCTATCTAGGCTTTCGAATTCTTTTGAAAAGCGCATTAATTCACTATTATAAAAACCAATCATTCGCTGCATATTATTAGCCAATTCTAATTTAGATGCGTTGTAACACCACACATCACGAGCCGTCAGGACTCCTTGCGAAAAATTTTCAAACAATCTTAAATCATCACTTTTTTTGTCCCCTAGTACCATATATTTATCGAAAGACTCGTCTCGGTGATTTATCCAATCACCATAAGCATCAGGTACAATGCTTTTCCAGCCCTCAACAATATTTCCACTTAACACCGATTCTATTTTATTTATTCCTTCAAGCTTCTTATCCCGATCTATATCATCCCCTATGTCATGATAAAAAATATTGCCGTTGTCATTTTTATTTGGATTTTTCACGAGCAGCGTAATGGCAATGCCAGTCATACACCCTGATCCAAATACATTTTGCCCTTCCTTCGCCCTTCCTTTACTCAACATATTCTTACGAATATCACCACGTAAATTTAGTACGTGAATGTTTGTAAATTCCCTTGTCAAACATTGGCGAAGACCATCCATTGCAGGCTTTTCAATAAACCCTGATCCAGAAATAAAGCCAACTATGCCACTATCTCCGATTCGGTCGCTCGCCCAACGAATGGCACGAATGTAGCTGTTGTAAAGTCCTTTCGTCAGAGTGGCTTGGGAGTGTTCTGCATATGTTTCACGAATACGCTTATCTAAATAAGGATACACAACATTAGCGTTATTATCATTTTCACTCTTCTGACCTTCTGAATAAGGAGGATTCCCCATAATCACCCTAATATCCAACGCCTTTTGACGCTTACGGCGGTCGCTGTTATCCACCATCATGTCACTGATGAGATCATCCTTTTCATACATCTGAAACGTATCGGTTAAACAGATACCATCAAAGGGCACATACTCACCCCCAGCCAAACTATGATAGACCGCCTCTATATTGATAGCTGCTATGTAATAGGCCAGCAACACAATTTCATTAGCATGGATTTCATGTTTATATTTATGGGCTAGTTGTTCGGGGTTAATCAAACCACTTTGTAACAGGCGGGTGATAAAGGTACCGGTACCGGTGAAAGGATCAATGATGTGAACCCCCTCACTGCCCAGCGTTTGGCCAAATTCCTGTTGTAACAGGTCATTAACGCTGTGAATGATGAAGTCCACCACTTCCACCGGGGTATAGACGATGCCTAGCCGTTCAGTCATACGCGGGAAGGCGTTACGAAAAAACTTATCGTATAGTTCAACAACAATCTTCTGTTTACCTTCGGCGTTGTTAATGCCTTCGGCCCGCATCTTCACGCTGTCATAGAAAGCTTCCAGCGTATCGGCCTCTTTATCCAGCCGGTGTTCCTGCAAGATATCTAAAACATGCTGCATCGCCTTTGATACAGGGTTATTACTGGCGAAGCTATAACCTTCAAACAGGGCATCAAACACCGGCTTGGTGATGAGGTGCTGGGCTAGCATCTCCACCACCTCATCATTGGTGATGGCATCGTTAAGATCATCACGCAGTTCATCTGCAAAGGCAGTAAAAGCGGCCACCTCTTTTGTATTGGCCGGGTTTTCAATAATCGTGGTAATGCGGGTGATGTGTGTCTGGGCAATCTTCGCAATGTCATTGGCCCACTGCTCCCAGTGCATACGGTTGCCACATTTTTTGACGATCTTTGCATAGAGGGCGCGTTCAATATCACCGACATCGAATTCTAGGGCGGGTTGGTCAGTCATTTGGCCGGGTGCATCGGCTCCAATACTTTGGCCACCTTTTGCTTTTGCTTTGGCCCTCGCTTTACCTTGTTTACTTTTGGGCGTATCCGACTTTTTATTAATATTATCGGTAATGGCAATCACTTCCATTTTGGTCGTGTCTTTACCGATTAAATCCAGCTTGTTGATATGAGCATCAAAGCGGTCATCATGCGAACGTAGTGCCTGTAACACCTCCCACACCACCTTATAGGTTTTATTGTCACTCAGGGCTTCGTGAGGCTCCATCCCCTCTGGGATGACGACAGGCAAGATGACATAGCCTCGCTTTTTACCCGGCGCATTACGCATCACCCGGCCAACCGATTGCACCACATCCACCTGTGAATTGCGCGGGGTTAGAAATAACACGGCATCCAGTGCCGGTACGTCTACCCCTTCAGATAAACAGCGTACATTGCTTAAAATACGGCATGTATCGGCGGGTGATTCGGCCTTTAACCAGTTGAGTTTCTCTTCTTTTTGGCTGGCATTCATGCCACCATCAACGTGTTCAGCTTCGCACATGAGGGTGCCGTGGTCTTCTTCCTGTTCCTGGTAGGCGTCTACTACTGCACTGAACATAGAAGATATCTGTTTTGAACTGACCTTATGGCTTCTTGCCCCTGGCTTTTGCGCTTCGATCACCTGACAGAAAGCAACGGCGCGGCGCATCGGCTCCATGTCATCTTCCACACCGTCTTCCATGTGGTGCTTACTGAGTGCCTTCCAGCACCCCACAATTTTGGCGGCATCATCTACCTTCAGGGTGTTGTTTTCATCCTTCCATAAGCTTTGTAGGCGGGCACTAACATGCTTTTCATCCACCGCCAGTACAATCACTTTGTAATCAACTAGCAGCCCCCTTTTTACCGCCTCTGAAAAGGTGATGACGTGCAGCACACTACCGAAGAGCTTTTTATCATCCATTGAACAGAGGGTGACATCATCCAGTTCGGCGCTAATCTTTGCACTGTCACCATAGATGCGTGGCGTGGCCGTCATATAGAGGCGTTTAGCAGAACGGATAAAATCGGCGTTATGCACTTTTACAAAGGCGCTTTCATCGTCACCGCTAAAGGTAGCCCCGGTGGTACGGTGAGCTTCATCGCAGATAATCAGATCAAAATCGGCCAGGTCATATTCATGCTGGGCTTTACTAATGACATCAATGGAATGGTAAGTGGAAAACACCACACTCATATGGCTGGCATCATGGCGCTTGCCCATCTCCTGGGCTAACCGCGCCCCGTTGGTGGTGGCCGGGTAACGTAGCTCATGCGCGAAGGTCTGCACGACATCATCATCTTTTTTACGCTTCTTACCCACATCACTATCAGAACAGACGGCAAAGCTATGCAGCGGCGTGGCTGTTTCCTGTGTCCATTCACTTAGGGTTTGAGATAGCAACGACAGACTAGGCACCAGAAACAGTACCCGCTTGCCTTTACCCGCCAATGTTTCAGCTATCTTCAAACTGGTGAAGGTTTTTCCTGTTCCACAGGCCATGATGAGCTTGCCACGGTCGGCAGTCGCCAGCCCTGCTTTTACCCTGGCCAGTGCTGTTTCCTGGTGTGGGCGTAGTATTTTCTTTTCTTTGAGTGCAACAGGCTTACCGGGTGCGTAATTCGACCAATCAATCTGGCTCTCTTCCAGGGCATCCAGATCAATTTTGTTAACAGGGGGTTGCTGGCCAACCAATGCCGCTTCGGCGTTATCACTCCAGTTATTGGTAGTACTTACAATGATTCGATGACTGAACGGCTTTTGACCCGATGCGGTAAAAAAACTATCTATGTCGGCTTTGCGTAAGCGGTAATCTTCTGCGTAGCACTTACACTGAATGGCGTGGTATTCATCCGTGCCACGGGTTTTAGCAACCAGATCAATACCGGTATCTTTACCATCACGGCCATATTCTTTGGCCCAGTCACTATAGAGCCACACATCACTGTAAAGATCAGCATAGGTGGACTCGTTACGAAAATAGACCAGGATTAACTCTTCAAAATAGGTGCCTTTTTCACGTTCGGTTTGGGATTGTGAGCGATAGCTGTCTAAAAGTTGCTGCAAGGCAGTCATTCGGGCTTGTCCTACTTGGTTGTTTACTACAGGGCACCAGTTAGCCTAGACGCGTGGAACATCTGGGTTTTAAATACTTTTCTTATTAATTACCAGGGATTTCATATGGTTAATGCTTATCTCGCATTTTGCATATTGAACCCACTTACTTTAGGTGCAACCATACTGCCGACTAGCGACATTTTTATCAACTGAATTCAAAGAGGTTACTCAATGGCAGGGCAATACGAACACCGTCAATTTTTCCGCCGTATGCCCGATAATCAGCTCGATGACTACTTTAAGGCCAATAAAACACCGATTGAAATAGACTGGAAGGCATTAGATAAAAAGAACCGTGCAGATATCATCTTTGAAGCCTTTGCCGCGCTACCAGAAGACATACAAGCCACCATAGAGGTGGATTTCCAGAATATAGAGGCCATGGCCTGTGAAGGCGGCATTTCTGCCCTGTTAGATGAGGCGGTATTTCACGAAGATGACGCCTTCCCGATCGAGTTATCCAACGTAGTTGGCTTCCATGCAAAGGTGATGTGGGTCTTTCTCAATAAACAGGGATATTGGCGCGGTGGTTCAGCTTTTTTACATGCCGATACGGTAAGCCGCCGTTCATGGAAAAAGCTCTCTGGGTTGCCTCACACGGCCCCACATGTTGATGATGACGATATCAAACTATTTGCTAAATCCATTAGTAACTATTTCTTTAAAAAAGAAGCCCGAGGCAAAAATTGCGAGGTAAACGCTTTTCGTCGAATCGATAAAGAATATTTCTTCGCCTATCCAGAGGACTATAGCCAGTACAACCAAGAATGGAAGGGAAACACCCTGGCCCCACGCCCTAGCCACCCGGCCTTTGAACTTATCTTTGTCTATTGCCAGAATAAAGGCTCACTGGATATCTACGCGCCTAAACTCTCTAAAGAGGTATCTGTAAAACTACAGCAGATATTTGCTAAAACCATATTAAAACTGAACACCCTACCCGATGGCAGTATTGATAAAAGCGAATATGACCTGGCCCCGCTGGCCTCCCCTGATTTTGACTTTAAGCAACTAGACCAATTCAATATTGAAGATGTCATCACCACAAAGTTACGACTGACATTAAAAAGCGGCTCAAAACGTCGAATCCTGCTAGAGGCTGATACAAGCCGAAATAGTGAAGCTGTATATGACCTACTAACAGACCTTAAACCAGCCCCTTACTACATCACCCTTGTTGGTTTGAAAGTGATCTTTAAAACTGAACCCGGCAAAAAAAGAGTCAGCACCAAAAGCTTTACCATCACTTACCCTAATTCATGCAATCTTAATCATGATGGTAAGGACTCAATTATTCGAGAAATGCTAGCCGCTTCAGGCATTGAACCACAAACACCTGTTGAAGACCTTACCAAGGCCGAACCACAGGCTGCTAATGACAACAGCAACGATGAACTTGATGATATTCTAATCGAGATTTTAGAGGCGCTAGCGGCTTCTGGAAGGCCTCACGTAATCGACTGGGAAACAACACAACTATGGCCTAAAGGCACTTTAGAGACTCTGGTAAACAATAAGCTACTTAGCCAAACCGAACTGGCTAAATCTATTGATTGCCGCGCCTGTGGTGATAAACATTGTTTTAGAGATGTTGACATAGTAACCAGTAGCGAAAACAAACCCGATCGTGCATTTATCCTGTGTGAGGATTCAGAAATGCAGCAATACATGGGAAGAGTTGAAGTTCCATTGGAGAAATTACAACAATGGCGCATCACTGCCTTACAGCTAGCTAAGGTTATTGCTAGTTTAATGGGATTCGATAACAACATTACGAGCGCACCCGGCCAGACCAATATACGGATTGGATCAATAACCACACCACACGGCCGTAGGATATTATCACTCACGACAACACCACTAGCCCTTGAAATCAATGGCCATTCTGTCCCACTCGATCATGCGCTATTCTTTGAAGAAGGTGTCTTATGTCTTGACCAGGACACAATCCAATATTATGCAGATAGTGCCCTTACACATAAAGAGAAACCATACTCACCATCACAAACAAAACGAGAAGCACAAAAACTAAAAACCAAGGCTAGAGATGAAGATATTCAACTGGCTTATATAAAATTGAGGAAGCAGCACCCCCCCTCCCCTCTACATACTGATAGCTGGATTGCTAGCGAAATCAAAAAGCTCGATTTTGCGAAGAACTGCTCTCATGGACGTATCAAACGCGTAATGAAAGGATAATAGTTTGGCGGAATTTTTCCGCCAACTTAACCCCAATACTTTCAAGCAGTTACACAGCACTATTTTCAATTAAAAAACTAATAGCCCATACAACCCACGCTTAAGCTGTTGTTTTAAAATAAACCACGTCATTTTTCCATTCGTTGTTGCGCCAAAATCGCCATCGTAACTTATTCCCCATCGGCCGCGTGGCGGCCCAATACTGGAGAAGTTACTCATGGCTGATAAACAAAAACCAGCTAACCCATTTGATCCATCAAGGCTGAAGCTATCACAAAACTTTGCCGCCGCTACTGGCGTGAAAAAGGCACTATTGACCGTGCCAGTACGAAAGCCAGGCAGGCAGGACTTTGTGAGAGTCCATCCTGATGTAAGCTACCGACTTGAAACAGCCGTATTGGAGCTAAAAGAAGAACGCGAAACCTATCTATGCGATCCGAGTATCTGGGCCGAACTGCCTAGCGAGATCATCCCGAAGGTACTTTTTACCACCATTAACCGGCAAGGAGTTTTAAGTTTATGGCCGATCCGCCTACCCGGTGAAGATGGCCGCCATGATGAGTGGAACCGTTCAGCATTAGAAGCGGCGGCGCTTGCCCAACGTAGCTGGGTTCGAGTATCTGCCAACATGAGTTTGGGCGCTTATGAAGTATATGAAGCCACTGGAAGCCTGGCAGAACCTGAATGGCCAGATACAAGCTTTGAGGTCATTCTCAAGACGGCGTTTAAAGAGCGCTATATCACATCCATCGATCACCCTGTTATTCAGCGTTTACGCGGTGAAGTATGATGATATCAAGCCTGCATCCATTCAAAGAAATATGGCTTGTTGATTTTGAATTCCATACCCCCGTTGGTGAACAGCCCGTAGTGGTTTGCCTGGTTGCGATTGACACCCAAAGTGGCCAGATACACCGACTCTTCCAGGATGAACTAGCCACACTCACAGAACCACCCTATGGCATTGGTACAGATGCGCTTTTTGTCGCTTACTATGCCAGCGACGAAATGAACTGCCATCTGTCATTGGGCTGGGCTTTACCAACGCATGTATTAGACCTGTTCACAGAGTTTAGAAACCTAACCAACGGCCTACGCCCACGATGCGGCACATACCTATTAGGCGCACTTACCTGGTTTGGATTACCTGCGCTTGGTGCTATAGAAAACACCGCCATACAGGAGCTAGCGAAGCGTGGCGCGCCCTTTATGGACTCCGAAAAGTCCTTACTACTGAATCACTGCCAGGCTGATGTAGACGCTTTAGCAATGCTACTGCCTGCAATGGTTAAGAAGCTAGATATACCACGGGCGCTATTACGTGGGCGCTACATGAAGGCAGTGGCACACATGGAATATAATGGCATTCCAGTTGATACCCGTATGCTTTCACTGTTCAAGCATCAGTGGCAATCGATACAAAGCCAGCTTATTAAAGCAATCGATGCTGTTTATCATGTTTATGAAGATCAACAATTCAAAGCTAGTAAGTTTGCAGACTGGCTAACCCAGCACAATATCCCCTGGCCCCGTACCCCCAGCGGTGCTTTAGAGCTTAAAGACGATACGTTTAAAGCCATGGCCCAGTGCTTCCCTGTATTAGCACCCTTACGGGAATTACGGCTGGCATTGTCTCAATTACGATTATCAGCGTTAGCAGTCGGCAAAGATGGGCGTAACAGGTGCTCACTATCGCCATTCAGGGCACGCACCGGACGTAATCAGCCTAGTAGCAATCAATTCATCTTTGGCCCTTCGGTATGGCTTAGAGGACTGATAAAACCAAAGGCTGGTTATGGTCTGGCGTATATCGATTGGTCACAACAGGAGTTTGGTATAGCGGCGGCATTGTCTCGTGATCAGAAGATGATGGATGCTTATATCTCTGGTGATCCTTATTTAGCCTTTGCCAAACAGGCTGGTGCGGTTCCCATGGGTGCCACCAGGCATAGCCACAAGGCCGAACGGGAACAGTTTAAAGCTTGCGTACTAGCCGTGCAGTACGGCATGGGTGCTGAATCATTAGCTATCCGCATAGGCCAGCCCACAGCCCATGCAAAGGCGCTGCTAGCCCTTCACAAGCAGACCTATGGCACATTCTGGAAGTGGTCAGATGCGGCGCTGGATCACGCCATGATACATGGGAAGCTATGGACGGTATTTGGCTGGACAATTAACACTGGCACCAATCCCAACCCACGTTTTTTACGCAATTTCTTAATGCAGGGTAATGGTTCTGAAATGTTACGCCTGGCTTGTTGCATGACTACTGAGGCGGGTATCAAAGTATGCGCCCCGGTACATGATGCCATCATGATTGAAGCCCCCTTAGATTTATTAACCGAAAACATTAGGCAAACACAGCAGATCATGGCTGATGCCAGCGCTATGGTACTGGATGACTTCATGCTGAGAACCGATGTTGATGTCATCCGCTACCCTGACAGGTTCACAGATGAACGCGGTGAACTGATGTGGAGAACCGTACAAAACTTGTTATCTGAAGCAAATACCACATCGATACCTGGGCACCAGTGCAACGATACCAGCGCACCCATACCCACCCGTACAATCTCTTTATCTGTTGAATAAAGGGAAGTTATCTATATGAGCACTTCCTTTGATTTGGATAAGCTGGCATTAAACAGAAAGCCATGCCAACCCACCAACGCAACTACACCACCACGCCATAAACCAGGCGTTAAATTTCTTAAAGGCCCAATTCCTTGGGATTGGTTGTGTTGTGCATCTGCATTGCCAGGTAAGGCGCTACATGTAGCCACTGCCTTGTGGCATCTAGCAGGACTAAAAAATAACCGTACAGTGCCATTATCTGGCTCTATCATCAGGGAACTAGGGATCGAACGTCACGCCAGTTACAGAGGGTTAAAACAACTTGAAAAGGCGGGATTGGTCAGTGTGGTGCGCCATGCCGGGCGCAACCCTATTGTTACCTTGCTGGAGCTACCGGCGGCAGAATGAGTACCACCAGCAAACATACGCCGCAACTTCTACCCCGTTTGATTCGGCTTAGAGATGCGCCGTTCTATCTGGGCATGGATCGAAACCGCTTTAATGCTGAAGTTCGCCCCACTATGCAAGAAATCCCCATCGGGGAACAAGGCATCGCATTTGATCGACTTGATTTAGATGGATGGGTAGATCAGTATAAAAGACGCAACGGGCGTCCTACCCAACCCACAGGAGGTACAACATGGGACGCACAACAACCCCAGGGCTTAGGAATCGCAATGGAATCTGGCACATCGAAAAGCAGGTTCTCGGAGAAAAGATTCATGAAAGCACTGGAACAAGCAGCATCAAAGAAGCGCAATTAATACTGGCAAAGCG
>Ga0316204_10007813_pt1 | contig 15341 bp, 19 predicted proteins | sample 6monrhotite_MG_2_FD_205661 | JGI IMG/M metagenome (GOLD analysis project Ga0316204, IMG submission 205661) | Microbial mat bacterial communities from mineral coupon in-situ incubated in ocean water Damariscotta River, Maine, United States -... | ecosystem: Environmental > Aquatic > Marine >...
AGTCCCGCCAAAAGCAGACCTGGTATCTACGGCTGTATCAGCAAGCGCGTCAAGCAGGTCTGCTTGATCTCGAATTGCCGTGCCCGAAGCAACCACCTTGTTCCCTGCCAACGTCCAAGCATCCGCATAGCCGATGATCTCCCGTGCAGACAGCGTCGCGGCGATGGCGGTCAGGCTCGGCGCGATCTGTGAGGACATGCGATTGAAGCTCTGCTTCACGCGACGTTCCATCACCTTCTGACGGTTCTCAATCCCGCGTGCCCGCCGATCAAACGTGCCCTCAGCACGCTTGAGATTATTCTCAAATTGTTGAATGCGCGCCTCAAGTGAGACGACAAGCTGTTCAAGATCAGTGGGCATCAGGACTAGCCAAAGGTCTGTTGAATTTCTTCAAAGCGTTCATCGCTCATGAAGGGCGCTTTTTCTTCGCCGGTGGCGTGGGCTTTTTGGTAACCCGCGACGCAGCAGTAGAACTGCCAGAGCGAGAACCCGTCGACCTCTTGCGGGGTGAAGCCGAGGACCGCCCCCGTGCCGTAGATTTGCGCGAAGGAGAGCTTGTCTTCGCTCCCTTCGCTTCCGGCTTTTCCGGCGGGGCATCGCCTTCGCCAACCTCCGGCTGATCATCCGGAACACCGACAAGAGCCGCCGTCATGATCAGCTGTGCGGGGAGGACATTGGGCGCCAACGGTTCACCGTCGACATACGCATTGATCAGCTGCAACGCATCGACCGGCGCCATACCGCCGCCGATCAGCCCCAGACGCAGAACCTCGCGCACATCGTCCACCATCCACGTCCCGTCTGTGAGACGGTCAAAGAGGACTTTTGGACCAACACCGGTCAGATCCTGCAGCTGCCGCAACTGCTTGATGGGGAGGCGGAACTCATGGTCACCGTCCCCCCATGGGAAGCTGACAGAAGCATCAGCACTCATGCGGCAGCGTCAGTCCAGGCATAGGCACCCGCATTCTCGAGGGTGATCTCTGCTTGAACCTTCTGGCCTTTCTCAGCTGATAGGTTGAACTGAGTGCAAACAAACAGACCTTGCCAATGACCGCCACCATCGGCCACCGGTTTGTTGACAACCACTCGGACGTTTTTTGGTTGTCCGCTTGCGAAATATTCCCGCCAAGTTTGCAAAGCCTCAAGCGCCATGACGCCGCTGCCAGAGATACTTGCCGACAACTCATCAACGCCTCGATCAGCATAGGCCGGGGCATCCTCATCAGCACAATCAGGTACTGTAGTGGACTGAGTATTGGCCGTCTGGTTGAAACCTCGAGACGTGAACCCACACGGGGCAGCAAAAGTTTCTGAAGGCTGGCCGTCCCCCAGAAGGAGTACAAACTCGCCAAATGATCCTGTTTTCGGTGGTGCCATTGTGGCCTCCTCTAAATGCCCGTCATCGGGCGGTTACTCCGCTTCCGTCAAAACGCGGAATGTCAAAATGGAATGGGCCGTTGCCCCGTCAGGGTCTTTGAGGTGCCGGGTGCTCTCCACCTCACTAAGGCAGAACGCATGCCCATCTAGGGTGAGAGCGGTTCCGCGCAGCTCTTCGCGCACGACACCGCTGATCGCCTTCGCCTCAACGCGACCCCGCGCCTGCGACCAGACATGCAGGTCAAGAAAATGCTCGGTGCCATCAATGCAGTCGGCTTCATCTTCAAGCTCCTGCGCATCCCCAAAGGTGATGTAGGGAAAAATCGGTTCGGCTGGCACCTGATCATACAGCCGGACGGGATTACCCACTGTCGCCTTCAGAGCGTCCGACGCCATCAGCAGTTCATAAACTGCCTTCTGCAAGGCAAGACCAGCACTCATGACCGCCATATCCTCTGCACCGAAAGCTTCACTGCTTTCCGGGTCCGCTTTTTGATCTTCTTCCTCAAAGCGCGGTAGGCAGGCCAAAAGAAGGGCTGAGCGGGCGTCTTCTGCGTCCCAAATTCCACCCAACGGGCGTAGAACGCTTTCGCGCTCCCGGCGATAACCAGAACACCGATTTTTGGGAGCGCCAGCTGCATAACCCGAATGCTCTCTTTGGTGTCGCCCTCATCAACCGGCACCAACCGCCGCTGCATCGCAGCCAACTCAATGCCCGATTTTTGTAAACTGCCACGAACCTCTGAAGGCGCCTCTTTTCGGATGCGCGCAAGCTTCTTTGCGATCCGCACACGTGATCGCGCAACCGACAAGTTACCTGGCATCAGTCCGACGCAGAGCCCGTCTCGCAAGTCAGATCAATCTCGCCAAGACGGTCAGGTGGGAAATTCCGCGTCAGAATGTTCAGCACCTCACCACTCTCAAGATCGCGGATTTGCCAATCAGACGTCACGAGTTTGGTCTCTGAACACTTCCGCACAATCACAAGATAGGGTTGTCGCGAAACCTGTTTTGCGGCATGCACGCTTTCGCCACCACGCAGGGGCCGCAACACCGCACGCCGCTTGAACCGCTCCACAAAAACGCCGGTTTTGTTGCCGTATCCGTCATCGAGATCTTCGCGTTCATCGAAGGCGAGACGGCCCCGAAAGTCACTCGCCGCTGTTGCTGTCATTTTGCTCAGTCTTGCCGTCTGTCTCCACCGGCACCTTCCCTTTTGCGACGGCACCGATTGCTCGCGCGGCATTTAGACACTCAGTCGTCACGGTGACGGTGCTATCCTTCTTGTACGCCCGCACGGTTTTGGTGCGCGCACCTGGTACATCCCAGTCAAAGTCCTTTAGAAAAGTAGCTTTTGGCATCAGGTCACCTGTAAATTTTGAGTTGGTCGCAGAGCGCATTTACGGACATGGGAATGTCAGTGGCGCCTTCTCGATTGCCATGCCAGGCAGCGAGCAACATACGAACGGCGAGGTCGGCCTTGTCTGGTAAGTTGAGAGCAACGTCTGGAGTATCGCCCGGCTCAACAGTGTCATTGAACCCCGCTTCAAACGTGATCCGTACACCGCCTGTACCTCTTCCCACCAACGGATAACCGAAACCGTCCTTGAACCAAAGGCGCGCGCCTTCCGGGGTTGGCTGATAGTCCCACAAAGCGCTATCGACGGACTGCTCAACACCGTCTTCATCGATGTAGGAAACCGTCAGCACAGTGCGGATGGGGTGGACCGGCAGGCAGACACTGCCGTCCGGCCAGCAATTCAAAGTCCAAAGATAGGGCGCCGGAGCGAGCCGCAGGGTCGTTCGCGCCTCTACATACTCCACAGCCGCCGCAACGAGGGCCTTAATCAACTCATCATCATCCCCATGTTCCACATGAAGGTGCCTTTTGGCATCATCGAGTGACAAGGGGGGATTGTCCGCTGCGGCGGTCTGTCTAAGCATGCGTGGTTACCTGTGACGCCAATCAGGAGGCGTCACTGTCTTTCTTGTTGCCGGTCTCAAGGCCATCCGTTGGAGCCTCACCATTGCCGGTCTCTTTCGCCGGGGCCTTCTTAGGCGCTGCTTTCTTCTTAGGCGCTGCTTTCTTCTTAGGCGCTGCCTTCGGCTTCGCCTGCGGGGCACCTTCCTCGGCCAGGCCAATACGGACCAGCTCCTTGCCCCGAGACGCCGACGCCGGCTTAAAGCCAACACCGCGTTTTACGATATTGTCCGGACGTTCCGATTCTGACGAACGCCCTTGAAAGGTTTTCAACGCCGTGTGCGTTGCATTCTGAGAGCTTTTGGTTTTGCGAGCCATTCAACTTTCCTCAAAGAGGGGCAGCCGCCGAAGCGACTGCCCGTGATGTCAATTCAAGAACGCGGCTTAAAGTGTGCCGGTGACGAAAGCTTCTGGACGATAAATCGCCAGACCCATCCGCTTCTCGCCACGAATGGTGAGTTTGTTCTTGGTGAAGTTGTCTTTGTTCTGGTCTGAGATTTCGACGGTCGCGTCCTCCCGATCGAAAATCTGCGCACCAGTGTCAAAGGCGCCACAAAGGAAGTCACCCGCGACCATGGCATTGGTCTCCACAACCGGGAGGCCCCAAAGAACCGGTGTCATGACACCAAAGGGGTTTGCCATCAGATAGGCCCCTTCGGTCGTCTTCTGCAGTTCAAACTCCGCCCACTCGATCGGGTTGAGAACAATCCCGTTGGAGGAAAGCTCAGCCACACGGACCTGCAACATGGCAAGGCGCAGCTTGTCGAGCTTCGTTGGCGTCACAATCGACGTGAGGTTCGCGAAGGCAGTCGCGTTGGTCATGATCCCCGGCAGGTTCTGACCGGTGCCATCCCCAGCGAGAAGCTGGACCTCTTCCTTGTCCTCAAGACCATACCGGAGCCGCGTGTCAATGAGGCTCTGGATTTGAGGCGCATCTTCCCAGGCTTGCTTTGTAGTGTCGACCCAGTGAGCAATCGTCCGGATGTTCGCTGTTTTCTCTTCCAGCGCGATGTCAGATTCCGGCTTCTCTACCCCCTCCGCAACCATATCAGCGTTGTTCGTAAAACCCGTCTCCTCCACATACTCCACGGAGTTGGAGTTCGTGCGCCCGACGCTGAGCAGCTGCCGAATGGTCATACGACGGCGCGGCTTTTCGATAATGCCTGCTTGCCGATCGGGTTGAATGAGAGCCCCTGCAGAAGTCGCCGTCGAGTCGATGCTCTTAACGTCAATAGCAATCGTGCCCCGGCCCTCGAAGCCTTTGAACGCTTCGCTCTCAATAACCTGATACCCGGCAGACTTCGCCGCAGGTTCGCCGCCACCAGGTCGACGGTCTGACTTCTGCTCAAGCTCCTTGATACGGCCTTCAAGTTCGGTCCCTTTAGCAAGCACCTCGTCCACAGCTGCTTTGGTTTCTGCAGCAACCTGACCTTGTGTCGACATTTCCTTCTTGAAAGTGTCGAGGGTTTCCCCGGTCTTTTGAAAGTTCTCACCGAACTGTTCCTTAAGGCCTTCCAGTGCCTCAAGGACTTGGTCTCCAGACTCGCCCTCGCCGCCTTTGTCCTTGCGGCCAAATTCACGAGATGGAATGCCTGTATGTTTCACAATAGCGTTCATCGATCTTTTCCTTCTTCAGAGTTTGAAATCGGCAAAGTCGGCAGTGATGCTCTTGATCCTGTCAACGATTGCCGTGCTGTCGGTGTCGCTGTCTGCGCCAGACTCTCTCTGAAGCAATTCTCTCATGCCGTTGTTCGCGACGCATGCGGCTTGAGTTTTTGAGAAACCTGCCTCACGCAGGAGCTTCTCGAAATCCTTTAAGTTGGGCAGTCGACCGTGAGCGAGTTTGAACTTCACCTCATCAACACGGGACTCATCGTTCGCCGGGAAAGTCACTAGCGACACTTCCAGCAGCTTTAGCCTTTCCAAAGTTCGAACACCGGTCGTTTCGTCGCGACTGGACTCTTCGACCATGTAGCCGATAGACAGTCCGGAGACGGCACCAGCCTGCATCAGCGCATAGGTTTCCGCTGCCTGCTTGACGCTATCAACCAGCAACTTGCCAGAAACCTTGAGGCCTTTTTCATCCTCTACGATCTCAGTGTAAATCCCAATAGGCTGGCTGGAGCTATGTTGCCACAACACGGGTACAGGACGCCCAACCGCCTTCTGTTCGGCGAGCGATGCGGAGAAAGCACCAGGGGCAACAATCTCGCGATCATGATCCACCAACCCAAAAACCGATCCATAGCCAGAGAAAATACCTGGCTCGCCGTCAGCCTTAACTTTGAACTCAAAGTCTTTCAGCCGAACGGCGCCACCGGCCTGTTTGGCAGAATGGGGGTAGCTACTGAACGTCATGGATCTGCTCCGATGTAATGCCGCTATTGGAGGTGTTCGCTAGTTGAGAGATCACTGCGGCAAGCATTTTCATGCCGTCACTGTTCTCCCCCAAATCCTGCAACCGGATCATGTTGCTTTGAACAGTGAGATCTTCCCCACCCTCTTTCGATGGCATGTCTTGCAAGGCGCGCAGCTCGTTGCGCGTGCTAATGCCATTCTGCGCAAGCGACGAATAGAGCTGAGCGCGCGCCGCACTGTCTGCCTGCAACAAAGCATCGACATTAAAGCCGACCGAAATTCCTTTGGCCTCACCTGGTGCCAACAGGTGCTTGCTGACTGATGAGGTAATCCGCGAAAGGTAGGGCCGCAGTGCTAGCGTCAGGAAAGCAATCATGATCTGCTCGATACCCGACCCCCACATGGTTTGCCCTTTGGGGCTGTGTCCGATCAAAACGGGGGGCACTCGGAACCAGCGGCAGACCTCCTCAATATTGAACGCACGCGTCTCAAGGAGCTGCGCATCCTCTGGCGGCATACCGACCGGGTTCCATTTAAAGCCGCCTTCAAGCGTCATCACCTTCCCGGCATTTTTTGACCCGGTGAAGCGCTCGATGATTTTTTCCCATTGAGGCCTTTGCTCATCTGTAAGAACCTGCGGCGACTCGATAAAGCCCGATGCCTGCATCCCATTGGCGAAGAATTTTGCGGCCACTTCATCCGCTGCTAGCGCGCCACCCATGGTCTGACGCGCATAGGTGATGGGTGACATTCCCATGAGCGGATCAAGTCCAAATCCCTTGATGTGCCAGACCTTGCCTTCTGGGAGGGTTTCTATCTTTCCCCGATCATTGAAATTGTAGACAGGAACCCCGTCATTGTTGCGTTCTACTGTGGTGAGGTCTGGCCTCAGAAAGTTGAGCGACGATAACCGTGTTCCGCTTCGCGAAATCTCAGAGTAGGAGTTGCCCCAAAGGGCGATCGAGCCAGCCACGCTCTCCAGATACTCAACCGGAGTCTGATCTGCATTAGGAGACTCATTGAACAGTTCATTAACAGCATGGTCACTCAGATAGGTCCGCCCCCCATCTTGGTCACGCTGGTATAACCGCAATGGCAATGTCGCAATGACCTCCGCAAGAAGACGTACGCACGCCCACGCTCCAGAGAGTTCCAACACTGTCTCATGAGTCACTCGTTTCCCGGCGTGATTGCTGAAACTAAAGAACTCGGCCAGCCTGCCCGCGATTGGGTCAGACAGGCGGAAGCTCTTGCCACCAAAAAGGCTCATGCGCTCATCACCGCGTTGTTGAGAAAGTCATCGAGATCATCTTGTTCTTCGGGTTGTTCACCTATCTCCACACCGATTGCCATAATCGCTGCGAACAACCCATCAATCTTGTTTCCAGATGTCTCTTTACTCGGCTTTACATTTCCGGGGGCATCAGTCTCGCAAGACAAGTTCGCGCACATCCATGTAAGAACCGGGTGGTTTCCATGTTCAAAACTATGAGCGAGGCATCGTCGTTCAAACTCTTTCGATGGAGCGTTAAGCGAAGCAAATCCCTGACCAAAAGGATGAACCGGCAGCTCCTCCTTCTTTAAGTTCGTCATGAGCTGACCAGCGTTCCACCGGTCATAGGCAATCATTTCAACATCGTACTGTTCAAACACTTCGAGCAACACCTGCTCAACATAGTCGTAGTCGACCTGATTCCCTGCGGTCTGCGTTAGCGCGCCATGCTTGACCCACGTCTCATAATGGTTTTTGCCGTTTCCTGACTGCAGATCGACAGTCTTCTTGGGAACCCACATCCACGGGATGATGACCCATCGCTCGCCCGGTTCCTCCGGTGGAAAGACAAGGACAACAGCGGTAATATCCTTGACGCTTGAAAGATCAACGCCGCAATATGCCTTTCGCCCGCGCATCTTCGCAGGAAGCTCGCGCCAATAAAACGCATTGTCTTGAGTGACCGGATCAAGCGGAAACTCTGAGCATGCTCTCCAATCTTCCAGGCGTATCCAGCGGGTTGCCTGTTCGGTCCACATGTTGAGGTGATAGCGCTTGAACGTCCCCTCACGACGCGGGCTCTGTAACGCTTTTTGAAACTCACTGCGGAGATAGGCCCATTTCGGTGAGACACCGATATTCGGATTGACCCGAGCCCAAACTTTCTCGTCCTTCCAATCATCATTGTCGTTCGCGGCATAGATGACAGCAAGGGTTCGCTGTTCTGGGAGTACGCCATTAGCGATGTTTTCAGCTTCCTGGTACAGCTCCCACCCATAGCCGTATCCAATCTTCCCAGCTGTAGAGATAATCGCCTCTAACGGTTGGGCACGGGCGCCCGAAGATTGATGGACGAAAGTGTAAACTTCATCATTCGCCCACTCATGCGCCTCATCACCAATGAGCCCGCTTGCTGAATAGCCGTGTTTCCCGGTTACTTTTCCGGAAAGCGGTTTCATTACCGCCTTCAGCTGCTCGCAAAAAACATGGTCCTTAAACGCCGTCGCGACACTCGCCAGCTCATAGGAGAAACCGATCATCGTAGCGACCTTGTTGAAAACGATCGCCGCTTGATCTTTGTCCGTCGCGATCGAGTATACCTGACCGCCATACTCGGCATCACCCAGCAACATCATCAGAGCCAGGCCTGCGGCGAACTCTGTCTTTCCATTCTTACGCGGTATCCAGAGCAGTAGCTGACGATAGAGGCGTACTACTGGTCGGTCGCTTCCCTCCTCATCGTTCGGGATATGCCACCCAAATAGGAAGCGGATAATTGGGTCCTGCCAGAATGCGAGTTTGAAGGACCGACCGGCCCACTCTCCTTCGGTGTGCTTTAGTTTCGCTGGGAAGAAGTCGACGGCCTTCTGCGCCTTCACCTGATCGAAGAAAGAACCAGGCACACCGCTTGCCCGATCCCAATACATCTTGACCCAGTGAAGACGCGGGTCCTTTGCCGCCTTCTTGACCCAATCCGGATAGACGATTTTTGGAACCGCCTTCTTCCGGGTTCCCTTCTTCGCCGCCGCCTTGCGCTTTGCAGGCACCTTCCGTTTCGGAGTGGCCTTCTTTTTCGATACTCCTTCTTTGGCGGCGGGCCGCTTTTTGACGACGCGCTTCTGCGCAACAACCAATTAACTGCCCTGCCGCTAGTTCAAAAAGCCAATGAGCTGACCACCTGAGCTGCCACTTTGTTCTGCAGCTTCCGCCTTGGCAGATTGATCATTCGTGGGCTTCGCCGCAGCGCCACCTGTGAGAGGCAAACCACCAGCGGCAAGTTTCGCTTGCATGCCCTGCCGCGACAGAGGCGTCAAACCGAATTGCGCTTCCAGCGACAGCAGCTCTTTCGCAAGTTTTGCATCCAGCGCCGCAATCGGTTCAATCCGCTTCATCTTTCCGTGCGCACTATCCGTCTCATAGACCGCATCATTCTCGAGCAGAAACTCATGATCTTTGATCCACCGAGCCATCAAGACGCAGTATCGCGCGAATGTTGTTGCCATGGCATCGGTCAGCAGATGCGCTGAAGCCAGCTCCGGCGCGAGCACATCCCAAACTTTCAATGGTAGTTCGTGCGTCAACCACCATGGAGGCTGAACCTTCGGAACAGTTCCAATCGGAGCAATGGTTGTCTCTGGATCAGCGAGCTTTCGCTTGCCGGGATTTCCACGAAGGACTTTCTCAGCTTCTGGTTTTCTTGGTCGTCCCATAGGGCCCTCAAAAAAAATATCTCAAAAAAAGTTTTTCAGAATTTCGCGGCCCCGCACAAATCGTTACCCACGCCGGTCCCTGGACGGTTGGCCTGGACTTTTGACCCTCCCCCCCATGGCGGGGCTATTGGTTTGAGGGGTGATTGGGGTCTGTGTAGAGACCGGTTACCGGGTCAACGTCTTCCGAATAACCGCGCCGCTCATAGCTTTGCGTGGGGCCGTCATGGCAAGGCTTGCAACTGCTCTCCAGATTGTGGGGATCAGCGAATAAATCCCAATCGCCCTCATGTGGAACCTTGTGATTAACAACGGTCGCCGGTACTGCTCTTAGCCCTTGCCGGTCGCATCGCTCGCAATAGGGAACCTTGGCGAGCTGTTGCGCCCTTAGCCCCGACTCCGGGTCTCGCCATATCTTCCGCTTGTATAGATGCCGGTGGGCTGAGTTCCGTCGCTTCTTGTCAAAGCGTTTCTTCCGGTCGGTCTTAGCCTCTCTGCTCCGCGCCCGTTGGGCAGCGGTCCGGTAGGTCTTAGGGGCGTCTGGCATATGTCCCAACAAAAAACCCGCTAGGGCCGGACGGCGCTGCGGGCGTGATTCGAGGAATGAAGAGATTGTTATCCGCGAACGTACATTCGCGCAATCATTTTTTGATACACCTATTGACACACTATGGCTACAGCCATATATTCAATGACACAGCGCACGAAGCGCAAGGCCATTGCGGCCACCTTAAACAAAGGAACAAAGACCATGATTAGCATTCAAGCATCATATGCCCACCTCGTTCAGCCATTCCTTGGCAAAGAGCCGACGCGCTGCTACCTGCAGGGCTTCTATGTAGAAGCCGCACCGCAAGGAGGCGTCTTCATTGTCGCAACAGACGGGCACCGTATGGCTGTGTTTCATGACGAGACCGGCACCGCCGACGCACCAGCCATCATCAAATTAGACAAGGCAACAGCCTCACGTTGTAAGAGCCCCGCGCGGGACATTGAAACCGCACGGCGCTTGCTCATTTCAGATGATGGAAACGCAACAGTCACTTACAAAGACGAACCGGAAGCCATGCAACCCAAAGCAGTGCTAGACGGCTGGTCCTTTCCCAACTGGCGCCGGATTGTTCCCACGAACATCAGTGAAGACACCGCCGTCACAAGCTACAATCCTAAATATCTCGGTGACTTCACCGCGATCGCCAAGGGCTCGCGAAAGTCGGGCAGCATCATCATCCACAACAATAAGGCAGCAGGCGGCGCCGCAGTGATCTTGACTGGCCGTCAAGACTTTATTGGCGTTCTCATGCCGGTCGCATGGCGGGACAACCCTGCCCCGCGCCAATTCCCTTTTGACATAACTGGAATGGAACTCGCAATCGCAGCGGACTAAAGACAAGAGCGGCGGGCGCAAAGCCCGCTGCACACCCCGGCCATTGCGGCCACCTTTACCAAAGGAACTCAAGCCATGCTTATCAAAGACGCCCTATCCATTCTCAACCTTGCTGCAGGTGCCAGTGCAGAAGACATTGCCGCCGCTTACAAACAAGCCGCGCTGAAATACCACCCAGACCGCAACCCAGCGGGCGCGGAAATGATGAAACTCGTTAACGCCGCTCATGATGCCCTGACAGAACCGGGCGTCGACACAAACGCAGAGACATCAGAGGATCATTTTGACTATGCGGACGCTCTCAATGGCGCGCTTAACGCGATCATTCACCTTGACGGGTTGGATATAGAAATTTGTGGCGCGTGGGTCTGGGTGAGCGGCGAGACATACAAGCACCGCGCCGAGCTAAAGGCCGCAGGCTTTCGCTACGCATCAAAAAAGAAAATGTGGAACTTCCGCCCCGACAATTGGCGCTCAAAATCGCGCGGCACCATGGCTATGGACGATATCCGCGAAACTTACGGATCGGTCCGGCCAAAGCGCCCTTATCAAACCGCCATCAGCGCCTAAACCAACCCCGGCCAATGCGGCCACCTTTTCAGAAGGAACAAAAGACCATGGCTAAACTCACCCGCAAACAACGCGCCGCCCACCAAAACGCGCTGGACATCTTGAAGAAAGATCAGCTAACGGAGGATGAAAAATGGACGGTGCTCGAAAACTACCATGAAGGAGCCGAACACGCTGCAGGAGCAATAGGCGCCTTTTTCACCCCGCCCGGACTTGCTCGCGATTTCTCAATTGACGCCATGACAGGGCGCCGCGTGCTCGACATCTGCGCTGGCATTGGCGGCCTAGCCTTCCAAGTTTTCAACCGCGCGCAATACACGCGAGACGGCAACAGCCCGGCCCTAGACTATGTATGCATAGAGCAAAACCCGGACTATGTGGAGGTTGGCAAAAAGATCCTACCCGAAGCAACATGGATATGTGCCGATGCTGGCGACCTGCCAGACTTGGGGCTTGGCTATTTTGACAGCGTCATATCAAACCCGCCTTTCGGCAAGGTCCGCCGAGACTGGAAAGCCCCCCGCTATACCGGCGCAGATTTCGACCTTGCATTGGTTGACCTTGTCTCAGACCACGCCGCCTATGGGGCTTTCATCTTACCCCAAACGTCCAGCGGCTTTGTCTATTCTGGAGCGCAAATGTACCGCGAAACCAAGTCCGCAAAATATCGGAAGTTTGAGAGTGAGACCGGCCTAACATTTGAGGTCGGTTGCGGCGTCGACACGTCCTACTATCGCGGCGACTGGAAAGACGCTTCGCCCCTTTGTGAAATCTGCACAATTGACTTTGAACCGGTGCAGGAGTTGCGCCGCCCTTTAGAGAGGGCGGCGGCATGAACGCGCGAACCAATCTCACACAGCTGGAACCCCTTGTCGCGCCCGCCGCGCGGCAGGTGCTGGGAGACAGCGCGACCATAGAGGGCAGTCATTCAAGTTATGTTGCCTTTCGACATCCAACCGAGCCACTCACTATGACATTTCAATGGGGGAAGGATGGACGCATAAAGGCCTCTGCGAAACTGCCCGAGAATGTCTGCGCGGTGGCAGGCGCCTACCATGCATTGTCTGACTTTCTTCCACATGAGCAGCGCACGGCCTCAGCTGTGAGCCGGAACATCAGCGCGGAAAGGTTCGAGAAGGAGTGCGGCAAGGTGGTGCAGGAGTTGCGCCGCCATGTTTTGACACCTGGCATTCCCCTAGCCCGCAAAGGCCTGCAATCCGTCGCAGATGATCATGCCACCCACCAAGACCAGCTGGACGCGGCGGGCCTCATCGCAAAGGCTCTGCGCCAACCAGTGCGCAACCAATTCGGGCCGGTCAACACCGGCGCCCCGCAGGAATGCAAGGTGCATGTCCCCCTCGACCTGATAGACGGGGACACCTATGGGGACTTTCGGTTCTACCGCCACGGCAACGGAGAGATAAATCTCCGCGCCAGCACGGACATTCTGATAAAACTCGGCCAATATCTCGGCACACTGGTGAAGGAGGCCAGAAAAAATGAACGTGATCACAGAAAGCGCCCAGCTGCAGGGTAAGGGCAAGGATATTGGGCAAGCATTCTGCGATGCCCGATTGTCTCTAGGCCTCTCACGTCCGGCACTCGCCGCCGTGTTGGGCTATAGCGGGAAACAGGCCCAAGGCCAAATCTACGATATGGAAACTGGCAGAAAAGCCATCACGCCAGCAGTGGCGCGCCTGATGCTGGCCTATCTCCACGGCTACCGTCCAGACGATTGGCCTCAACCATCAGAACCCCAGTGAAGGAGTTCCGTGCAGGAGTTCCGTGAAGGAGTTCCGTGAAGGAGTTCCGTGAAGGAGTTCGGTGAAGAAGTGACCCTCACTTGCGCTTGCCCAAGTCCGGACGATCGCCATATGTCGTTGTACTGGGGCGCGCGCCCTCTTCCATCCAAGACAGCACAGCTTGCGACTTTCGGTCCAGCCGGTCCGCCGCCCGCTTGCTGTTGGCAGCCCCCAACGCTTCCAATCCGTCGCGCAGGAGTTGGCTTACCACCCCCTCGGTAATGCGACTGCACTTTCCCTGCGCTCTCAGCTTTTCGTTGGTCTCAAAATCGAGCGCCACGCTGACAAGCTGTTCCTCCTGGCCTGCCACCCTCAGCACAACCGCAGCAGCCCGATCTCCCATCCGGCTTTCTTCGATCATCGCCGCCAGCTGTCGCCATGCATCAATGGAGCCGGAAAACTGGTGTTGCGGATCAAACCGCCCGCCATCCACCTTTTCCTGTGTAAAATCTATCCCGCGCACCCCGCCAACACCTGCCAGAAAGAGCCGGTGAACCGTGGCGCCTGCCTCAAAAGCCCTGCGAGAGAGTTTGCCCTTCCCGCGTACTTTGGCGAGCGGCGTGCCTTTGAGCAGCTTTTCAACCTCGCTGGCCCGTCGGTGCTGTTGGCGGGTCGTGCCGGTGATGCGCAGCGGGTCTCCCTGCTGTTTCAGGCTTGCTGCAGCAGCTTTTGGGTCCCGCTGAGTGGTTTCGCGAGAGTTGCGAGGGTCATTTTCCAACCAGCCGCTGCCCTCGCTTTCTGGATTTGCCTTCTTATTCATAGACTTACCTTTTCTCTACGATAGTTGAGAGAGTTGAGAGAGTTACATCGTGTATTAGGGACCTCTGGTCTTTCATGTTCACGTGTAGCGGGGGCTTAACCCTCGCAACCCTCGCAAGTGTCCCCTAACCGCTTGTTTTGACTCCGTTTTCGCCCCCCGACCCTTGGCAGTCCAAGCCTCGCGGCACCCTCGCAACCATCGTCACGGAGGATAGGCGTCTTCCTTACTCAAAACTGGCTTGATGGCCTCGGGATGGTGCGCGATGTAGAGATAGCGGCGAATGCGCTTGTCTTCCCGCTTAATGTCGTGTTGCGGCATTTCCTTCCCAAAGGCGGTTTGAGACAGGACTTTGTAGCCATTCTCGTCACACCAGGCGCAGAAGCATTCATAGAGATAGCTGGCCTGAATACCGGGCACCTCTCCGCCCTTCTGGTTTGCCTCCCGGTCACACTCCTCACGGTTGAGCAACACCAACTGCGTCCGAATAAAGTTGCCAACGCGGTCCACATCTTGACGGTGTTCAGCGGTCAGCTGTTCGACTTCAGGAGGAACCTGCAATCCGGAAGTGAGGTAGATCTCAAGACCCTTGAGCAGCCAATTCAGAATGCCCGATCGCTCGGCATCAAACTCCGCCAACACGTCCGCCATCTTTCGTTTCTTCGTGTTGGTCTGCTCCATCGTTACCCGCCAGGGCACGATCAACAGCCGCCGCCAGATGCCAAAATCTGAGCCTAGAATATTGGGCATGCTGTTGCCGGACATGATCGCCTTGAATTCTGGTGTGAACTCAAAGAAACCTTGTTGCAGGTGCCGCGCCTTCATCGGTTCGCCACCTGTCAGCGCCTTAATCAAATTCTCTTTGATTGGAACATTCTTTGGCAGCTCCGAAACGATCACCAATCGCGCGGCTGGCAGATCAGCAATGTCCGGCGTGGCCTGGTCGCCCCGGCGCTGACCATCACCCGCCACAGACTCCGGATTGAGCGTCGTCGCATATTGGCCGAACAACCTTCTGATCGCCTCAGTGAAGGTCGACTTGCCGTTCGCCCCAGTTCCATAATTGAAGATCAGCACTTGCTCATCGGTCTTCGCCGTCATGGCATAGCCACAATAGACCTGCAAAAATTCTCGCATCGCCGGATTTGGCTGAAACATTTCCAGCATCTCAAGCCATTTGGGACACGTCGCCTCCGGATCATAAATCGCTGGCATCAGCTTGGTAATGTGATCGTCGCGCTGATGCTCTCGGAAAGAAAATGCAGCTCGACTGCGAATAACATCCGGGTCCGGACTATCTTCATCCTCCACCTGTGCAGCGGACAGCGTCCCGTTCTTGAAATTGATGTCCATGGGCGCGGCGTCCATGTCGTCCGGGCAGACAGTCCGGTGCGGCAAAGCCTGCGT
>Ga0316204_10007814_pt1 | contig 15340 bp, 12 predicted proteins | sample 6monrhotite_MG_2_FD_205661 | JGI IMG/M metagenome (GOLD analysis project Ga0316204, IMG submission 205661) | Microbial mat bacterial communities from mineral coupon in-situ incubated in ocean water Damariscotta River, Maine, United States -... | ecosystem: Environmental > Aquatic > Marine >...
CCAATCTCAACCCCTTCACCAATTTTGGCGGTATCAGAAATTATCGCTGTCGGATGAATGTTAGCACTCATGCGACGCTTACACCTTTGGCTGAGAAATCAAACTCGGTGACGCGATTTTCACCAACGAAGGCTTGCCCGCTAAACTTAAACAGATCACCGCGGATGTGCGTCACGCGAACAGGCATGCGTAAGACATCTCCCGGCTTCACAGGACGGCGAAAACGAACTTTATCGACGCCCATAAAATAGATGGCGGTTTTCGAAACATCGGCATCGAGCGTTTTGGACATCAGTAATGCACCGGCCTGCGCCACAGCTTCGACGATCAACACGCCGGGCATGACGGGATTGCCGGGGAAATGGCCTGGGAAAAAGGGCTCGTTTACCGTCACATTCTTGAAGCCGACAATCGAGTCGCCCTCAACATAACTTTCTGCACGGTCGAGGAGAAGAAACGGATAGCGATGCGGAAGCCGATCCAGAATTTCCTGGATTTCAATAGAAGTACCTGCTTCCGTCATGTCTATCTCCGCGCCTTTTTGCCTTGAGCGCCCTTGATACCGGACAATTTCCGCAATTGCGTCAACTGTCTCAGATAGTTTCGGGCTGGCATGGCTGGGCTACCGCCCCATCGTTCGCCATCCGGGATGTCATACATCGCGGCCGCGTCTGCAAGCATAACAACGTCATTGCCGATTGTTATATTGTCAGTGGTCGCACAGCGGCCTGCAAACAGGCAATTTCGTCCAATTCGGGTGCTGCCCGATATGCCGGCAAATGCCGCCATGACCGTTCCACTGCCAATCTGCACGTTATGAGCAATCTGGCAAAAGTTATCTATCTGACAATTGTCATCGATACGCGTGTCGTCAAACAGGCCGCGATCAATCGAACACGACGCGCCGATAGAGACATCATTGCCAATCAGAGCCCGGCCAAAATGCGGGACCTTCATGCGCTTGTCAGCACCGAGGACAACCGCAAAGCCAGACTTTCCAACTACCGTACAAGAACCAATTTCGGATCGATCACCTATCACCGCGCACGAGATGACGGCATTGGCGCGAATGATCGCCCCTTCGCCTATTTCAACGCCTGGTCCGATGACTGCGTTTGGCTCGATAATGCTATTCGCACCAATTCGTGCGCCTGCACTGATAAAGGCTCCCGGCAGAATGTTAGCTGTTGGATCAATGTGCGCGTCGCCGACAACAAGCTCTTTAAGCTTGAAAATATTGCCTGCGGTTTTTGCAAAGGCCGCACGGGGATTCTCACTCACTCCAACGATGCAACCCGCATCACGAAGGCGCGTTGCCAGCTCTTCTTTGGCGAATACGATTGCGCCGGCGATTGGGTGTTCAAAACTTTTTTCGCAATAGCTGAGGTAACCCGATTGCATAGTTTCAATGGGCGCCACGCCAATCGCAGACACGCCATCGGGCGCGAGTTGTTCAAAACTCGCGCCCGACAGGGTTTCAAGCTCTTGTATGGATAACGGACGCGCCGACTCGTAAAAACGCAAATCGGCCACGAGCGTTACTCCTTCAAGATTATTGTTGCGGCTGTGATGCGTCGCCTTGTGGCAGACGAACACGGTTTACCGGCACAGATGGCAGACGTTCATTCAGAAGTGCGATTACGTCAGCGCTGGCATCAACAGCAGGTCCGGAATAGACCAATGAACCACGATCCATAACGATATCAGCATTGCGGGCCGTGACGACCTCTTGAAGAACGGCCTGGAGCGCTTCCAATACCGGCCGCATGGCAGCCTGCTCAGTAGCACCCATTTCATTTGAAAAGCGCTGACGCGTAGCTTCAAATTGTTGGGCTTGAAGACTGACCGCTTGAATACGTTGCATGAGATCCGGACGCTGTTGAACAGCTTCCTGTGTCAACGGCTCGGTTTCGGCATTCAGGCGTTCGGCTTCTGCATCAATCGGCGCGCGAAGAGCAAGTAATTCGCTTTCAACTTCCTGCGAAATAGCGATCAAACGCTCACCGATGTGCTGGCCGACAAGGCTCTCACGCAGAATGCGTTCTTCATTGATTACGATAATAGTTTGCTGCGCCATTGCCGGGGCGCTGGCGGCCATTAGGGCGACAGCGGCTACGAAAATTGCGAGCGGATTTAGGGAGGAAGGTTTCATTTTAGAATCCTGTTCGTGTGCTGAAGCGGAAGAATTCGGTGCGGTCATATGTTTCGTTGACCAATGCCTCGGCCAGATCGAATCTGACTGGTCCGAATGGTGAATCCCAGAAGATACTGAGGCCCGCGGAAGCGCGGAACGACAAATCATCTGCGGTGAAGGACTGGCCCGTGACTTCGGCGATCGTGTCATTATCGTCAAGCAGACCGACAGTCCCAAAATCTGTAAAGAGGCTTCCGCGGATGCCGTATTGTTCAGGCAAAGGCAGAGGGAAAGACATTTCTGCGGTACCGATGGCGTAAAAACGACCACCGAGTGCATCGCCACCCAAAAGCTGTCCGGACGGAGCATCACGAAGAACGACACGAGGACCGACGCCAGCAATTTCAAAGCCGCGGAAAGAATTTCCTCCCCGGAAGAACCGGTCGTTAATCCGAATGCTGTCTCCGCCCCAACCCATGATAAATCCGGAATTCATGTTCAAACTACCCACGAAATTCCAGAATAATGGCCGGTATACGGAAGCGGTCACCTCGGTCGAGATGAAACGTACGTCGCCGCCAATACCAGCAAAGGACTGCGTTAGCTCCGCACGAAAGCCACGAGACGGCGCCGCTGGATTATCTACGCGATCCCAACGCAAAGTATAATTCAACACGGACGTAATGCGGGCACCCGACTGATTGCGGAGCGCTTGATTAGCCCCAGCAAAAACAACGACATCATCATTTCGCAACGTGTATTGAAGGCCTAGATTTGTAGAACGGGTCGTTGGAAAACCAGCGCGCAGACTGAACCCTGTTGATTGGGTTTCAAAACTGGCCTCTGTGATAAAATCAGAGCGAACTGAGAACAGGTCAATACCTGCAGCCAGATTACGATCCAGGAAACGAGGTTCGGTAAAACGGACGTCAATCTGCTCCCGCCGTGAACTCAAGGCGACCCGGAATCTCAGGAATTGACCGCGCCCGCGCAAATTTCGTTCTGATATCGAAAGGTCTACCAGAAAGGAGTCCGTTGAAGAGAAACCGGCTCCAAAGGCCAACTCACCCGTTGCTTGCTCCGTAACTGCGACCCGCATAACGGCCCTATCAGGTGAAGACCCCTGCACTTCGGTTGTTTGCACGTCTTCAAAGAAACCAAGCCGCCGAACGCGGGCCTGCGAGCGATCAATCAGAGATCGGTTAAACGCGTCACCTTCTACAAGTTCAAGCTCACGACGAATAACATGATCAAGGGTGCGGGTGTTTCCAACCACTTCAATGCGTTCAATGTAAACCCTTGGACCTTCTTCGATCTCGAACGTCACATCCACAGTTTGATTGTCACGATTACGCGAAATGTTTGGATTGATATTTACGAAAGCATATCCAGACGCACCCACCGCAAAATTCAAAGTATCCACGGCGTTTTCAATCAGTTCACCCTGGAATAGCTGCCCTGTTCGAACCGGCAAAAAACTTACCAAAGTTTCGGGATCGACATCAGGCAGTTCGGTTTCGACAGTAATTTCGCCGAAATTGTAAACGTCACCCTCATCCATTGTGAACGTGATGTAGAAATCTTCTTGGTCTGGCGTGAGCTCAGCAACAGCCGACACGACGCGGAAATCTGCATACCCGCGGTTTTGATAAAATTGCCGGATCAATTCCCGGTCATATTCCAGTCGGTCAGGATCGTAATTGTCATTAGTCGAGAAAAATCTCCACCAATGCGATTCAACGGTCACGAGCTCTCCTCGTAGTTCCCTATCGGAGAAGCTTTCATTCCCGATAAAATTCACACGACGCACGCCTGTGACGGGGCCTTCGGAGATTTCAAAAATCAGATCGACGCGGTTCTGCGGCAGTTCAACAATTCTAGGCGTTACCTGAGCGGCAAATCGCCCGGTGCGCCGGTAAACTTCAATAATACGCTGAACATCTGCCTGCACGCGTGCGCGGGTGAAGATCGCGCGCGGCTGCGCCTGTATCTCTTCGGTGATGGTGTCATCATCTGAAGAGCGGTTTCCCTCAAGCAAAACACGGTTGATGATCGGGTTTTCCTGCACATAGACCACAACGACTTCGCCGCGATTTTCAATGCGCACATCGGAGAACAGGCCTGTCGCAAACAATGTCTGTATAGACAAGTTGATAGTCTGCGGGTCGGCCGGAATGCCGGGCTGCAACAATAGATAAGACAATACCGTGTCGGCTTCGACACGTTGATTGCCTTCAACCAGAACCTGACGCAAAACCGCAGGCGCCGCAGGTTGTTGCGACTCTTCTTGGGGCTGCGTTGTTTCCTGAGCTCGAGCCGTTGCAGAAACGCCCAGCGGCAAGGCCAGGGAAATAACGCAATACATTGCCGCGGTCAGGACGCGCTGAATACTCGACATACGGGCCGCCGTTCTTGTTTGCGGATTAGGAACCTAATCCGCCCAGATAAACCAAATCGTTCCAAGTTGCCACAAGCATCATGCCCAGCACGAGGGCAAGCCCGACTTTAAAGCCGATAGCTTGCGCCTTCTCACTGAGCGGTCTCCCGGCAACCGCCTCATAGGCGTAATACACAAGATGCCCGCCGTCGAGTATTGGAATCGGCAGCAGGTTAACTAAACCCAGTCCAATACTGAAAAAACCGGCAAGCTGGATAAGATTTAATGCAAGTCCGCCCACTGCGGCGCCTGCGGTTTCGGCGTTATCAACTGTTCCGTTAGCAATTTGCCCAGAAACCGTGATGATTCCCAATGGACCGTTGAGCATGTTTGGCGGAGCGCGGCCGGTGACAATCCGCCAGACATACTGCGAAGTCGTCGTGACAATGCTTGTTACGCGGCTGACGCCTGCACCCAAAGCTTCGATTGGATTATAGGTACGTTGAAATACCTCTTCCGACGGCCCAAAACCAACCACCGCGACTTCGCGGTACCCGTCAAACCCATCGGGAAGGCGTCTCAGCTCTGGTGCTGCAACCAACTGTAATTGGGTCCCATCACGTTCGATATCAAAGGTGACGGCTTCGCCCGGACGCCACATCAGATTCATTCGTATGTCGGAAAACCGCTCAACATTTCGTCCAGCAACAGCCAGCACACGATCGCCGGTCAGAAACCCAGCCGCCTCCGCTGGAGAGTTTTCATTTACATCACCAACGATCGGTGAATATGCGCGCTCTCCGAATGTTCCAGCAACAATGCTGAAAATCGCGATCGCCAGGATGAAATTAGCGAGCGGCCCCGCGACCACGATAAATGCGCGTTGCCAGACGGGTTTGAAATGATAGCAGCGCTCGGCATCGGCACCGAGATTCGCGCGCATTTCCGCTAATTTTTCGTTATCGGGCTCGCTGGCAGCACCCGCATCCCCCATAAAACGAACATATCCGCCAAGTGGCAATCCGGCGATCCGCCAGATCGTTCCTCGCTTATCCTTTACGGCAAACAGAGTGGGTCCAAATCCAAAGGAAAACACTTCCGCATGCACGCCACACATTCTGCCAGCGTAATAATGCCCGAGCTCATGAATTACGACGACAATTGATATTACCGTCACAAATGAAAATGCGGTCAGCAATCCGGAAGTCAAAAAATCGAACAAACGAAACCTCTTAAAAAATCAGGCGTGAATACGGGCCATACAATCTGACACGATGATCCGCGCCTGACGGTCCACTTCCAAAGCATCTTCTATGCCAGAAAATCGATTGGGAAGCATCGCTTGTCGGTCCATGACATCCAGACAGTCCGAAACAAGGTCGGGAATGTCAAGAAAACGAATTTTTTGAGCCAGAAAAGCTTCCACGGCGACTTCATTGGCGGCATTCAAACACGACGTCGCTCCCTCGCCTTCCAGCAAGGCTTCCCGTGCCAAGCGAAGCGCCGGAAACCGAGTTTCGTCCGGCGGTTCAAAATCAAGACGGGACAATGCTGCAAGATCAAGCGGTTCGGCAGGTGTTTCCATGCGTTCAGGCCATGCGAGCGTTGACGCAATCGGAATGCGCATATCCGGACTACCCATTTGGGCAAGAACGCTGCCATCAATATATTCAACAAGTCCGTGAATAACCGACTGGCGATGGACAACCACATCGACCTGCGCGGATGGAAGACCAAACAGACGACAGGCCTCGATAACCTCCAGCCCTTTATTCATCAGCGTCGCAGAATCGATGGAGATTTTGTCGCCCATACTCCAAACAGGGTGCGCCAAGGCATCTTCACGAGACACGCCAGACATCTTTTCAACTGACCAATCCCGGAAAGGACCACCGGAGGCTGTCAGAATGACACGTCGAATGTATTTGTCATGGCCGGGATAGATCGCCTGGAAAATGGCATTGTGCTCACTATCGACCGGCAAAATACGCGCACCGCGTTCCTTGGCCAGATCCATGAAATAATCGCCCGCGCAAACGAGGCATTCTTTGTTTGCTAGCGCGAGAATGGATCCAGCCTGAAGCGCGGCAGCAGCCGGTCGCAGACCGGCTGATCCGACGATCGCGGCCATTGTGTAGTCAACGGGGCGCGCAGCAGCTTCAATCAGGGCTTCAGGGCCCGCTGCGGTTTCAATGCCGCTTCCAGCCAATGCCTCCGCCAGATCGCTTGCGAGACTGGCATCACCAATCACAACGATTTCCGGCCGATATTTACGTGCCAATTCCGCAAGGTCGGCGACATTGGTGTGAGCTGTCAGGCTGACAATTTCGAACGCGCCCGGTTCAGCGCGGGAAATGAGGTCCAGGGTAGCCCCTCCCACCGATCCGGTGGCCCCCAAAATCGAAATGCGACGGCTCATAACGGACCGCCTAGAACATTCAATGACGCAATAGCCAAAGCAGCGAGACACGCAGCCATAAGCGCATCCACACGATCCAGCACGCCGCCATGTCCGGGAATGATTTCGCCCGTATCCTTGACGCCAAACAAGCGCTTGAACAATGACATACCCATATCGCCAGAAACAGCTGCAACCGACAAGATCAGGCCCGCAATGATCGTATGCACCACCGGTTCACCTTGCCATTGGGCGAAAACCCAAGCGGCAAGCACGCCGCCGGCAAGCCCGGCGATCAAGCCAGACCAGGTCTTGTTGGGGCTGGCCTTTGTCCAAAGTTTTGGCCCGCCAAGCCATGTTCCGGCAAAGTAGGCAGCACTGTCAGCGACCCAGACGATTAGCAGAATAAACGCGGCAGCATTGAATCCATTCAAAGATCGAATTGATGCCAACGCGGAAACAGCCAGTGCGATATAGAGGACGCCAAATCCTCCACGCCAGCGCCGCGAAAGCGGCATATCGCCGGTGAAAGCAATACCTATTGCCGCAGCCAACGGCCAGGCCAACATCCAGAAAAATTCGCCATCCGCCGCGAATATAACCGCACCCGACGCAGCCGCAGACGCGATGGCATAGCTGCGGGTCGGCGCATCGCGGTCGGCCATCCGCATCCATTCCCACGCCATCGCCGCGCCAAAGGCGGCGCAGTATGCGGTAAAAGCCAGCCCGCCATTCCACAACAGGATTAACGATACAGGGATGAGGATGAGCGCCGAAACAATACGCGTCACCAAAGCGGGGTCGCGTTGACCAGAAGATTTTGAGTCAGGCGGCATCTACGCCCCCGAACCGTCTTTGACGGGAGGCATATTGGTCAAGCGCCGCTTTGAAATGTTCAGCCGAAAAGTCGGGCCACAGCACGTCCAGGAAAACAAGCTCTGAATAGGCCGCCTGCCATATCAGAAAATTACTGGTTCGGTGTTCGCCGCTCGTTCGTATGACAAGGTCTGGATCGGGCATTCCTGCGGTGTCGAGATAATCGGCGAAGGCGGCCTCGTCGACATCATCGGGGTTGATCGTTCCACTTGCGATATCCTGTGCAAGTCGACGCGCCGCACGGATAACCTCATCGCGGCCACCGTAGTTAAATGCGATTGTGAGAAAGCAATTGTTATTTTCCGCGGTGCGGGCTTCCGCGCGATCAATGATTGCCAAAAGATCTGGAGACAGCCCCTCACGACGCCCGGCAATGCGGATGTTCACGCCTTCCTTGTGAAGTTTCTCAAGGTCGGCATCGACAAAGCGTTTCATGAGCTCAAAAAGCGCATCGACTTCATCACTCGGGCGACGCCAGTTTTCTGTCGAAAAACCAAATAGGGTCAGGTATTTGACGCCCATATTACCAGCTGCGCGAACAGCTTCGCGGACAGCGTCAACGCCCTTGTTGTGACCGAAAGCGCGGGGGCGGTTTCGCTGATGCGCCCATCGCCCATTGCCGTCCATGATAATAGCGACATGCCGGACATCCCGACCTCTTTCTTCGCTATTCTCCATGGACACCTCCCAAGCCGGACAGGCCTAGACCTGCATGATCTCGTCCTGCTTGGTATTCAGCTCTGAGTCTACCTTGCCGACATAATCATCGGTGAGTTTCTGAACATCGTCGGACTGGCTTTTAAGCTCGTCCTCGCTGATCTCGCTGTCTTTTTCCATCTTCTTCAGCGTGTCCATGCCGTCGCGGCGAACATTGCGAATCGCAACCTTCGCATGTTCAGCAAAATTACTGGCGGCCTTGGCCAATTCCGCGCGGCGCTCCTCATTCAAGGGAGGAATTGGAATGCGAAGCAATGTGCCTTCCACAACCGGGTTCACGCCAAGCGGGGCGTTGCGGATGGCTTTATCCACCGCAGCCACCATGGTCTTGTCCCAGACCTGAACTGAAATCATGCGTGATTCTGGTACAGAGATCGTCGCCACCTGATTGATGGGTGTTGGTGAGCCATAAGCCTCTACCTTCACAGAATCCAGAATACTGGCCGACGCGCGGCCTGTGCGAAGACTGCCAAATTCCTTGTGCAGGGAATCAATAGCGCCATCCATGCGACGGCTTAGGTCTTTCAGGTCAATTCTCGAGCCCATGGGAAACCCTTATTGTGTTGGTGCCGTGCGCGGCTCGCCAATAGTGGTGCAGGTACCCTCACCTCGCAGCACACGTGCGAACTCGCCCGGCTTGTGAATGTTGAAAACGACGATAGGCACGTCATTCTCGCGCATCAATGTGACGGCTGCGGCGTCCATCACTTTCAGATCGCGTGATAAAACTTCAAGATAATCGAGCGTTTCATATCGCTCGGCATCAGGGTTTTTGCGCGGATCATCAGAATAAACACCATCGACCTGTGTACCTTTGAACAGGGCTTCACACCCCATTTCAGCGGCGCGCAAAGCAGCAGCCGTGTCAGTCGTGAAAAATGGATTGCCGGTTCCGGCAGCAAAAATAACTACGCGGCCTTTTTCCATGTGTCTGATGGCTTTGCGACGAATATAAGGTTCCGCGATCGACATCATGGGAATGGCAGATTGTACCCGAGTCGGCACGCCTACGCGTTCCAGCGAGTTTTGCATTGCCAACGCATTCATGATCGTGGCGAGCATGCCCATATAGTCGGCCGCCGCACGGTCCATGCCTTTGGCAGCCGCCGAGAGCCCGCGGAAAATATTACCACCGCCGATTACCAGGCAAACTTCGACGCCGCTATCGACCGCATCAGACACTTCGCGTGCGACACGTTCTGCGACGTTCAAATCTATGCCGTATTGTCGATCGCCCATGAGGGCTTCGCCGGAAATCTTCAGCAACACCCTTTTGTACAGGGCGGCGGGTTGGTCGCTGGTCGTATGTCCGGCAGAATCAGTCACGAGCGGAACCCTAAAAGAAAAGCGCCGGAGCGGTAAGGCTCCGGCGCTGTTTGTTTGAGCTAGCCACCCTTTGCGGTGGCAGCAACTTCGGCAGCGAAGTCTTCTGACTTCTTCTCGACGCCCTCACCAACTTCCATTCGGATGAAGCTGAGAATTTCGACACCTGCCTCTTTGGCAGCGGCCCCAACCGTTAGATCGGGATTGACCACGAAGGACTGGTTCAGAAGTGTAACTTCGGAGAAGTACTTCTTCATCCGGCCTTCAATCATCTTCTCGATGACGTTTTCCGGCTTGCCGCTTTCACGGGCCTGTTCAGTCAGAACATTGCGTTCTTTTTCGACCAAGGCCTGATCCAGATCAGCTTCAGAAAGCGATGCCGGGTTGATGGCGGCAATATGCATGGCCACCTGACGACCGAATTCTACATTCGAACCCGTCAGAGCCACCAGAACGCCGATCCGGCCCATTCCTTCAACCGCAGCGTTGTGCACATAGGCAGAAACGCATTCGCCTTCAATCTTGGCCAGGCGACGCACCGACATGTTCTCGCCAATCTTGGCGACATTATCCGTGATCAACTCGTTCACGGACTTGCCGTTCACCATTGCCACTTTCAGAGCTTCGACATCCGAAGCATCCAGAGCTGCGCCGGTGATCTCTTTCACCATCGCTTGGAAGCCAGCATTTTTGGCGACGAAGTCGGTTTCGGAATTCACCTCAACGGCAACGCCTTTGCCACCGTCAACGGCGATGCTGACGAGACCTTCTGCAGCGACGCGGTCTGCTTTCTTTGCGGCTTGCGACAGGCCTTTGGTGCGCAGCCAATCGACTGCGGCTTCCATATTGCCGTCATTTGCCGTCAATGCCTTCTTGGCATCCATCATGCCTGCGCCTGTCATGTCGCGCAATTCTTTGACGAGGGCTGCTGTAATAGCCATCGGTAATGCTCCTGATTTTCGTTCGACGAGAAGGCCGGGATCAGCCTTCGGTCTTTTCTTCTTTCGCTTCGACAACGGGCTCAGCTGGTGTTTCCGCAGCAGCTTCGGCAGTCGGCTCAGCTGGCGTTTCTACAACCGGTGCAGCTTCGGCTGGTGCTTCTGCTGCAGGTGCGACTTCAACCGCTTCAGTCAATGTTGGCTCAACAATCGGGTTCTCGGCAGCGCCAAGATCCATGCCCAGGTCAGATTGGCCTTGCGTCATGCCGTCCAGAGCCGCGTCAGCGATCAGCTCACAATAGAGCGTGATAGCACGAGCCGCATCGTCGTTAGCAGGAACCGGGAAATCAATCGGGTCCGGATCGCAATTTGTATCCACGATACCAATAACCGGAATGCCAAGTTTTTTGGCCTCCAGAATGGCAATTGCCTCTTTGTTTGTGTCGACCACAAACATGAGATCCGGCGTACCGCCCATTTCCTTGATGCCGCCAAGGGACAATTCAAGCTTGTCGCGCTCACGTGTCAGGTTCAGCAGCTCTTTTTTGGTGAAGCCAGACGCTTCTTGGTCATCATCAAAAAGGCCTTCCAGCTCGCGAAGACGCGCGATGGACTTTGAAATCGTTGCCCAGTTGGTCAGCGTGCCGCCGAGCCAACGGTTGTTCATGTAGTATTGTGCGCAACGCTGAGCGTTCTGCGCAACAATGTCAGACGCCTGACGCTTGGTTCCCACAAACAGGATACGGCCGCCCTTGGCGGCAACATCGCGAACCTGGACCAGTGCCTGGTGGAGCAGCGGGACAGTTTGCGACAGATCGATGATGTGGATGTTAGCCCGTTCGCCAAAGATGAATGACTTCATCTTGGGGTTCCAACGGTGGGTCTGGTGTCCAAAGTGAGCGCCAGCTTCTAGCAATTGGCGCATGGAGAATTCAGGCAATGCCATTGATCAATTTCCTTTTCCGGTTGGCCTCCACGGAACGGAGTCACGATCAGCACCTTGCCAATCGCAACACCGGAGCGACGTCCCCAACTCGGTTCAGCCGAAGTCCCGTGTGCGTGATCAGGCGCGCATATAGGCGGGAATAGCTTATGGCGCAAGCCCGGAAGGGCAGATTGCGCGTGTTAGATCAGCTCGACGCTTTCAACGCCTTTCACCCCGCGCAAGGCTGCCTGGACAGGTGGAGTGGTCGGCACTCGGCCCGGCAATCTCAATTCGGCTTCACTGCCATCGGCAACCGCCAGGATGAGATGAACGATCCCCTCGCCTTTTGCACTATCGGCAGCGCGATCGAGTCGGGCTTTCACGCTTTCCAGCGCTTCCACGTTCAATCGCACTTTCAGGCCCGCCGCAGCCGGCGCATCATCGAGAGGCTCGATGCTATCGGCAAAGAAACGAAGCTGCTCTTCTTTATCGTCGATGCTGGCACTGATCATGACCGATGCGCCGACTTCAAGCACATCGCGAGAGGATTGCAGCGTTTCCGGATTGACGAGGACTTCAAACTCACCGGATGGGTCAGAAAGCGTCACCCAGGCGAAACGCTTTCCCGAGCGTTGCGAAACACGTTCCTGCCGACGTCGAATAACGCCGGCCATGCGAATGGCAGATGCCCCATCCGCTACACGGTCGGGCGCATCTGCAACAAATACGACGCCGCGTTTGGCCAACATGTCGGCAATATCATCCAGCGGGTGGCCCGAAAGATAATATCCAATGGCGGTCAATTCCTCATCCAGACGCTGAGTGGCCGTCCAGGGTGGAACATCCGGTAAATTAGGGCGGGCCAGTCCAACAGCGTCCGGCTCGGTCCCGCCGAACAGGCTGACTTGCGACGTATCCCGTTCTTCCTGAGCCTTGTTGGCCATTGCGCATAGCGTTTCTGCGGCTGCGAATGCGCGCGCGCGATCGGGCTCGATGGCATCGAAAGCCCCTGCCCGGGCGAGATTCTCCAGCGTCCGCTTGTTCAATAATTTAGGGTCAACGCGCTCGGCAAAATCGAACAAATCCACGAATGGACCCTTTTGTTTTCTTTCCTCGACCAGTGCTTCCATTGCGGAGAGGCTGACATTTCGAACCGCACCGAGCGCATACACGACCGCACCGTCTTGAACGGAAAAATCAGCTTCAGAACGGTTGACGTCCGGCGCCAGAATTGGCGTTTCCATCCGCCGGGATTCCTGAAAAAAGATGGCGAGTTTTTCGACATTACTGCGGTCAAGGCTCATTAATGCGGCAAGAAATTCAACCGGGTGGTTGGCTTTCAAAAAGCCCGTCCGATAGGCGATGGCGGCATAGGCGGCAGCGTGAGATTTGTTGAAGCCGTAGCCGGCAAATTCATTGACCAGTTCAAATATGTATTCTGCCTTACCCCGAACCACGCCTTTGGCTTCAGCCCCCTCAAGGAAGCGAACCTTCTGACGCGCCATTTCGTCTTTTTGCTTTTTGCCCATGGCACGGCGGAGCAGGTCAGCTTCGCCAAGCGAATAACCTGACAGGATCTGGGCAATCTGCATCACCTGTTCCTGATAGATGATTACCCCGTAGGTCTCATCGAGAACGGTTTTCAGATCCGGGTGAAGATAATCGACTTCTGCCCGGCCAAATTTTCGGTCGACATAGACGTCGATATTTTTCATCGGCCCCGGACGATAAAGCGAAATCAAAGCAATCAAATCTTCGATCTTGTCCGGCTTCATCTTGGCCAGGGTGTCGCGCATGCCGGTGGATTCCATCTGGAACACACCAATACCCGCGCCCGTTGATAATAGCTCATAAACCTTGGGGTCGTCATAAGCTGCATTTTCGATGTCAGGCACCTCGCCACCGGCCTTTTCAATATAAGCCAGTGTCCGCGCGATAACGGTGAGCGTTTTCAGTCCCAGAAAGTCGAATTTCACAAGGCCCGCTGGTTCGACCCATTTCATGTTGAATTGCGTGGCCGGGATATCGGAGCGCGGATCGCGATAGAGCGGCACTAATTCGTCCAGAGGACGGTCGCCGATGACCACACCTGCCGCGTGGGTAGAGGCGTTTCGATAGAGCCCTTCGAGCCTTAGTGCGATTTCCAGCAAGCGGTCCACGCCAGGTTCTTCCTTGGCGAACTGACGAAGTTTGGGTTCAGTCTCAATCGCTTCAGCCAATGTGACCGGGTTGGCTGGATTGGCCGGAACCAGCTTGGCCAGCTTGTCGACAAGTCCGAGCGGGAGTTGGAGCACCCGCCCCACATCGCGCACGACTGCGCGCGCCTGAAGCGTTCCGAATGTGATGATCTGGGCGACATGGTCGGAGCCATAATGTTCCTGAACATAGCGGATCACTTCGCCTCGCCGCTCTTGACAAAAATCAACGTCAAAATCCGGCATGGATACACGCTCAGGATTCAGGAAACGCTCGAAAAGCAAGCCGAAGCGCAAAGGGTCCAGGTCGGTAATTGTCAAAGCCCAGGCCACAACCGAACCTGCACCCGATCCACGTCCCGGGCCCACGGGAATATCATGGTTTTTGGCCCATTTAATGAAGTCAGAAACGATCAGGAAATAGCCCGGAAAGCCCATTGAACCAATGACTTCCAGCTCAAATTTCAGGCGCGCTTCATACTCTTCAACAGATGCGGCCGGATCAACGACCTCCAGACGCGCTTTCAAGCCGATTTCCGCCTGTGCCCGTAACTCTTCCAATTCGTCACGCCCAGCTTCGGTCGGAAAGCTAGGCAAGATGGGATCTAACGTCAGAGGGCGGTAAGAGCATCGGCGAGATATTTCGATGGTGTTCGCAATGGCTTCCGGCAAATCGGTAAACCGCGACTTCATTTCTTCGGTGGACGCAAAGAAGTGATCGGGTGTCACGCGGCGGCGATCCTCCACGGTCAGATATTGACCTTCGGAAATGCACAGCAGCGCATCGTGTGCCGAGTGCATGTCCCGGTCAGGGAAGTAGCATTCGTTTGTGGCTACGAGCGGTAGATTTCGGGCATAAGCTTCGTCGATCAGCCAGTTTTCCGCGATCAACTCTTCGCGGCGACCATGACGTTGAAGCTCGACATAGAGACGGTCACCAAACCCTTCCTGAAGTCGCGACAGCCATACCCCGGCTTCGTCCTTATGATCATCAATGATCTGTCGATTGAGAACGCTGTCGGGACCACCGGTCAGGGCAATCAAACCGTCTGTATGTTGGAAGAGTTTATCAGCGGTAATATGCGCCGGTTCGGTAGGACCAACATTGAGGAAGGCCGCACTCGTTAGCTTGAGAAGGTTTCGATACCCGACTTCATTGGCAACAAGAACAGCAATCGTACCGTTTGGTTGGGCCGCGTCACCGGGGCGCGGCTCACCTAATCGGACCGAAAGTGTGCAACCGGTTATGGGTTGAATACCGCCCTTGGAAAGGGTTTCGGAAAATTCGAGCGCGCCAAAAAGATTGTTTGTATCTGTCAGGCCTATGGCTGGCATATTATCGCCAGTGGCCAAATCTACCATTCGCTTGATCGGAATGGCTCCTTCGAGAACCGAGTATGGTGAGCGGTTGCGGAGATGGACAAACCCTTGCCCGATGTCTCCTGATTCCTCGCTCA
>Ga0316204_10007815_pt1 | contig 15340 bp, 15 predicted proteins | sample 6monrhotite_MG_2_FD_205661 | JGI IMG/M metagenome (GOLD analysis project Ga0316204, IMG submission 205661) | Microbial mat bacterial communities from mineral coupon in-situ incubated in ocean water Damariscotta River, Maine, United States -... | ecosystem: Environmental > Aquatic > Marine >...
TATCAGGTGCTGTTCAGTGTGGGATTTTGGGGTGGTTGATTTATCAACGCTGGTTAAATTTCAGAAAATAGCTTGGATGTGTTTGACGTTAAAAAGGCAGTAGCGCTGATTGCGTTACTGCCTTTTGTGTTTCAAGCTCTAAGGAAGGTTGCTTGCGTTAAGCGATCTTCATTTAGAGATTACTTAGTGTCCAGCGCTGCCCGTTATCATCAGTACTGGTCTGGGTGTCTTTTCAGTACTAGCCGGTAAAATTGGGTATTCAACCCTAGGCTGCTGACCTGTGAGGCTCTTCAGGAAGGCAGTGATTGCAATGATTTCATCATCCTTCAGTTCAATACCCAGCTGTGAACTTCCCATGATTGCAACGGCTTCTTTCAGGCTCCATACGGTACCTGAATGGAAGTAGGGTTCAGTCAGCTCGACGTTGCGTAGTGGTGGTGCACGGAATACATACTTGTCAGAGGCTGTTTTTGTCACGCTATAGCGTCCTTTATCACCTGCTGGTAGTACTTCTGCACCGGGTTTTTCTACGACACCAAATGGGAAGTAGCCGTTACCGCCTAAATTGACGCCGTTATGGCAGCTAGAGCAGCCCTTATCCATAAACAGTGCTAAGCCTTTCTGTTGTTCATCATTCAGTGCAGTGGCATTACCTTGAAGGAATTGATCGAACGGTGAGGCTGGCGTGATCAAGGTTGCTTCAAAGGCTTCAATTGCCTTGGCCATGTTGTCAAAATTAGTGCTGCCCTTCTCATTGGGGAAGGCGCGATTAAAGCTGGCAACATACTCAGGGATGCTGTTAAGAGTGATTTCAACATGCTCTGGTGTTGCGGCCATCTCAACACCTGCTTGTACAGGGCCTTTGGCTTGAGCTTTTAGATCTTCGGCACGGCCATCCCAGAATTGCGCAATATTGAATACCGCATTGAAGACGGTAGGCGAGTTACGCGGACCTTTCTGCCAGCCGTGGCCGACTGAGGTTTCTAGGTTGTCATCACCACCCATGCCCAGATTATGGCAGGTATTACAGCTGATTAGGCCACTGGCTGAAAGACGTGGATCGAAAAACAGCTGTTTGCCCAGGTTCACTTTTTCATGGGTGATGGCGTTATCTTTTAGCTGTGGCAAGACTGAAGGAATTGCCTCAAAATACTGATTGGCCTGCTCAATCAGCTTCCCATCAGCGTGTGCTGTTGAGGCCAATATGGCGGTGCCTAGCAAGGCAGAAAGTGCACTTTTTTTCATGGTTAACTCCTAATAATTAAGACAAAGTGGCGTTACAGTTTAAGATCGAATCACTTGTGCGGGCATATCATGCACATAGGTGATTCGATTTGTAAGCATTCTAAATACCCATGCATAATACTAATTATAAATGAGATTTTGTATTTTTATTGTGACCGAATTTGCTGCACTGCAGGGGCAGATGACAATGGTGCTATCTAAATCCACCTTGGCTGCTTTCATTTTGAGCGCAACAGTAAAACTGTTGCTGGATCTCGTCTGCCCTATCTCCAATTATATGACTATTGCAGCAAAACCTAATCTGGTAGTTGTAAAAAGGCGGACCTAGTCCGCCGTAAAATGATTACCTACCAGCCTAATACTATTTTAAGTGGTAGGCTGCTGTGCCCGGAGACTACTTGGCAAAGTAGTCAGCGAGTGCTTCTGAGTCACCAATCAATTCACCGTTGATGAATATTTGTGGCACGGTCTCTTTGCCAGTCATTGAGCGCAGCGTACGTAGCTTGACTTGATTGGCGAGGCTGATCTCTTCGTAGCGATGTCCATGCTCTTCCAACAGTGCTTTAGCCTTGGCGCAGAATGGGCAGTCAGGCTTACTGAATAGCGCGATGTCCTGTGGTTTTTCGGCATTTGGGTTGATGTAATCGAGCATGGTGTCAGCATCTGAAACCTCGAAAGGGTCGCCTGGAACCTCTGGCTCGATAAACTGCTTCTCGATGATGCCATCCTTTACCAACATGGAGTAACGCCATGAACGCTTACCAAAGCCAAGATCGGACTTATCCACCAACATGCCCATTTGCTCGGTAAACTCGCCGTTGCCATCGGGAATCAAGGTAATGTTTTCCGCTTCTTGATGGACTTTCCAAGCATCCATTACGAAGGCATCGTTGACTGACATGCAGATGATTTCATCAACACCGTTGGCTTTCAGGCATGCCGCTAATTCATTGAAACGAGGCAAGTGTGTTGCAGAGCAAGTAGGCGTGTAAGCACCAGGCAATGAGAACAGTGCGATGGTTTTACCCGCAAACAGCTGCTCGCTGCTAACATCAACAAACTCATTGTTTTGACGTGTTTTGAAAACAACACTGGGTACTGCTTGACCTTCGCGATTCTCTAACATGGCTCTATTCCTCATGGGTGATTTGCTGAATACGAGACCAAGTATAGGTGAGTAATATAAATTGTCTAAATCGTTCTTTTCTACTAACCTGATAGGATAATCCTATCAATCGAGGTGATAATGAATCTACGGGAATTGGAATATCTGGTGGCGATTGACGAGGAGCGTCATTTTAACCGCGCAGCGCAACGCTGTTTTGTGAGTCAACCTACCCTTAGTGGTCAGCTGAAGAAATTAGAACAGCAACTGGGTGTGCAGCTGGTTGAGCGCAATACTCGCCAAGTGGTCATGACCGACGTAGGTCATGCTGTGGCAGCGCAGGCACGGCGAGTGTTAATGGAGGCTAAGGCTGTTAAAGAGATTGCAGCAAGCTTCCATGACCCTCTGTCGGGTGCCTTGCAGGTTGGATTGATTCCGACGGTAGCACCTTATCTGTTGCCCGTTATTATGCCTACGTTACGAGAGCACTTTGCAAATCTGAAATTATGGCTGCATGAGCAGCAAACCAAGGTGTTATTGGAGAAGCTGCGTCATGCAGAGTTGGACATGATGATTCAGGCATTGCCCATCGAAAATCATGAGTTTGTTGAGATCGATCTATACCGAGAGCCTTTTTGGTTATTGGTGCATTGTGATCATGAGTTGGCGCAGCGTAGCTCGATTACCGTGGACGATTTAGAGGGTCGCGATATGTTGCTGCTAGAGGAGGGGCATTGCTTACGTGAGCACACGTTAGATGTTTGTTTTAAGGCGGGTGCACGGGAAGACAATCAGTTCCACGCGACGAGTCTGGAAACATTGCGGCACATGGTTGGTGAAGGCATGGGTTTGAGTTTGTTGCCAGAGTTGGCGGTTCCTAAGGTACTGAATCAGGACGAAAATATTCGTTATATTCCTTTCAGTGGAACTGTGCCAATACGCCGTATTGGGATGTTATACCGCAAGGAGAGCTACCGTGCGAAGACCTTTGAGTCCCTTGCGGAGGTGATTCGCCAGCGGATGGCAGAGCATTTTAAAGAGCCTCTAAATAGAGAGCTTGGGTAGATGCCAGTTTTTGGTATGGGCGACTAGACGTAGGGCGATGCTAAATATTGCAATGGCGAGGATCGTGATCTCATTCATCCAGCCAAGGCTGTGAAGAATCAATAGTGCAGATGAAACAATCAGTGCAATGGAGCCGTAGAAATCGGTGACTAGTACCGCAGGCACTTGGTTGATCATCACATCTCTAGTCATCCCCCCTCCCACAGCGGTAATGAAGCTAAGGATGATGACGCCAAAAAAGTTATAGTCGGCTTCTATCGCTAATAATGCGCCAGTGATACTGAATGCAACCAAGCCAATTGTATCACTACATACAAACAGCCACTTACGTTCAAGGGTGTCGCGTTTGTACAGCTTGAAAGCAAAGGCGGCTGCGATGGTCAGTAGCCCTGTAATGGCAGGGTAATATTCATCGAAGGCAAACGGTGTCCGGCCCATTACCGCATCTCGGATGATTCCTCCGCCTAGGGCGGTCAGGGCAGCGGCAATCAACATTCCTAGTAGGTCGAGGCGATGACGTACACCGACCAAAAAACCGCTGATGGCAAAGGCGATAATACCGATGATGTCGGCAATAACGAAAAGGGTCATTGAATGGCCATTGTTGAAAAAGTCGGCAAGTATAGCGCAGTGTTATGGTTAAACCTATTGTCTGTTTTCTAAATTTATTGCAATAGGGTATCTATCATTTACGGGTTATTAGTAGCCTGCTAGATATTACTGATAAGGGTAAAAATGTTTATGGGTAATCAAGTTGAACCCTGTGTGAGTGCTTTTCAGCAGGTAGCCGAGCGGCTGGTTGATGAGGGTTATTGTATTATTGAGAATGCACTGCCAGAGGCGTTGTGTCAGGCGCTTTTTCAGCGAGTCACCTCGTTACCTCGCAGTGAATTTAGGCGTGCAGGTATTGGGCGAAATCGTGATCAACAGATCGATGACGGGTACCGTACTGATGAGATACATTGGCTTGATTCCTGTGATGCTAGCGCATCGGCTTATCTGACATTGATGGAACAGTTGCGTCTGGATATTAACCGTCAACTGTTTATCGGGCTGTTTGATTATGAGGCGCATTTTGCACACTACGCACCAGGTAGTTTTTATAAGCGTCACCTGGATGCCTTTCAGGGAAATACTAATCGGGTAGTGACAACGGTTTTTTATCTTAACCCAGAGTGGTGCGAACAGGATGGCGGTGCTATCAACTTATATGAAAATACCGACAGTGAAATACCCTTTAAAAGCGTTTTTCCCAAAATGGGAACGCTGGTGGTATTTCTGAGTGATCAGTTTCCCCATGAAGTGATGGCTGCGCAACGTGATCGCTACAGTATTGCGGGGTGGTTTCGAGTTAAGGCCGCAGGTGTGATGGTTGACCCTCCTCGTTAAGATGAGATGAATCGCGCAAAGGCCTCGTATAGTACAAAAGAGGTGATATATGTTCGAGGCGATAGAGCTAGGGCAAACACTCTCCAAGAAAGCATTCAAGGCTCAGGAGGAGGCGTTTCGAGTAGAGCTATTAACACTTCAGCAAAAACTACGTAAGGCGAAAATCGCGACGTTAGTGATTGTGGCAGGTGTGGACGGTGCGGGTAAGGGGGAGGTGGTTGATCAGCTCAATAAGTGGTTTGATAGCCGTGGTATGGAGAGTCATGCCTTTTGGGATGCGACGGATGAGGAGCTGGAACGTCCCTTGTCGTGGCGTTATTGGAAGCGTCTTCCTGCTCGGGGAGAGATCGCGATTATGTTTGGTGGCTGGTACTGGCATGTCATAAACCAAGCTGCTGCTGGTGATAAAGATGACGCGACATTGGATCGGGAAGCGCGTGCCATCAATGCGCTGGAAGAGATGCTGTGCTTAGATGGCTTGTTGATTATTAAGTTATGGTTTCACCTCTCTTTCTCCTCTTTTAAGAAATGCATGAAGCACCGCCGAGAGATTGCTAACTATGTGCATATCACTCCAATTAAGGGCGATGTGAAAGCCTATTATCAACGATTTCTATACAGTGCCGAGCGGGTGATACGTCACACCGATAGTGTGAGTTCTCCTTGGCAGCTGATTGAGTCAGATGACCGCTATTTTCGTGATTTTAGCGTGGTGGGAGCACTCAAAGAGCGTATCAATCCCTGTTTTTTAGCGAAAAGAAATGCTGATCGGCGTACTCAATCTCATAATCCAGTGGTGGCGCCCATTCATGCGCAGACAATTCTTGATCATGTAGACCTTAGTTTAGAGCTTGATAAAGAGGCGTACCGGGAACAGCTGGAAAAATACCAACAACGTCTACATCAACTCTCATGGCAAGCATATAGCGCCAAGCGATCAACGGTGTGTGTATTTGAGGGGTGGGATGCTAGCGGTAAGGGTGGCGTGATTCGTCGCCTGACGACGGCAATGGATGCGCGTTTATATCGGGTGATTTCCGTGGCAGCTCCAACGGATGAGGAGTTAGCACACCATTATTTATGGCGTTTTTGGCGACAGATTCCCCGTGCAGGTTACATGAGGCTCTATGACCGCTCGTGGTATGGAAGGGTATTGGTGGAGCGGGTGGAAAATATAGCCAAACCCCATGAATGGCAGCGTGCTTATAAAGAGATTAATGAATTTGAAGAGCAATTGGTGGCGGATGGCACTCTTTTGTTGAAATTTTGGTTGCATATTACTCCTGAAGAGCAGCTGGCTCGTTTTGAAGAGCGTGAAACTATTGCCCATAAACAGCATAAAATTACCGATGATGATTGGCGTAACCGTGAGAAGTGGGGAGAGTATTGCGAGGCTGTTAATGAGATGGTGGTCCGCACCAGTACAGGATTGGCGCCTTGGCATTTGATTGCAGCAAACAACAAGTTTTTTGCACGGATTGAGGTGCTAAAGACGGTATGTGAAGCCCTAGAAACGGCGCTGGTTGGGAGTGATAAGGCCTCCCCTTGAGTATGCTTGAGGAGACCCCTGTCTTGCTGGTTTACACGTGGCGTTGGCGCTGGATGGGCTGAGCCAAATCGGCCGCTGTTTGGTAGTGGTCGCTAAATACGCCGAAGGCGTGTAATGCGGCGGCCAAGTTTTGATCGTCACGCATTACGAAGCTGTCAATGCCGCAGCGCTCCATATAAGCCAGCTGATCGTGCAGTACATCTCCAATCGCTCGCAGCTCGCCAGTGTAACTGAAACGTTCACGGAGTAGGCGTGCATAGCTGTAGCAGCGGCCATCAGCAAAACGCTCAAAGCTAAGGGCGATGAGTTGAAAGTGTTGCAGGTCTTTGGCTAGTGCCTTTAAATCTTCTCCCCCGCTGATTTGTACTCCCAGCTTGCCCTGGTGACTGAGTAGTTGCTCGCGTTCTGCTTGCCAGCGGGAAAAGGGAACAATGATGTCGCCGTTTTGCAATGGGTCGTCGGCCCCTAGCAGTTGCCAGTTATCCTCGACGATGCTGCGATTTTTAATTATTTGCATAAAGCTTGTCCTTGAATGCCTGTTTGCCTATGCGGCGGTAGGTTTCGAGGAATATTTCACCTTCATACCGTTGTGCGACATAGACCGCTAAAATTTTCTCCAGTGCGTCGGCTACTTGTTCAATCGGCACTGATCTACCAATCACCTGTCCTATCGAGGCATCATTTTCCGCTGAGCCACCGAGGGTGATTTGATACCACTGTTCACCTTTCTTATCTACACCCAGTAGGCCAATATGGCCGACATGGTGATGACCACAAGCATTCATACAGCCTGATAACTTGAGGCGTAACTCACCTAGATCATAAATATAGTCTATTTTTTGGAAGCGTTCATTGATCTGTTTGGCCACACTGATAGATTGCGCGTTGGCTAAGCTGCAGAAATCTAATCCTGGGCAGCAAATCATGTCCGTTAGGCTGCCAATATTCGCAGTGGCGAGGTTTTGCGCATCCAGTGCCTGCCAAACGTTTAGTAAATTTGCCTCTTCCACGTCTGCAAGTAGCAAGTTCTGGTCGTGGGTGCTGCGTAGCTCACTTTGGCTATAGCGTTCTGCAAGCTCTGCAACGCACTCCATTTGCTCTGCAGTTATATCGCCAGGGGCGATGTTAGGTGCCTTCAGGGAGATAAATACAGCACGGTAACCAGCCTGCTTGTGCATGACTGTGTTATGTCTGACCCAGCGAGCGAAGCTTGGGTTCCCTTTTATTTCGCTTTGAAGGTTAAAATGAGAGGCGTTGGCATCATATTGCTTGTTGTTAAAGAAGGCCTTAACACGCTCAATTTCAGCCTCGTCTAACGTTAGATCTACGGGCGCTGTTTCAAGAATTGAGTGCCACTCAGCGTTGACCATTTCTCGAAATTTTTCGATCCCCAGGCTTTGTACTAAGATTTTAATGCGCGCCTTATACATGTTGTCGCGGCGCCCCTCCATGTTATAAACACGTAAAATTGCCTCCAGGTAGGAGAGCAGGTGTTTCTTGGGGAGGAACTCCTTAAGCTCTTGAGCCAGAATAGGGGTGCGCCCAAGGCCACCGCCGACTAGGACTTTGAAGCCCACTTCGTCCTTTTCATTGCGCACCAGCTGAATGCCTACATCATGTATCTGGGTCGCAGCACGGTCATGCTTGGCACCACTTACTGCAAATTTAAACTTTCGTGGTAAATAGGCAAATTCTGGATGCAGGCTAGACCATTGGCGGATGATTTCACAATATGGACGTGGATCTTCTATTTCGTCGGCTGTCACGCCGGCAAGATGATCAGCAGTAATATTGCGCATACAGTTGCCACTGGTTTGAATGGCGTGCATCTGTACTGTAGCAAGTTCGGCCAGGATATCGGGCACGCTTTCCAGTGTTGGCCAGTTAAACTGGAGATTTTGGCGAGTGGTGAAGTGGCCGTAGCCTTTATCATAAGTACGAGCAATATGCGCCAGCATGCGTAGCTGTTTTGCTGAAAGTAGTCCGTAGGGAACGGCGATGCGTAACATGGGGGCATGAATCTGCACGTACACACCGTTCTGTAGGCGTAGTATCTTGTACTCTTCTTCACCAATATCACCTGCCAGATAACGCTGGGTTTGGTCTCGGAATTGCGTTACCCGCTGGTCAATAACATTTTGGTCGTACTGGTCGTAAATATACATCGCTTTTCGCCTATTTATTCACCCGGCAGACGCCAGTGGAGAGGTCATGATTAAGAGAAGTTTAGCAACGGCTCTTTTGGTAGTAAAAACAAGCTTTTGTATGCCTCCATTCAATTTATCTATGTGATTAAGCTCACTGAGGTGATTGCAGAACTTGATTGGCCTCTATTTTGGTGAGTCAGGGGCATCATTTCATACGCTAAATAACGTATAATCTGAATCTACGCGTTATTTTAACAACAGTGGCGGGTCGATAAGTGGATTTGGTGTGCATGACTCAGTTTGTTTGGCATGGTGAAGGGAGATTAAAAATGGGTAAGGTTGTACAGCTAATGTTGGCAGCAGGTTTGATTGGGGCCTCTGGTGTGGCTAATGCGCTCTCTTCAATGGTGATTGACACCGAAGCATTAGCGATGGGAGGGGCGGGTGTTTCGAGTGCAACGGATAATCTTGGGCATATCAATCCTGCATTAGTTGGCTCTGACCACCGATCAGACAAAGAATTTTATATGATTCCCTCCATTCACTATCTTGATTACGATATCAATGACTTTAAACAAAAGTTAGATGTTTTTCAGGATAACCCCACTGCAAAAAATTTGAGCGCCTTTGATGAGGGCGGTATCTATTATAATTGGGCGATGGGCTTTGGTGTTGTGCTCGTTAGTCCAGAGGCTGTTTCGACGCTCTATGTCGCTTCTTATAGTCAAAGCTACAGTCAACTGCGTCTTGATGAAGGTGATTTGACAGCACCTCCTGGAAGCGATTTCACTTCTGTTATTGAGACTTCGGGTTTGACGATAGTTGAGGTAGGCGTGAGTTACACTCGTGACGTTTCTTGGCCCTCATTGGGAATTAACGATGCAAAGTTTGGGATTACAGGAAAGGTACTAACAGGCGTTTTGCATCAAAATGAAGTAGGTGTGGAGAACGCCTCTGTTGATGGCCTTTATGACCAAGGGGAGTCCGGGCAAGGTTTTACTATGGATTTGGGTTTATTTAAAGAGTGGGGCTATGACTGGGCGGCAGGGGTTGTTGTGAAAAACCTCTACCCAGTCAAGTTGCCATTACCTGATGGCGATGACTATTTTTATGGCCCGCAGATTCGAGCAGGTATTACCCGATTTGGCTATCGATATCGTATTGCGATGGATTTAGATTTGGTTAAAAGTAGGCCGCTGGGTGTCTATGACTCAACTCAAATGATATCGCTGGGTGCAGATTATGATATCGGTGGTTATCTCAAGCTGCGTACAGGTGTTAATTATGATCTACAAGGTAATTTACCTGAAACTTATAGCGTGGGGATGGGTATACATAGCGAGCATTTCCAAGTTTCACTGGCATTGATGGCAAATAGTGGTGAGTTTAGTGGAATGGGGTTGCAAACGGCAGTTGCTTTCTAGTGCGTCATAGCGATTACATAAATACATGTCTAGTTGTGCCAATAATTTAGGGTTAATGTGTGAGTGGTTTAGTCAAGGTGGTTGAAAGTATCGACCGAATGAGTGAGTGGAGTGGGCGAGCCATTGCTTGGTTGGTGCTGGGGCTGGTGTTATTAGTGTGTTATGACGTGACAATGCGCTACCTATTCCAGAGTGGGTCGATTGCGTTGCAAGAATTAGAGTGGCATTTGTTTGCCTTAATTTTTTTGCTGGGTGCGGCCTATACTCTCAAGCACGATGAACATGTTCGAGTCGACCTTATATATAGCCACCGGCGTATTAGTCGTAAACAACGTGCTTTGGTTAATGTGCTCGGTGGCGTGTTGCTACTGCTTCCCTTTTGCGTGTTGATTATCTATACGTCGTGGCCTTTCGTTGCTAACGCATTTTCCATCGGAGAAGGATCGCCAGACCCAGGCGGTTTACCGTATCGTTTTTTGATAAAAGCAGCTATTCCGCTGGGCTTTACCATGTTGTTAATACAGGGTGTCTCTGAAGTGGTGCGTAATATCATCGTTTTACAACAATCATCAGAAATTAAGGAGTAATTGTGGAGTTTTGGGCCCTTGTTATGCTTGGGGTAATTGTGCTGTTGCTGCTATTTGGCTATCCGGTTGCATTTACCTTGGGCGCGGTTTCCGCTGGCTTTGGCCTGGTCTGGTTAGGTTTAGATTTTTTCTCATTGCTGCCGATGCGAATTTGGGGGGTGATGACCAACTTTACCCTGTTGGCGGTACCACTTTTTGTTTTTATGGGCGTGATGCTGGAGAAGTCGGGAGTTGCAGAGGCATTACTGGAGACAATGGCGGCGCTGTTTGGTCGTATTCGAGGTGGTCTTGCTATCTCCATTGTATTGGTCGGTGCGCTGCTAGCGGCTACCACCGGTGTGGTAGGGGCGACGGTAGTGACGATGGCAGTGATTGCGCTGCCAGCGATGCTTAAACATGGCTATAACCCAGGATTGGCCAGTGGCACGATTGCCGCTTCTGGTACCTTAGGGCAAATTATTCCGCCGAGTATAGTGTTGATTTTGCTGGGCGATGTGATGGGTGTACCCGTGGGCGAGTTATTTATGGGTGCAGTAATACCCGGCATTCTATTGATATTACTTTTTATAGCTTATATCGCCTTTATCGCGTGGCGTAAGCCTGAGTTGGCACCAGCGATTGACCCTTCTGCGTTGGCAATTGATGACTCAGCCGCTTTGTTCGGCCAAGTTTTGAAGAGCCTGTTACCTCCTTTGGCCTTGGTTTTTGCCGTGCTTGGTGCGATCTTTTTTGGTATTGCCACCCCAACAGAGTCGGCTGCCGTGGGGGCATTAGGGGCAATGTTATTGGCGCTCAGTCATCGACGTCTTACCAAAGACAACCTACAACATGCTCTTCGTCATACTACTCGACTTACTAGCATGGTGTTTTTGATCCTGATTGGAGCAACTACCTTTGGTCTGGTATTTAAGGGCATGGGTGGGGATGAGCTGGTACACGAGTTGATGACGGGGCTACCTGGTGGTGTGTGGGGTTTTATTGTCGTTAGCATGGTCTTGCTATTTGTTTTGGGTTTCTTTCTCGACTTTCTAGAGATTTGCTTTATTGCGGTACCCATTTTAGCGCCGATAGCGATGTATTACGGCATTGATCCACTATGGTTTGCTATTTTGATTGCGGTGAATTTACAGACATCTTTTTTGACCCCGCCTTTTGGTTTTTCACTGTTTTATCTTAAAGCGGCTGCTCCCCCGTCGATTCAAATGTCACAGATTTATCGTGGAATCATTCCATTTGTATTGATTCAAATCGTTGTGCTGGCTTTATTGATGGCGTTTCCTCAGCTTACGAACTGGTTACCAAGCATGATGGGCGATTTTTAGGTTTTGGCTTTGAGAGGGCCGTAAACTATTTTAATTCTTAAATTTAAGATGGTCGAAGGTAGTTTGTACTTGGTGCTTTGTTGCCGAGGGGCATGCTATTTATGGGTTGGCGTAGGGTGTTATCGCGGGTGGATTAAAAAAAAACAGGATTTTGTGTAGAAATCTGTTAGGATAGCCTAGGCCTGTTCAGCAGAGCTATTTATGCAACAATTGATATTGAACACTTCGCTAACCGCTACATATGTAACGCCGTTGTCCTGAAGGTTTTCACTCTCTTTGTCACCATAAGTAATCTAAACCGGCTAAGAGGCGCGTTGGCGCACAATTATTATATATATTTTTTTCAGGAGACATCCATGTCAAAAGCAACTGGTACCGTTAAGTGGTTCAACGAAGAGAAAGGTTTTGGTTTCATCACTCAGGATAACGGTGGTGCAGATGTATTTGTACATTTCCGTGCAATTCAGAACGAAGGCTTCAAAACTTTGAGCGAAGGCCAAAAGGTTGAGTTCGATACAGAGCAAGGCCAAAAAGGTCTGCAAGCAGCGAACGTAATCGCGCTGTAAGATATGCATTAAGCATATCTGCCGTATAAAAAAGGGGCGCTTCGGCGCCCTTTTTTTATATCAATTTGGCATCGTGAATACGAATTACAAGCGCTGCGTAGTCTGCCGCTAGGCCATCTATAGTTCTAAAACTTCCTCTGTGCGAAGAGGTCTCTTCTCTGCACTCGTCTAGGCTTGTTGGTTTCTAGTGATAACGTTCATCGGTTTGAGGAGGCAACTGGGGATTTATGGTGCCGTTTTCTCCAACTCCACATCCAGACGCCCATCAAAGATAGTAATAGAAATAAAACTGCCATTAAATCCATTAAGTAAACACCCCAGTTACCTAAAATACGACCACTGTGTAAATCCAAAATAACACGTTCTAGCTTGACCCCTTCCCCACTATATTGCAGCAGTTGTCGCTGTTGATCTACGTTAAGTGGTTCAGCCGTAGCCCATTCTATTTTACTGTCATGTATTGTTTGCCACTCGATAAAGTTGTCGTCTGCGAGGTATGTTTTGTGGTCGGTCTGTACGACGAGCTGTTCTTGCTTAATGCCCAGGCGTTGAATGTTTTCGGGAATGCCGTGCATTTTACTTAGATGTTCAATCAATTCACCTTGCGCTGTTAACAGCATAATCTCATTTTTCGATGCGGTGATGATGATGTCCTGATATTCAATTGCTCCGATGAGTGCACCTTGTTGAATATTAAGAGGGATGCCATTAAGAATGAGGTGGTTATCTAGCTGGATTAGCCAATGTTTATTCGTTTGGAAGTTCTTACCAATTTGCGGCGGTTGTATATTGTACCAATTGAGTAAGGCAGGTGAGTGGAGGTTTTTCTCATCCATTTTTAGCGCCTCAGTGTGGTTGAGCATGATGCCGCTGATTGATAGCAATATGATAAATAGCGCACTGACTATGCCTATATAGCGGTGACTGATAAACACTAGGCGGCGAAGTTGTGCTTTATTCTTCATGGTTAAATTGGCTCTTTTTGTGGAGATAGAGGGCGAGGGTGGCAAGTTTTTTTAGTGCGCGAACAGAGAGCGTTGCGCCTGAGATGCCGTCGACATTTTGGCTTAGGCTGTGGTTTGTTGTGATTTGGCTGCCCAGAAATTGCTCGGTAAAGAAGGGGTAGCGTACTTCACCGCCACGGCTTTCACGGAAGACTAATACCTTAACTTGTTCGATTTGATTTTGGTTTACGATAATCCCAACCGTAATCGGCTTTTCTTTGCCAATTTCATCGAGTACCCAGGCGGTACGTTGCGCTTTACCCCAATAGCGTAGGCGCAAGCTGGTGAGGTCATGTTCCATGATTTTTTTTACACCATCCTTGGTGTCACCAGTGATCCACATGACGGAGGGTTTGGGTGGGAGGCTGTTAAAAGCTTGCGCTATAAAGTCATGGGGTTCCTGATAGGAGCCTTTCGCAAATAGTAGGAATGGGAATGACAACAACAGGATGAGGATGAATCGTGTCTTCATAATGTTTATTCCAATAGTCGTCGCTACGGAGGAGAGGCGTCTCCGTAGCGACGTTTCAGATTTTAGAAGTTGTAGCCTAAGCCGAGGTTAAATCCGTCATATTCGTCTTTGCCTTCTGGAGCGGATTGATTTTGGTAATCTAGCTTTACGACAACTTGAGAGTGCAGCCAATAATTAATACCGGCATCTACCTGTGTGTATTCGCTGTCAGTATGGTCTCCTGCGGCGTTATCCCATTGGTTGTAGCGGGCAAAGATGCCGATATTTTCACTTATTTTGAAGCTGGGCTCTAAGTAATAACCACTCTGTTCATCCATGCCGACTGCCTTTGCACCATCGCCATTTATATCCCAAGTGGCGTAGAGTGCTCGTATCCCGATGGGGCCATTTTGATAAACAGCATGGGTTTCGACTAGCGTTGCAGAGGCATCGGGATCTGTACCCTGGGTAATATTTTGTTGCTGCTGTAAGGTCGCAGCGATTTCCAAGCCAGGGACGGCCGTCCACTTAATGCGGCCAGTAAATGCAAGATCGGTGGCTTTGGCTTCACCTACTTTTTGACGCCCACTGCGGATCTTATAATCGCTGTTGTTAAGGCCAGAGTGGATAGCGGCATCGTAGGAGAGTCCGGGTGCTAATTCACCATAGAGGGCGGCGCCCGCCTCCCACCAAGTGGTTGGGATGATATTTTTTTCAACGGGGTTACGCTCAGTGCCGTAAAAAGTCGGGGGTTCATGGGTCTCATTAAGGATGCCAACGGGCACTAGGAACAGACCGCCTCGTGCGGTGTGTTGCTCATTAAGGTCAACATCAATAAAGGCTTGTTCAAGTTCGATTTCTCCAACTTGACCTTCACCAGCAATCGAGTGCTCTAGCTCAAACTCTGAGAAGAAGTGGATATCTTCAGATATATCTTTACTGAAATAGAGTACGAAACGGTGAAAATCCACTTCAGTTTTATCACTTCCCCCATCCTTTTTATTGCTTAAATTGTTGTAGTGCAATTCTCCGTAGCCGCCAATATTGACGCCACCAAAGCCACCGCTGCTGCTGCCTGAGAGTTGACTGTTCATCTGATCAAGCTGGTCTTGTTGAGCTTCGACAATTGAACGTAGCTCTTGAATGTCACTATTGGCGTGGGCGGAAAAGGTGGTTATTAGAGTCGCAATGGCGGTTACCAAAACACGGCGTTTCATTTTAAGCTCCTTAAAAGAAAAGTAGTTTGTGCTTTGGCTGCCTGGAAAGTGGTATTACTGGGTGGCTAAACATCAAATTGATTAAATTATTGCCTGATGACTAACTCAGACGGTGAAGTGATAGTATCAACTCAAGATAATGAATGCAAATCATTATCATTTAGATTTGTATTGATTGTTGGTGTTTGATGGGGTTAGTATTAATGAAATAAGCATCATCATTATTATTAATTGGAGTTCTTCTAATGAGTTCAAACGGTATTCAAGGT
>Ga0316204_10007816_pt1 | contig 15336 bp, 17 predicted proteins | sample 6monrhotite_MG_2_FD_205661 | JGI IMG/M metagenome (GOLD analysis project Ga0316204, IMG submission 205661) | Microbial mat bacterial communities from mineral coupon in-situ incubated in ocean water Damariscotta River, Maine, United States -... | ecosystem: Environmental > Aquatic > Marine >...
GAGCTCATCCGGGTTGCTTCCATATTGTCTTGTAAATTTTCCTGTATTTTTTCACCGACTACTTTTTTGCTCGCTGCCATTATCTTGTCCTCTTCTCCAGTATTGTCAGTTTGTTTCGCAGCCAGCATAGTGGTTGCGACCGTATTCAGTGCCTTGCTCCAAGCTGTGTGAACGTCACTCGTCCACAATTCACCCGCGAATTCGGCCATAACATCCAGCAGGGTTTCCGCGACCGCCGTGTAATGCTCCAGCCTAGCCCCGTATTCGTGATGTTTAGCACCCAGCTGGGTAAGCGCATTGGCCAGTACCTCGGGCTTTCGCAAACTGTTAACCACCAACTGCAATGCCGCCAGTAATTTCTTTTCCTGTTCAGCCACAGTCGTATTGGCAAACATAGGCTTAACGTCGGGATAACGTTCAAACAATTCTGCATAAAAACGTTTCACCAGAGCCTCGCCCTGTGGTGCCAGTGCCGCAAATGTCTGCTCCAACAGATCAACATCCAAACTCGTGTCAGACTTCTTACTGCGCGTTTTTTTGCGTCTTTCGACAGGCTTGCTTGTCACCTCTCTGACAGGAGATGTATCGTTATCCTGCATCCATGCCAGAGGGTCTGCACCCATTTTTGCCTTTTTTCGAGAGGCCATTCTATTCTTCTCCGCTAATTATCGATGACTTACCAGCCATTCCAGATTGAGTGTGAAAACACGTCGATCATCACAGTCATATAAATAGTGAACAGGCTTTTTTTCACAGGTTTCACCGGCACATTTCGGACAATGCCACGTAATGGACATTCACCACTACGGGTATCTTCAGTGGAATATCCATGTCCTACGATATCTGTACTTTGTATACTCATGCTCAATGCCACCTTTCTGTAGTAAGCTCTGCGGCCAATTGACGATAATCATCGGCACCATGGCTCACCATCTGATACTCAAAAATACTTTCACCGTAGCTCGGGCTTTCTGCCAATGCGACGTTTTCCCGAATCGATGTTTTAGTCAGTTGTCCAGGAAAATGGTGTTGCAAACTTTCACGCACCTCACGCGCCAGACGGCGCTGCTGGTGATAACGAGTCATGACAATATGTTTCCCCATGCTGCGCCCACAGGTTTTCTCCACAAACTGTAAAGTCGTCATAAAACATGACAGACTTTGTAATGCCAGAAAATCACTGGATACAGGAATCACCAGGTCATTGGCGGCAAACAAAGCATTGATACCCAACAGACCTGCAGAGGGTGGACAATCAAAAATCACTGAATCGTAATCTTTCACAACATTCTGCAAGGCATTTTTCAGGCGCATGCCGCGTTGTGTGCCACCGTCAACAATGTGCTCTACATTCGCCAGACCAGGACCAGCGGGTACCACATCCAGTTGCCCGCTCATGGCATTGTTACGGGTTGAAACTATAAACTGATTGACATTCTTTCCATCAAGCAAAACTTCATCCATACCCGGTATATTTTTTTCGGATACGCCCAGCCCAATACCCAAGTGTCCCTGCGGGTCCAGATCCAGTGCCAACACCCGCTGTCCCAACAAAGCCAGTGCGTGAGCAAGATTAATAGCCGTGGTGGTTTTACCCACGCCACCTTTCTGGTTGATTACCGCAATCACGTTTGTCACAATCCTTTCTTGATTTATTGCACTGTTTTTAATGTGTCAGTTCGTTATCAATCAACACCATCGTCATCAGGTGATTTTCGCGACTATCGACAATTCATCGGCATTCAGCAAGCGATCAATATCCAACATGATCACCATCACATCTTCCAACGTCGCCAGACCCTTTACAAAATTCACATCCACAACGCTACCAAAATCTGGTGCGGCTTTAATCGCACCTTCCGGTACGTTATAAACATCGGATACGGCGTCCACCACCAAACCCATCACCCGGCTTTTTCCACCATCAGGATTTTCCACTCGAAGCACAATCACTACAGTCATAGGACCATATTCCACCGCTTCTAACTGAAAGCGGCGGCGTAAATCAATAATCGGCACGATAGTGCCACGTAAATTAATCACACCACGAATGTATTCCGGAGTATTGGGAATAGGCGTTACAGAGTCCCAGCCTTTGATTTCCTGCACTCGCAGAATGTCAACACCATACTCCTCACCGGCAAGGATAAAAGTGAGAAATTGATCACCATCCGATTCCAGATCATGTTGAATCTCATGTGCAATATTTTGTGCTGCGTCCATCAATCGACTCCTTTTAACTGGTCGAGGTAAAACCGTTCTTGCATCTCACCATCAAATTCTACGTTTTCCATTATGTAATCAGGCCGCTACGATCTGTTCATTCGAACGACGCACATCATCTCTGGAAAGACGCACTACACCGGCCACATCCACGATCAATGCCACAGTGCCATCACCTAAAATTGTGGCACCGGACAATCCTTCGACCCGGCGAAAATTGGTTTCCAGGCTTTTGATAACAACCTGTTGTTGTCCCAATAATTCATCAACTAACAGTCCGCCTTTTTTATTGTCACCTTCAACCACCACCAGCAACCCGTTATCCAAAGAGCGGCGATCCGGTTCAATATCAAAGACTTCATAAAGACGGATAATGGGCAGGTAATCAGAACGCAATTGGTAAACTTCGGCCTTACCTGCAATTTCATTGACATTTTTTTCATCGACCAACAGAGATTCCACAATCGATACCAATGGAATGATGTAAGTGTTATCGCCCACACGGACCAATTGTCCATCGAGAATGGCCAAGGTCAACGGAAGGCGAATAGTAAAGGTTGAACCTTCACCCGGCACAGATTTCACATCAACACTACCACCCAATGCCATGATGTTGCGTTTCACCACATCCATACCAACACCACGACCGGATACATCACTGACTACATCTGCGGTAGAAAACCCTGGCTCAAACAACAGTTCATAAACCTTTTCTTCCGGCAAATCTTCGTTCGCACCCACCAGCCCACGCTCGATAGCCTTAGCCAATATCTTTTCGTAGTTCAGTCCCGCGCCATCATCATTGATTTCGATAACAATGTTGCCACCCTGGTGGTATGCATTAAGATTAACCACACCCGTTTCCGATTTGCCTGCGGCTTTACGTACCTCGGGGGTTTCAATACCATGATCAATGGAATTACGTACCAGGTGAACCAGCGGATCACCGATTTTTTCCATCACGGTTTTATCCAGTTCGGTCTGCTCGCCAGACATGGTAAGTTCAATTTTTTTATCCAGTTTGGCACTGAGGTCATGTACCATTCGGGGAAAACGGTTAAATGCAAAACTGATAGGCAGCATGCGAATACGCATGACACTTTCCTGTAATTCGCGTGTGTTGCGCTCCAGTTCCGAAAGACCATCATTAAGCCGTTCAACCCGGTCCATACTAAAATCTTCACCCAACTGGCTCAGCATGGACTGTGTAATAACCAGTTCACCCACCATGTTGATTAAATCATCTATCTTGTCGATACCAACACGAATGGACGATGCTTCGGGAGAAGATGCTTTACGGGTTGTTTGTCGACGATCATTATCCTGACGACGGTCTTCTTCTGCCCGGCGTTCGGGTGCTGGACTTACCACCTGAAGATCAACGGGCGGATCTTTTTCACTAACATCATCGACGACATCAGTGGCAACCGTTTCTGTATTACCATCTTCCAGAGGACGAACAGTCAACTCACAATCATCTTCAACCCATTCAAATATTTCGCTGATCTGCGCTTTGTCAATTTTTCCATTGAGTGTGATATTCCAGCTAAGATAGGCATCTTCCGGGTCCATATCACTCAGTGGCGGTAAATCCTCTACATTCACCACCGCCGTAAACTCACCCAGTTCAGCCAGTTCCCGAAACATACGCACAACATCATTACCCGTGCGCAACATACCTGAAAACGGTTTGAAAATTATTTGCCAACCGTTTTCATGGTGGGCCAATGCGCCGGAAAGCATATCGTTATGCCCCGCTGAAACGGCTTCAGTTTCCGGTTCCGAGTTCAGCATCTTATCCAGCCCGGCCTTGACCTGTTCAATATGTTCCTGATCAACAGCCTCACCATTCTGATCAGCACTGAGCATTTCGCGAACACAATCCACGGAACTCAAAAACAGAACAATCGCTTCCCCGGTAATGTCACGATCACCATTACGCACTTCGTCCAGCAGTGTTTCAACGACATGGGTAAAACTGGCAATATCAGCCAAACCAAACGTGGCAGCCCCTCCTTTTATGGAATGTGCTGCACGAAAAATATTATCAATAGCTTCGGAGTCGGCTGTGCCAGGATGCATATCCAGTAGCACCGACTCCATGATGTCCAAACCTTCAAGACTCTCTTCCACGAAGGTAACTTTGAACTGTTCCATATCAATGGACATGACGTTAACCTACAACTTTTTTAATGGTAGCCAGCAACTGCTCGGGATTAAAAGGTTTTACAATCCAACCCGTAGCCCCTGCTGCTTTACCTTCTTGTTTTTTATTGAGACCGGCTTCGGTAGTCAACATCAGAATCGGCGTAAACTTGAAATTCGGTAAATTACGCAATTCCTTTGCCAGAGTGATACCATCCATGCGTGGCATATTGACGTCAGTCAATACCAAGTCAAATTTCTGGCTTTTAGCCACATCAAATGCAGCCTGGCCATCCACAGCTTCAGTCACTTGATGCCCTGCGCCTTTGAGAGTAAAGACCACCATTTGTCGCATGGATGCGGAATCATCTACCGCCAAAATATTCGCCATCATTCACTCCTGAAAATATCTTCTTCCCGAACTGGTCAAGGTTCGCTACTGTTTTTACTTTTATTACTCTACCGCTATGGGTAAACACAATATTTTCGATAAACCCAGCAACGCCGCAGACTGACACAATGATTCAGAGGGGTTTTCCCATTCTACGATTTGTTCCTGAGTGTTAGCATCCTGAATAAAAGCACTCAGAACTTGCAGGGCAGCCGTATCGACACGATCCAGCTGACTGGCGTTTAAACGCAGATTTTTTCGTGTTTCCAAGGCTTCGAGACAGCGCGCATGAAATTCAGCCACACCGGCAATATCCAGCACTTCAGCACATTCGATGCGAAGAAAATCCATATTCTCTGCTGTTTCGGTTACCATTTTTCATTCCCTCAGAAATACTGCTTCAGCCCTGAACAGCGGTATCTTTTCTAGATTCTTTAGGCTGCTTTTAATAATTTTATCTGCGTTATATTTTGGATATTGAAATATGTGCTCACGAATAACGAAAATCACCTTTTAAAACACGTCTATACCCGTGGCGATTGAGATTTAGGCTTTTAGTGTGTCTCATATTCATTTCATGGCTAGGCGAAATGACGAGTAATAGTCGGACTATTGCGAGGAATTTCAACGCCGCCATGGAATGAAGAAAGCGTGCAATAAAACCTAAATCTCAATCGCCATGGGTATCTTTCTATTATTTGGGAATTTACCGGAAGCAGCTCAATTGTGTTTTGTCGCATTAATTGGCTTGAGCCAGCAGCAAATTTCTCTGCTAAAACCAAAGCCAGCAAACCTTGCCAATCATTATCGACCGACTTTTTCCAACCCTTAAGACTTAATTTTTATAAATTCCGTGAGTTATTATTATCCTAAATTAATCAGTTAAACCGTAGCGAGAGTGACTAAGGTGCAGAAGATAAAGTGTTTTTCAGGTTATTTTGGACGAAAGCGTATCACCCATACGGTGAGTTCAACATGTTCTGAAAAACGCTTTAGGTTCTGTGCCTTAGACGCTCGCAGTAGGTTTAACTGATTAATTTAGGATTATATTTCCCCGAAGAAAACTTAACCATTCTGCCCTTGGCAGGGTCATCGCTTATTCCATACAATAATGAGTTATAAAATATCTCAAGTTATTATTTAGATCTGCCGATCTGGGTTTCACAGTAGCGCGTCACAAAACTCTGGGCAAAGAAAGTCTCCTCGGAAAACAAGCGGTTTTTATAGGGTATACCAACGACAATGTCTCGTATGACAATGACTAAATGGATTCCGCTCACTCCGATTCACTGGACCGCCTATCTGGCTAGTCTTGCAACATTGGCGGTCACAGCAACAGGTATGCCAGTGAACGTCAGCCTGCCGGTGGCGATTGTGACGCTGGGATTATGGGCCTGGTTGGTTCAACATAATGTGCCCAACACACCGACACAAACACCGTTTAACGCATCCGCCGCACAAGCAGCGCGTACTTCCGTTGGGACAAAACTACAGGAAAATACACAACAACATTTATTACCTGCCAAAACAAGCCTGGAACAGGCCATGGATATCATTAACAATGGAACCAACTTGTTGCAAGAAAGTTTCACTGGCCTCGCGGCCAAATCTGATCAGCAATTAGAACAATTGAATGCCATGCTCACCCAACTTAAAGGCGGCGATATCAATAGTAGCAATTTAAATGTGGAACAATTTGCTCATGAAATTGATAGCATGCTCAACAGTTTTGTGGAACTCATGGTTAGAATCAGTGTTAAAAATGTTGCTGCAGCGGACAAGGTCCAGGACATGGTGCGTGAAATGGATTCAGTGTTTGAATTATTAAGCCAGGTACACAAACTGGCAGACCAAACGAATTTACTCGCCCTCAATGCCGCCATTGAAGCCGCTCGTGCCGGTGATGCCGGGCGTGGTTTTGCCGTGGTAGCCGATGAGGTACGCAATCTCTCAATATCATCACAAAAGCTGAACAATTGTATCCGGGAACAAACCACAGATACAAAAGCATTGTTGATCGATATTTCCAAAATCGTCGAAGAAATGGCATCACTGGATATGAACAGTGCCCTGATCACCAAAGATAATATGGATAAGATGCTCAAAGAACTGATGGTGGCAAATCACTGCATTTCCGACACCATTGACAGCTCATCACTGATTGCCAAAGAAATTCAACAAGATGTTTCCAGTGCGGTAACCGCCATGCAATTTGAAGATTCCGCCGTACAGATAGTACATTACGTCCAGGAACAGCTACAGGCTATGGATACAACCACCGACATAGTCGCCCGAGAACTGCTCGCCAATAGCGACATCGTGCAATGCCTGCAGGAAATTGATAAAAAATTACAAACACATTTAACATCCAACCCACACCAGGCAGTTACCGCAAAAAATATGCAGGCAGGTGAAGTTGATTTATTTTAATATACCCGTGGCGTTTGAGATTTAGGCTTTTATTGCACGCCCTCTTCATCCCATGGTGGCGTTGAAATGAATATGACGCACACTAAAAGCCTAAATCTCAAACGCCACGGGTATATCAACTTGTTTTCACAAGACCCAGCTAAATTTCCAGCAAGGACTCCAGGTGCTCCAGGTTATTCACCACTTTCCAGCGTCCGCCTCCTGTTTCCACTCGCTGCTTCCAGTCATTAAGCCGCCCCAGGTATTCACGCGGGTCTACATTATCACTGCGTAATTTAGTCACGTTCAAGGCAACTATGCTGTAACCACTCAGTGCCAACGGGATCTCGGCACGCACATAACCCTCACGCAATTCTTCTTTGAGGTCAGAAAAAATCAGAATGGTTTTATGCCCAACACCCGTTTCATCCAGATATTCGATAGCCTGTAAAATGCCGCCAGTAATATCCGTATGTGAACTGCTTTTTACTTCTTTCAGAAACGTATTGATATTCGCTTGGAAAACACGTTTTTGTTCATTGCTCACACTGGGACGTGCATCAAAGGTCGTTCTGGTGACAATATCTTTTTCACTGAAACTGCCCGTATCGACCCGCGCCACCGCAAATGAATCGCCTGGATTGAGATTAGACAAGGTAAAGTTGATCACTCGCTTGGCCTGTTCCAATTCTTGCGTGTACGTACCCGAGGTATCAATCAATAAATAAACACCCCGTGTATCTGATATCGGTGCATCATTCGATGAACATGCCACCAGCAACAACACCAACAATAGGTACTTTAGACGAGACATTGATTTGTAGCACGAATAACAACGTTGAGTGTCATTCTTATCGTGATTGCCAAAAAGGTTCATCTCGCTATGCGGATCAAGGACTTGTGCTAAGTGACTGCGAGCACGCACGGGCTCCAGGTTACAATATGTTTTATTTTTCATTAATCACAATCCTTTCTTATACGCTTTCGCGCGCAAGGGAAGATACCGTTTCCGATTCAGCAATTTCATCTGCCATCTCTGTTTTTCTTCTGACTGACGTTTTAATAAGTTGCTCCACCCATAATGGAACAAAAATCAACAAGTCATAAACATTAATCAACAGCCGACCGGCAAAACGCGCCAGATTACCCAACAAGCGCAAACTCCACATCAGAGTCCGCAAAAAAGCCACAGCTAACACACCCAGCACGGTGCGTAACGAATGCACAAATGATTCCAACGGGATTGCCACAAAGGTCAGCGCAAAAGGCAGAATAAAACCCATGCCCATTTGTGCAGCAGTGGTAATCCACAAATGTGAGTTCTGTACAATTTCGGTAGCACCATCCGCGCGCAACAATGCTCGTGTGGCCGCAGCATCCTGCATCAGCAATTCACGCATATAAGCCAAGCCTGCTTCAATGCCCGCCAGTGAAAACAGAAAGATAAACGCGGCCCATAATATCCCTCGGCGCAACTTATCGTCTAATGCACCAATCACGGGAAACAAGCGCGTGATACGCAAGGCTTCCATAAGAAATAAACCCATGGCAATTTCCACAAGAATAATCACCATGGCGGCAATACTTGCCACCGAATAACCCATAATGCGTGCCGTACCACCCACCATTTCTGCCATGGGCGTGGCAATCAAATTAAAGTTAATCACCGCACCACCCACGGCAATGACCAGTACAAAGGCAGAAACAAAAAGCTGGGTGATCGAAGAAGATGACAGAGTCCGCACAGCCTGATTAGTGCCTTGCACGATACTTTCATATTCCTTCATGTGCCGATCAATGCTTTTGGAGCACAATAAAAGGCTATCGACATTTTTATTCACTTGCGACAAACGTTGCGATACCTTGCGCCAATGCGGCATCATGCTTTTAAGAATTTGATGCCGTTCACGACTGGATTTTCGGCACTGCTCAATGGCATCATCACTGGCTTTTTCTAGTGAGACATGAATATCTTCAAGAATGTTACTGACCACCGGATCACCCTTGGCCGGGATTTTCGCTACCGCTTCCACCGCTTTTATCCAACCCGGTGGTGCTGGCGGTATCTCAACACTGGATTGATAACCTTCATCCAACCGGGTAGCTTCTTCATTGAGCTGACGATGCAGGGCCGGATACTCTGCCAGATCACGTCGCACTGTCGCATCAATACGCTCAAATTCACGCTCGATCATGCGCTCCGCAGCTTCCCTGCCCTGCGCCAACAGCACATCTTTATTACGTTGCAGCATCCAGCTTTCAGAACGTGCCACTGCGCTGGCCGACAAACGCATATTGTTGTGTATCGCCCGACTCAGAGACGTAATCGCTTGATGTGCCGGGTCACGTGCGATGTATAGCAGTACTGCCAGCAATACAAACCAAATCATCCCAGAAGCAAAAGCATTGGGAACAATCAAATAAATATCCATGAACGACATATCGACCTCCTCGATATGGGCCAAACCATCTCAGTAAAAACGGTTAATAAAAAAGGGAAGGACTTGCTGCCCGATAAACATGTTATAGGGCAATGTGTGTCGAAGAACGCCCACCGAATCACAAAAACCCAGTACATTCTGTCCACCATTTCTGTTGAACGTCAATACTTGACGATGGGTTCCGCATAAAAAAGTGCAAATCAGGCAATAAGGAACGCGCACAACCTGCAAGGCCAATAAGGCAACCAAAAAAAAACGCCAGCATAACGCTGGCGTTTTTTAGTGGGCTTTCACCCGGATAATAATTTCTAGCTCTGGTTCTTAAGCTGCTCCAGCATCTCGGCCAAACGTTTTGCCTCCACATAACCGGGAATCACCCGCCCATTTTCCAGCACCAGCGTCGGCGTACCCGTCACGCCCACCAACTTCGCAGCTTCCATGTGTTTTTTGACCGGGTTATCACACTCGGCTTTGGGCAGCGTAACACCAGACTTGGATTGGGTCATTGCCTCTTGCTTGTCGTCCGCACACCATACAGAAACGGCCTTGAAATAAGATGGTGCATCCACACCGGAGCGTGGATAGGCCAGATAACGTATAGCAATACCCTGCTTGTTATACTCTTCCATTTCTTTGTGCATTTTCCGACAGTAACCGCAGTCGATATCAGTAAATACTGTAATAGTGTGTTTCACTTTTTCCGCTTCCGGTGAAAACACGATCATATCTTTTGCATCCATGTCCTGCACAATTTTGGCCCGACCCACACGGCGTTTGCTTTCAGTCAGGTTCGTGCGACTTTTTAAATCGTATAAATCACCTTCCAACATGTAACGGGCATCGGCCGAAATATAAATAATCTGTGGTCCATAAACTGCTTCATACATGCCAGGAAAAGCTGCGGGTTTGATACTGTCAGCTTTTGCCTGTGGCATCAGTTCAGCCAGCACCTTCTGAATGTTCGCGACATCTTCGGCTTCACCGGCAGTCGTTTGTAGGGCAAAAGTAACACCCGTAAAAAAAACGAGGCCGATCAGGCTGTTCACTGCTGACTTATTAATAAATTTTTTCATACCATTTTTAAACCTCGTTTTAAATTTAGTGGTTAATCCCGGAAATTAGTGTATTGCAAAGGCAGTTCCAACTTTTGTTCCTTTAACATCGCCATTACTGCTTGCAGATCATCTCGTTTTTTAGCCGTCACCCGTACCTGCTGATCCTGAATCGCAGACTGTACCTTAAGTTTGGCTTCCTTGATCAGCTTCACGACTTTTTTCGCCGTTTCTTTGTCGAGCCCTTCACGCACTGTGACTTTTTGCCTGGACTTCATATTAGTGGTTTCCGGCTCACCAATATCCAGACAACCCGTATCGATTCCGCGTTTGACCATTTTATTACGCAAAATATCCATCATTTGTTTCAACTGGAAAGGACCATCAGCAATTAATGTCAATTCGCTACCTTTGTGTTCGAATTTGGCATCCGAACCACGGAAATCAAACCGCGTGCCAACTTCCCGGTTGGCTTGGTCCACGGCATTGCTCAGTTCATGCATTTCCACTTCAGAGACCACATCAAATGAGGGCATTTGCTTTCCTTCTCCTTCAAATTACGTTAACCGCGCGGATGGTGCTCGGCATGCAGGTTTTTTAAACGCTCACGCGCGACATGAGTATAAATTTGTGTGGTAGACAAGTCACTGTGTCCCAGCAACATCTGTACCACACGTAGATCGGCCCCATGATTCAGCAGATGCGTGGCAAAACTATGGCGTAGAGTGTGCGGTGACAACGGCTTGTGGACGCCCGCCCGCTGCGCGTGCTTTTTGATAAGATACCAAAAGGCCTGCCGTGACATACCCGCTCCACGCTGGGTAACAAACAGCACATCACATTCGTGCTTCTTGAGCAGCTCAATACGTGCTGTACACAAATAGCGTTCCAGCCAGTCACTTGCCACTTCACCCAGAGGCACCAACCGTTCCTTGCTACCCTTACCCAGAGTGCGTACCACGCCTTGACGTAAATTAAGCTGCAACACCCGCAGCCCCACCAGCTCTGAAACCCGCAGCCCACTGGCATAAAGCAGCTCCAACATGGCCCGGTCGCGCAAACCCAGCGCAGTGCCTGTATCAGGCGCATTAATCAATAATTCCACGTCTGCTTCAGTAAGCGACCTGGGCAGTGAGCGCCCCAATCGGGGAGCTTCAATACGTTCACTGGGGTCTGTCGGCAAATGGCCGTCGCGCACTGCCAGCTGATAAAAACGCCGCAGGCTGGATAACAAACGTGCCATGGTACGCGGTTTCGCCTTGGCAGCCACCCGTGCAGCCAGATAATCCAGCAAATCCTCCCGTTGCGCGGCCAGCAGTACGCATTGCCGTTGTTCGGTCAACCACAGGGCAAAACTGTTGAGATCACGCCGATAAGCGGCCAGAGTATTACGGCTCAGGCCACGCTCCATCCACAAGGCATCAAGGAATCGATCAATCTCAGCAGTATCGGCCACGGGTTCAGGCATGGACAGAACCTTCGTGTTTTAACAAGGCTTGTTTGAAACGCAGTTTTTCGCCTCCCGTTTCTCCAGCATACCCACCCATGCCAGACTGCGAAAGAATGCGATGACAGGGCACCACAATGGGTACAGGATTGCGTCGACAGGCTTGGCCCACTGCCTGCGCACCACCGCGCATGCCCAGCCGTTTCACAAGCTGGCCGTACGTTGCGGTATGCCCCGATGGCACATCACACAAAGCCGACCACAGACGACGTTGAAAATCAGTTCCGTGCATGTTCAAGGGTAAATCAAAAGGTCTTTGAGGGTCATCAAGATAACGGTGTAATTGCTGCACAACATTTTCTGCCAATGCCGTGTGCGGTGCTTGTGTGGTTGTCTGCCCGAACAGAAAATCGATGCCACAGAGAGCAGCATCCAAGTCATGTCCCGTGGTATAGATCGCCAGACTCAGAGAGTGGCCCTCCAAAACAAAGGGGACAATGGCATCCACATTCTTAGCGGTGAACTTCAAAAAAATGGGCCTTGTTGCATCAGCCTATTCTGACAAAAAACCGAAACAAAAAAAACGCCCGGCTGAACCGGGCGTTTTTGAGCGTGGTCAAAAATACTGATTTACAGTTTTTCTTTGATACGTGCTGCCTTACCGGTCAGTTCACGCAAGTAATACAATTTGGCACGACGCACCGCACCACGGCGCTTGACCTGAATTTCACTCACCAAAGGACTATAGGTCTGGAACACACGTTCAACACCTTCACCATGGGAGATCTTCCGCACCGTAAAAGAAGAATTCAGCCCCCGGTTGCGCTTGGCGATAACCACGCCTTCAAAGGCCTGCAAACGCTCGCGAGTACCTTCTTTTACTCTGACTTGCACTACCACAGTGTCACCCGCGCCAAACGCAGGAATTTCTTTCGACATCTGTTCGGCTTCGATTTGCTTAATAATTTCGCTCATGACCTGCTCCAATGGATACCGCTCAAAATTTTAAGGCGCGAATTATACCTGTAATCGCGTGAATAAAGAACAGGCTTTCGTTAACTAATCGCAGAAGACACGTTTTTCTGCTCCTGCAAAAAGCAACAAATGAGCCAGCTAATTTTGTGTGTGCTCGAGGATGAATTCATCGAGCAATTGCTTCTGAACCTTATCCAGCACCAACCCTTCCAGCAAATCTGGCCGTCGCAACCAAGTGCGACCCAGTGCCTGCTTCTGTCGCCAACGGTAGATAGCCTGATGGTCACCACTCGTCAACACTGCGGGCACTGTCACGCCATCAACCACTTCGGGACGAGTATAGTGCGGGTAATCCAGCAGGCCATCACTGAACGAATCCTGAGCAGCAGAATCTTTGTGGCCTAATGCGCCCGGCAGCAGACGCGTCACACCATCAATGAGCACCATGGCTGCCAGCTCCCCGCCGCTGAGCACATAATCACCGATAGACCATTCCTCGTCGATTTCAGCCGCAATAAGCCGTTCATCCACGCCTTCGTAACGGCTCGCCACCAGCACCAGCCCCGGCAACTCCGCAAGTTCTTGTAATCCGGCCTGATCCAGCTTTCGTCCCTGAGGCGAAAGATGAATCACCCGCGCGCCCTTGGGTGCCCGCGCACGAGCCGCACAAATTGCAGTACGCAGAGGTTCCACCATCATCACCATACCGGGGCCACCACCGTAGGGTCGGTCATCCACTGTGCGATGTTTGTCAGTGGCAAAATCACGCGGATTGCAGCTGTGAATCGACAACAACGATTGTTCTACTGCTCGGCCTGTAATGCCCACCTCACTCACCGCCGCCAGCATTTCGGGAAACAGGGTCACCACACCGATGTGCATGCCTAACCGCCACTACTCAAAATCGGCGTCCCAATCGACCTTCAGGGTACCGGCATCAAGATCCACATTTTTGACAATGGGACCGGTCACATAAGGAATCAGTCGCTCACGCTCACCCTTCACCACCAGCACATCGTTAGCACCGGTCTCCAGCAAGTGATCCACTTTGCCCAGAGAGACACCCTCGGTGGTCAACACTTCCAGCCCCTGGAGATCACTCCAGTAATATTCTCCTTCGGCAGCAGGCGGAAACTGGTCACGACGAATGGCAATTTCCTGTCCATTCAGGCGAGCAGCGGCATCGCGGTCATCACACCCCTTGAATTTGGCCACCAATCCTTTGCCATGGGTTTTGGCTTCGGTGACAGGGGCGATTACCCAGCTCTCGCCATCGGCGCTGGCGTCCCTGAAATACCAAGGATCGTAATCCAGCAAACCATCCGTCTGCTCGGTGAAGGAAAAAACTTTTACCCAGCCGCGCACACCATAAGGCGAGGCGATCTTGGCCACGACCACGTACTCCGTCTGCGCTGGAACGGTTTGTTTTTCTGAAGCCACGGTGATCACCCCGGCTGTGACAGTATGACCGGCTTGCGCCGGTCACAAAATGACATGTTTTTCAGGCAGCAGCTGCGGCTTTCTGCTGCTGTTTGAGCAGGCTGGCGACACGATCAGACATCTGTGCACCCTGCGACACCCAATGTGCAACACGGTCGGCATCAAGACGCAGCGTCTCTTCAGCACCGGCCGCACGGGGATTGAAAAAGCCCAGACGTTCGATGAAACGGCCGTCGCGTTTGTTGCGGCTATCGGTCACAACGATGTGATAGAAAGGGCGTTTTTTGGCGCCGCCACGTGACATGCGAATGGTTACCATGTGTCTTAATCCTTCGATATTCTGTATGAGTATTCAGTCAAAAATGTTGTCGGTCGGGCAGCCAAAACCAACAGACCCCCGAGAGAGCCGCGCATTCTACGCCAATTCAAGCGAAAAAGAAATGGTGTACCGAGCTACGCAGTCCTGATGCAAACCGACAAATTTAATAATCAAAATTTGACACCAAACTCGCACCGGGCAGCCCTATATTAATGACCCCCGCCGTGTTCGTGTCAGCGTCGGCCCGGTACAGCTGAGTCGTGCTTGCTGTCCCGGGAGATTTGCGCCTTTTTTTAATTTTCCATCATAAGGTTTAAACCACCGGCTTTAGCCGGTCAGCTTTAGCTGCGATACTATACTGCAGCTTCTGGAGAGAAGCATGGACTATAGATACGGCAGTCACACGATATACCAAATAGAATATCACTTTGTATGGGTTACGAAGTATCGCTACAAGGTGTTGACAGGAGAATTGGCGGAGCGGGTACGGGAAC
>Ga0316204_10007818_pt1 | contig 15334 bp, 16 predicted proteins | sample 6monrhotite_MG_2_FD_205661 | JGI IMG/M metagenome (GOLD analysis project Ga0316204, IMG submission 205661) | Microbial mat bacterial communities from mineral coupon in-situ incubated in ocean water Damariscotta River, Maine, United States -... | ecosystem: Environmental > Aquatic > Marine >...
ATTTCCACCAGTAAATGGCCTGTTTCACATCGACATTCAGACCATTGCCATTGGCATACAACCAGGCCAGGTTATATTGCGCCTCTGTGTAGCCCCGGTGTGCAAGAGGCTTCCACTGACAATAGGCTTCGGCAAAATTTCCTTCTAATAGTGCATTCATCCCTTCTTCAAAGGCTCTGGGTGCTGCTTGCGCGTGCGAGGAAACCAGTACGAGGCTGAAGCTTAATGCAAGCGTGTAAAAGAGTTTATGCATAGGTTTATAGGGCCCATTAATTAATTTGTTGGAATAGCACTCATAACCTGAATGGCTTTTTGCATACCTGTCTGGAGATGTTGCTCAATAACCTGCATGGTGATTGGGCCATCTCCTATTCCAGCGGCCCAATTTACAACTAAAGACAGGTTGGCGTAACAAATATCAAGTTCTCGTGCCAAACCAGCTTCAGGCATACCCGTCATGCCAACCAAATGGCAGCCATCTTGTTTTAGACGATGAATTTCAGCTGCAGACTCTAGGCGTGGGCCTTGAGTTGCGGCATAAGTTCCGGAATCAAGGATATTAATCCCCTCAACTTCAGCGGCTGCAATCAACTTTTGCCGTAAAACCTCACAATATGGCTCAGTAAAATCAACATGGGTGACACTACTCAGGTTTTCACCGAAATAGGTGTGCTCACGATCATAGGTATAGTCAATGATCTGGTCAGCGACACATAATGTACCTGGCGATAACAGCTCACCAATCCCCCCTACCGCAGCCATGCCAATCACCTCTTTAACCCCCAGCGAATGCATTGCCCAGAGGTTAGCCCGGTAGTTTATTTTATGTGGAGGTATCGAGTGATTGCTTCCATGTCGCGGTAAGAAAACAACATCAAGGCCATTGAGAGCGCCGCAAAGCAGGGAAACGCTCTTTTCACTGTATGGGGTATCTACAAGTTCTTCGCGCGCCACATTTAAGTCTTTAAGCTGGGTTAAGCCAGATCCACCAATAATGCCAATGGCCATCATCATGAATCCCTAACAGCAAAAATTTCAGGGGTGTTTCGCCAGTAGCCTTTGTAGTCCATGCCACAACCAAAGACATAACGATCAGGCACTTCCAGGCCAATATAATCGAGCTGAGGACGTACGCCACGATCGTGATTTTTCTTGGCCAGTACGGCTGTTCTAAGGCTGGCTGGATCCTGTGCCTCACAGTATTCAATGATGGCAGCAAGTGTGTGTCCTTCGTCAAGGATGTCATCAACTATCAAAACATGCTGATTGCTTAATGCCATGCTTGGGCTACGTTGCCACATTAATTCGGTTCCCTCGAGATTTTCACGGTAGCGGGTAGCATGTAGGTAGTCGAGCTTTAGTGGAAAGTTGAGCTTGGTGAGTAGCAGGCTCAGTGGCACCATGGCGCCATTCATGACGCCGATTACTAGCGGTGCTTTATCACCAATGTCAGCTTTAATCTCATCTGCCATGGTTTGCAGGGCACGATCAACGGAGAGAGCATCATGGATACACTCGGCGTTTTGCATAACCTGATGGACTTCATCTAATAATAGGGTATTCACAGATCAAGCTCCTTATCTACTTCACTATCGATTGCGGCAGCCAGTTCAACAGCTGTATGCCAGCGTTGCTGTTCTTTTAGATGCATCCAGTCGGGTGCTGGACGACCATGTAAACGTACTGCACGGGCCATGGAGACAGGATTATGGTAATCGCTCAGACTGGCAAGCACTTCATCGGCGGCGTCTGGATTGTTACAGACGAGAATGATGTCGCAGCCAGCATGTAAAGCGGCTTCAGCCCGGGCGGGATAACCCCCGGTACTGTCAGTGGCCTGCATACTGAGGTCGTCACTAAATATCACACCCTTAAAGCCAAGCTGGCTACGTAAGACATTTTGCAGCCAGTAGTCTGAAAATCCAGCCAATTGTGGATCACATGATTCATAAATTACATGAGCAGGCATAATGCCTTCTAGGCCATTGGAGATAAGTTGACGAAATGGAACAATATCACCATGAAAAATCTCACTGGCTTCTCGTTTGTCAATTGGCAGTTCGAGGTGGGAGTCAGCAGTGACAGCGCCATGGCCTGGAAAATGCTTTCCCACACTAACCATGCCCGCTTCTCGTGCTCCAAGCATCCAAGCCTGGGCCAATGCGCCTACTTGTTCTTTTGTGGCGGCAAAAGCACGATCGCCAATTACCTCACTAACACCGTAATCAATATCGAGAACAGGCGCAAAACTGAAGTCGACTCCTACAGCTCGTAGTTCTGCGGCCATTAGCCAGCCGAGTGTATGGGCAACGGTACGCGCATGTTTTAGATCACCTTTACAGTACGGTAAAATCTTTGCTGGAGCAGGTAGTCGAGTAAAGCCTTCACGAAAGCGCTGTACCCGCCCTCCTTCTTGATCGACAGCAATTAATAAAGGTGGTGTTCTTAGCTCATGTATTTCTTGAATCAGCCGATGTACTTGATCGCGAGATGCGAAATTGCGGCTAAATAAGATCACACCACCTGTGGCAGGGTCTTGCAGCAGCTTAATATCGGTAGGTGTTAGTTCAGTGCCGGAAACATCCAGCATTACAGGGCCGTGCAGCATGTGCAGGGGTCTCTCAATAAAATTGTTTCAATATAGGCTTATACCAGAAGGATGAAACCATGCGTAGTATTTTAAGAAAACTTTGTATCCTGTTGATTAGTTTTCTTTTTGTTGGAAATTTGTATGCTTCCGAAGAAGAAAAGGAAGAGGAAGCCCTGGAAAAGGAAATAGGCTATATAGAACTCAAGCCTTCTATTGTGAGTAATTTGACCGGGGGACCAAAATACATCCGAGCTGACGTCCAGTTAAAAACTGATTATGCCAGCGTAATCCCCGATGTCGAACTTCATACACCCGCAATCCGTCATGCCATTTTAATGCTAATTGCCAGTGAAGATGGCAAGAAATTGAAGTCAAGAGACGGTAAAGAAAAACTGCGCACGGATGCTCTAGACGCCGTGCGTAAAATCTTGGAAGAACTTACGGGGAAAAAAACGTTGGTGAGCGATCTTTATTTCACTGCTTACTATGTGAAATAACATCCCAATGGTCGCGTAAGGCATCTCCCAGTAGATTGCTGCTAAGTACAATGAGTGATAGCGCTATGCCAGGCACTAAAACAAGGTGTGGAGCAATCAGCAGATAGCGTACGCCTTCACGGATCATGCTGCCCCACGAGGCTTGGGGCGGTTGCACTCCTAACCCCAGAAAGGATAACCCCGCTTCCGCAATGACTGCTGAGGCAACGCCATAACTAGCCTCAACTAATAAAGGTGCAGCCAGAAATGGTAATAGGTGACGCTGCATAATACGGAGCGTAGGCTGGCCTAAGGCAGTTGCTGCCAGAACATGGTCACGTTGCTTCAGCGACATAACCTGACTGCGGGCCAGGCGTGCGAAACCGACCCACCCCATCATTGCCAACGCTATGATCACATTGTCGATACCAGGCCCCAGCATGCCTGCCATTGCTATTGCCAGAAGGAGTCCGGGAAAGGCTAGAAAAATGTCTATGATTCTTGATATTAATCGATCAACCCAGCCACCAAAATAAGCGGCAATTATTCCAATCGCCGTGCCTATGAGTGTTGATAGGCTCACTGATATCAGTGCAACGAAAAAAGACACCTGTGCGCCAGCAATTAATCGATCAAGTAATGAACGTCCAAGCTCATCCCCCCCTAGTGGCAGATGGTCGAATTTGAACGGAGTGGCAAATAATGCGTTTAAGTCGACCTGATTCGGAGAAATGGTTAATAACCCACTAAACAAAGCCAGGATGGTCCAGATCAAAAATACACTGATTGATAGGCGCGTCATGCATCAACCTCTATGCGAGGGTCAATACGTTGCAATACCAGGTCGGTCATGAGATTGATTAGCACATAGCTCAGGGCAATAAATAACACGACACCCTGTACCACGGGATAATCACGTTGCCTAATTGCATCAATGAGTAAAGAGCCAATACCGGGCAAGGCAAAAACAACCTCAGTAATAACTGTTCCTGCCAACAGGGCGCCAAGTTGTAAACCCAGCAGTGTTACAACGGGCAGTAAGGCATTAGGAAAGGCATGTCGCCATCTGATTTGGTTGGGCGAAAGTCCTTTTGCACGTGCAGTGCGAAGGTAGTCCTGGTGGAATATTTCTAACAAACTGGAGCGCAACATGCGCATGGTAACAGCCGCTAAAGAAAGCCCCAGGGTAAGTGCTGGTAAAATGATACTTGCAGGTGATTCAATACCACTGACTGGTAGCCAGCCAAGGCTGATTGAAAATAACAGCACCAATAGTGGTCCGAGCCAAAAATTTGGTATAGAGATACCCAATAAAGCAAGAACTGAACAAAAATGATCTGCAGGCTTCCCCTTGTACTCAGCAGCAATCATGCCAAGGGGAATTGATAGTACAAGAATAATCGCAAAAGCACTGATGGCTAACTGCAGGGTTGTTGGCAGGCGTTGTGCAATTAACTCAGTCACTGACTGAGGGCGTACTATTGACTGACCCAGGTCGCCAACAGCAACCTGACTGAGATAAGTCCACCAGCGTGACAAAATAGGTTTATTTAAGCCGAGCGTCTCTCGCAATACTTCGCGATCTGCGGCCACTGCATTTTCACCCAGCATGACATCGACTGGATCACCGGGAACCAGTGCCAATAAAAAAAATACTAGAGTAGTAACACCGAGTAAGACGATAAAAGTGTCAAGTAATCGCTTAAGCAATGATATTTACTCTGGTGCCATTATCAACCATGTCAAAGAGTCTGATGACATCGGCATTGTGCATACGAATACAGCCATGTGATCGAGCTACACCCATTGGTTCAGAATCAGGACAGCCATGGATATAGATATAACGGCGTAAAGTATCCAGCTCACCCCCTCTATTTTTCTTCGATTCACATCCGCTTAACCAGAGAATGCGAGACAGTATCCAATCTCTGTCTGGATATTGTTCTGCCAGGCTTTGCGTGTAGACCTCCGTCGTTGCACGTCTACCAATAAAAACACTTCCAGCAGGACAGTCATGGCCGATCTTGATCTTTATTTTGTGTCTGCCTAACGGAGTGCAGCCTGAATTGGCACGTTCACCACTGCCGTTTAATGCCGTAGAAACCTGAAACTCAGATATCAGTAATTTGCTCTGGTAGAGCCAAAGCCTTTGCTGTGAGATAGATATTTCAATTTCTAGTTGTGAATGGGTGTTTTCAGTCATGCCTTAAGACTACCTGATTGAGAAAGCCATAGCCGCCATCGCTACGGGGACTCGCTTTATCAATATTTCTGCTGAGCAACAGATTATTCTCGTACCAGAGGGGTGTATACACAAGATCGTCGTGTATCTGCTGCTGCACTCGCTGATAATAGTTTTTAGCTCGCTTTGGGGCAGAAATCTCTGCCAGATCAATCAAACTATCAACTTTTTCTGATTGGTAGCGTCCACGATTTGCTCCATTCGGTGGTAATGACTCGCTATGGTAGATGTAGCGAAATATATCAGCGCTACGAATGCCTACCCAGCTCAAACTATAAAGTTGGAACCGTCCTGCCTTGATGTCGGAAAAGAATGTGCCCCACTCATAACTATGAATGGTTAATTCAATGCCGACATCGGCAAGCTGGGCTTGAAGTACTGAAGCTATACGCAAACGAAAAGGATCTGTTGATGTTTTATAGGATATTTTTAGCGGTTTCTGTCTTGTATATCCTAATGATTCGAGTAAACGTCGAGACGTATCAGGTCTATATTCATACGGCTGTAACCCTGTATGACTCGCCCAATGTTTAGGGTTAAGTACAGTGTTGGCCAATCTGGCCTGGCCTTGAAAAAGGTGCTGAATAATGGCATTTCTGTCAATGGCATATGCAATCGCCTGTCGAATTTTTAGATTACCTGAGATTGGGTCAGCTAGATTAAACCCGAGATATGAAAATGTAGTGCCCGTTGATGTTGATAGATGAGTGTTTGTGTTTTTAGTTAAGTAATCATACATCTCATAGGGCAGATCATTTTGCATGAGATGCGTATCGCCGCGAAGCATTTCCAGTGTGCGCATGGTTGGGTCAGGAATAACTTCAAAATGGATAAGTTGGTGGTCGCTGCGTCTACTGATGACAAGGCCGCCATCGCTTCTCCAGCGCACAAAATTAAAATCACCATTTCCAACAGGGTTTCGTGCCAAGCGGTTTTTTTCTTTGAGTGATTTCGCAGGAGCAAGACCGAGGTGAAGTTTTTCTATAAAGCGAGGGTCATTTCGTGACAGTTTGATATCGATGATTTCTTGATTGAGTAAGGCCAGTGCTTTTATGTGTGCCAATGTGGCGTTATGCGGCGAAGCACTATTTTCTAACACACTGTTTATTGTCGCTACTACATCAGAAACAGTGGGGTGCTGTCCATTGCTAAATGATGGCAGGTTTTTTCTCAGGTTTAACTGATAATGCGCCTGTGACAGCATTTTCCACTCAACAACCTCAGAAACAGGATTCTGTTCTGTGTCAAAACCAATCAAAGGCCTATAGAGTAAAGCATTGATACGTTCAGAAACGGCATCACTCGCCAATGTTGGATGTAGTGAGCTCGGTGCCGTGGCAATAGCGAAATTTATTGCGTTATCTTTAGGCTGCTCACAGGCCGTAAGCAGTAGACTCAATATCGTTAGCGCAAGAAATAGAATTTTACGCATTACCAAAGGCAAAATGGCTGCTCGATCAGGCTGCTATTGAAATAACGTGTGTCCTGAGAGACTTCCTTACCTATCCAGTCAGGTCGTTCAAAAACTTCATCAGCCGAACCCAACTCAATTTCTGCAACGATTAAGCCTTTGTTATCTCCTAGAAACTCGTCGATCTCCCAAAGGTGTTTTCCAATTCGAATTTCGTGACGGGTTTTTTCAATGATGGGTCTTATGGCTATTTTATCTAGCATTTCTTCAGCATCATCTAATGGAATGCCGTATTCATATTCCAGTCGATGAATGCCGTCTAGACTCTTTTTGACATTGATATGTGCTTGTTCATTTTCTATTCGTACACGAATGGCCGATGACTCGGTACATGATAGATAACCCTGACGCATACAGATTGAGTGATCAATCTGTGTTCGCCATTCATCCGATGACAATAAGAATTTTCGTTCAATCTCTACAGCCATTACTAACGTGTAAAGAGTGCTATTGATTCAACATGTGAGGTATGAGGAAACATATCCATTACCCCCGCACTGACTAACTTGTAGCCATGTTCGTTTACTAATTCACCTGCATCACGTGCCAGAGTGCCCGGGTAGCAGGAGATATACAAGATGGTTTCTATGCCCATTTTAGGTAAGAGTGAAAGTATTTCCTGTGCACCACTGCGCGGTGGATCAAGTAAGGCTTTATTAAAGCCCCGTTTAAGCCAGCTTTCTGGCGCAAGTTCTTCATAGAGGTTGGCTGTGAAGAAATCGACATTGGTGAGATTGTTTCGTTTAGCGTTTTCATGGGCTCTTTGAACGAGACCTTCATCACCTTCTACACCAATGACTTCGCCAGCATGTTTGGCTAGAGGCAGCGTGAAATTGCCAACGCCGCAGAATAGGTCCAGAATTTGATCCTCAGCTCTGACATCAAGCATTTCAATCGCACGATCGATCATTTTACGATTGATCTCGGTATTTACCTGCGTGAAGTCACCGGGTAAGAAACCCAGGCTCAAATTCTGGCTTGGAAGCTCGTAATAAAGATCTACTCCAGTACCATCGAGTGGTACTACTGTATCAGGCCCCCCTGTCTGTAAATAAGGCACAATATTGTGAGCTTGAGAAAATGCAGCGAGCTGTTGCTTATCTTCTTCACTCATGGGATCGAGTATGCGGAAAATCAAGACACAGCGATCGTCATCCATTGCCATTTCGACCTGTGGTACACGGTCCTTAATGCTAAAGCCTTCAACTAATTTGCTGAGTTGAGGGAGTAATTCCCCAATTCGGGGATGCAAAACGTGGCAGTGGATTAAATCGGCTATAAAGCTATTGCCTCGTTCACGAAAACCCACCAGTACTTTACCTTTCTTGGGTACATTCTTAACACCAAGACGTGCCTTACGACGATATTGCCACGGATTTTCATTAAGCAGAGGGGGTAAGATTTCCTGTGATTTTACTTTTCCTATGTGCTCAAGATTATCAATTAAAATTGATTCTTTGCTCGCAATCTGAGCTGCAGGGGCCATATGTTGCAGGCTACATCCACCACATACACCATAGTGTTCACACTTCGCCTGTACACGGTCTGGTGATGCTTTTACTATCTCTTCTGCGATACCTTCATCGTGCTTTTTTTTACGTGATATATAGCGAAACATCACTGTTTCACCGGGCAATGCCCCATGAATGAAGGTTGCCTTGTCTTCAATACGCGCGACACCTTTTCCATCATGACTCATGGAAGTGATGCTGGCTTCAAACAAGCCTTCGGGGAGACGTGGGCCACGACGACGATTACGAGCCATTTTCGCTCTCCCAGGCATTAAGAAAGTTTGTATAACGCGAACTTGGCTGTGCCACTTTTTCAAGATGATCACGCAATTTAATGCGCGCGCGTACTGAATCGTTATAACTCATATCACCCTTCAGACCAAAAATCTGTAGGGCGATTAGATAACTGTTTAATGCCTTGTAGTCACTAAAGCCTGAAACTGCTTCATAGTCATTTTTGAGAAGACCGTTCCAGACCGTGTCTGCATCATGGCCTTGCATGCCGGGATAATGAAAACGCCTGGCAATATCATTTATCAAGGGTGAATGTGAATGGGTACCGGTAGGTGTCAGCCATTGGCTAAGATCGAAATGAATTTCTTGGCCGGATTTGATGGCTTCCCAGTAACCTGAATGGCTGATGCCGTGTTTCATGCAGCGGAAGTGCAACAGCGGTATTTGATGTCTATTGCCATCCCATGATACGACCAGACCATCTCTTTCGAGTGCATTAAAAAACTTATGAATTAGTTCGGCTTCTGTGCAATTGGACAGAGAAAATGATTCAAACTCAACATAGTCCATGGAATGGTGAACAAGTGAGATGCTTGCGAGTGACTGTTGATCCCAAGTGAGATCTTCACTCTGCCCAGTACGCTGTTTACGTTGATGGAATAGCACCTTACCGACCTCTTTATCAGTAAGGTCATCCAGCTCGAAGTTCTTTCGAGCTGTTGGTACGTCGGGCACATATGAAAAAGCGAAAACGGTAAAATTCATAATTTATTTTTCTGGGAATACGCCGGTAGATAGATAGCGATCGCCTCGATCACAAATAATTGCGACGATAACAGCATCTGTTAATTCTTCTGAAAGCCTGAGTGCAGCGGATACTGCTCCACCCGATGAGATACCACAAAAAATGCCTTCTTCTGCTGCTAGGCGGCGGGTTATATCTTCTGCAGAGGCCTGGTCGACATCAATTTCACGATCTACCAGGCTAGGGTCAAAAATACTGGGTAAATATTCTACAGGCCAACGACGTATGCCAGGGATTGAGGCCCCTTCAGCTGGCTGTACGCCAATTATCTGAATAGCGGTATTCTTTTCTTTTAAGAACCTTCCAGTGCCGGTAATTGTACCTGTGGTGCCCATTGCACTGACAAAGTGTGTAATACCCTGATTGGTATCACGCCAGATTTCAGGGCCTGTAGATTCATAATGCGCTAGAGGATTATCCGGGTTGGAGAATTGATCGAGAACCTTACCCTCCCCTCTAGCCTGCATTTCAAGGGCAAGATCACGTGCGCCTTCCATACTGGCATCTTTAGATACGAGAATCAGTTCAGCGCCGAAGGCGTACATGGCGGCTCTTCGTTCAATGCTCAGATGTTCTGGCATGATCAATATCATGCGATAACCTTTAATGGCCGCAGCCATGGCTAAAGCGATGCCTGTATTGCCACTGGTTGCTTCGATTAAGGTATCACCTGGCTTGATTTCACCACGCTGTTCTGCGTGGTCGATCATCGACATAGCTGGACGATCTTTAACAGAACCCGCTGGATTATTACCTTCTAGTTTGACCAATAATGTATTGTTGGTCTTTCCAGGTAGCCGCTGTAAACGCACTAATGGCGTATTGCCAACATAGTTGGCGATAGTAGGATATTTCATGGGTCGATTTTACCTCAAGCAGGCCAGGAATTCGCCAGATCTGACAGGTTTTTATCTCCTAATGTCTGTATAGCAAAAAAACAGTAGAATTTGCCCTGATAAAAGGGAAGAGATTGATATGGCAATACCACGTTTTCGTAAATCTGACCGTATTTACGTTCGCACATTTCTCATTACGGTTGTGCCTCTGTTATCAGTGTTCGTATTTGCGGCATTATTTCTGACATTTCGTGGTCAGCTATTCCTGGATCTTGACTCAGTGGTCGGAATATTGATTCTTTTTATTATGGGCTTTTCTGGAACCTTAATCCTCGCCGCCTATTATTTACGTGGCATGTTGCGACCTCTACATGTGCTTGCTCGATCCATGCGTCGCCTGCAAGCCAATGAGCCTGTGTATGTTCAAGAAATATCCACAGGTGAAATGGGTGAGTTAGAGAGAGGGTTCAATTCCATGGCACGTGAATTGAGCTCAATGAATGAGCAACTTCAGTCTGATGTGGACAAGGCCACGTCTGAACTACGAGAAACCTTGGAAAGCTTTGAGATTCGAATTGCAGATTTTGATATTGCGCGTAAACGAGCAGTTGAAGCTAACCGAGTAAAATCAGATTTCCTGGCAAATATTAGTCATGAAATGCGCACGCCAATGAATGGAATCATTGGGTTTAGTGACATTTTACAAAAGACAGAACTTAATCGACAGCAAAAGGAATATGTTAAATCCATCAATCGCTCAGGCCATATCTTATTAAAGATAATTGGCGATATTCTAGATTATGCAAATTTAGAATCGGGCAAGCTAATCTTACAACACAGGCCTTTTCGCCTGCGTGATGCAATTGAAAGTGCTGTTCAACTTCATGCGCCACAGGCACATGCCAATAATATAGAACTGGTTTCTCTCGTATACAGCGATGTGCCAAATGCGGTGATTGGTGATGAAACCCGTGTTATTCAAATTCTCGCCAACCTTCTTAGTAACGCGGTTAAGTTTACCTCCATTGGCGAAGTGGTTTTGCGCGTGATGCTAGAGCATGAAACGGATAATCATATTCAAATCGGATTTACTGTAACGGATACAGGCATAGGTATACCGCTAAACGAACAATCTCGTTTATTCGACGCTTTTAAACAAGGGGGGCTGTCGACTAAACGCGTCTTTGGTGGCACAGGATTAGGGTTAAGTTTATGTCAGATACTGGCACAGGCTATGGGAGGGTCAATTAGTGTTAGTAGTAAAAATGGTGAAGGATCTACTTTTCGAGTGTCAATTTCCCTTGAGCTTGAGTCAGCGCAAACCTGGTTTGATCAGTCAATCGCATCGGGGGAAAAAGCTATACTCTTAGAACCGCAGAATTTGTCTCGTATTGTCCTGCGAAATATGTTGACGGATTTTGGATTGATAGTTGATGAACATGAGTCAATGCAGCTATCTAATTCTATCGCAACAAATGCATATTCGTTTGCTGTCCTTGCCAGTAGTTCAAGTGAGATTGATCTCGCCAATACTGAGCGAGCACTGGATGAACTGCAGCGCAGTAATATTGACTGTATTGTTCTTGTGAGTAGCAGTGATCAGCATATTCTAGAAAGATTTCGTTTAGCCGGTGCTTTTAAATGTTTGAGTAAACCTACAAGTACAGCTCTACTTTCCAATACCATACGAGCGCTGTTATCCAAGAACGCATCAACAGGGGTGCTTGCATCGGAATCGAGCAAAAAAGATGATCAACTTCTAGAGGGAAAGCTTTGTCTTGCGGTTGATGATAATCCAATTAATTTACAGCTTCTCTGCCATATAATCGAGAGTATGGGGGGGCAGTATGTATGTGCTGATAATGGCCAGCATGCGATTCAAGAATGCCAAAATAATCAATTTGATATTATCTTCATGGATATTCACATGCCAGTAGTTAATGGGCTTAAAGCTGCTGATGAAATTAAGAAAAATTACTCGCTACATCATGTCCCTATCATTGCATTAACTGCCGATGCATCTGAAGAAAATCAACGTGGAATACAACGCTCGAGTATCGATCGTTATTTGATAAAACCAATTATTGAGGAAGACCTGCAAAATGAAGTCAGGGCTCTCTTATATGGAACTCATGGTATTTTAAACGAAACTGATATTGTTCAAGAAAATATGGACCCTGTTTTAAATGCTTCTTTGCCAACGCGTGATAAAAAACAGGCGCTTCGTATTGCGGGTGGTTCACAGTCAATAGCAGACAAGCTCTACGCGGCTTTATGCGATGAATTGCCTGAAATGCTAAGTGATATTCAAAAAATGTTTATCAAGAAAGATTTGCTTGAAATGTGGCAACTGGTTCATCGTCTACATGGTGCTTCAGCAGTTTGCGGAGTGCCTGCATTCCATAATGTATTAGGACAATTACAGGGAGCAATCAAGCTGGAAGATAATGATCGTATTACTCGATTACATTTTGCTATGCAGGATGAGGCTAACAAACTTATTGCTGAGAATTAGAGCCTTTCTTCCTGTGCTTAATACTCAGGTCAAGCATTATGAGATAGTCATGACTTGGTGCATTTACAGTGGTTGAATAAGACGTTTCATATCAGTTACAGCTTTGGGTAGCCCTGTAAATATTGCTTGAGCGATTATGGCGTGACCAATATTAAATTCAACGATTCCGTCGATTTGGGCTATCGCCTTAACGTTGTGATAATCAAGCCCATGTCCTGCATTCACCTGTAGGCCAAGACGATTTCCATAAGTTACTGCATTTTGTATGCGAATGAGCTCTTTCTCTATTTCTTCAGTTTTTTGACTTTCTGCGTAATGTCCAGTGTGAATTTCAACTACTGGTGCCCCGACATCAACAGCTGCCTCTAATTGACGTTCATCGGCATCAATAAAGAGTGAAACTCTGACCTTTTCTTCAGCTAAGACAGCACAGTAGTCACGTAAGTAATCAACTTGAGCAGCTACGTTTAATCCACCTTCAGTGGTAAGTTCTTCACGCTTTTCAGGTACGAGGCAGCAATCACTGGGCAATATTTCTTTGGCAATAGAAAGCATCTCATCCGTTGCAGCCATCTCCAGGTTCATATGGGTTTGCAGTACGTCTGCAAACATTCGAACATCTCGATCTTGAATATGACGACGATCTTCACGTAAGTGCAACGTAATTGAATCAGCTCCGGCCTGTTCAGCAAGCAAGGCTGCCTGAATTGGCTCTGGATAGCGTGTGCCGCGTGCTTGGCGAATAGTAGCCACATGATCGATGTTTACGCCTAACAAGCGTTCGTAGTTACCCATATTCCTTCCTGTTAAATAAAAAGTTCTCTGCTTTTAAGTGACTGGCCACCAAGATGATGTCTAATCGCTTGTCGCATCAATAGCCTTGCTTCATCTCGTTGCTGGTGTGTTTCAAAACAGCCAGTTGCCAAGGCCAAGAGACTGTCACCGCAAATCGATGATGGAGATTGTGTGCTTAGAACCGGGCCAGCAAGGACATCATACTGATACTCAAGCTGGGGATTAATCTCATTCCCTAGCTGATCTTCCTTTAGCTGAAGAGAAAAACCTAATTCATTTAACAAACGCACTTCAAAATTTCTAAGTACCGGTTCTATTTCACGATTGCTGCCATCAGATTTTAACAAGCTAAGCATGCACTGCGTATAGGCATTGAATAATACATCATGTGGATCTTGACGAGCGGTCATGCGCATGAGTAATTCGTTGATGTACATCCCGCAATAGAGCACTTTTCCATGTGGCATTTCAACTACATCAGCTGGCTCCAGGGTCGTTAGAATTGGAAGTTCGCCACGACCACGGTAAGCGATGATGAGAGGGATAAATGGTTGTAGTAGGCTTTGTTGTGTTCTTTTGCTGTTTAGCACACCTTTTGCCAAGGTGGCTATCCGACCAAAATCCCGGGTGAAAAACTCGACAATTAAACTGCTTTCGTTATATCGCCTAGAGTGCAGTACATAAGCTGGTTGTAGCCCTGCATTCATAGGGTTTCTCTAGTAGCACTAGACATCTCTAAAAGCATCGATTGTGTCTAAATGGAATCTCATAAGTAGGTAATTGTAATGATGTTTTACCTGTCTATTGTTCAGAATATCCAAGTTGCGTAAGACTAGCTTCACTGCTTGACCAACTTTTCTTTACCTTAATCCAAACGTCAAGATGTACTCTTGTCTGGAAGAAGTCGGCCATTTGTTTACGTGCAGCGGTAGCTGTTTCTTTCATTGCTATACCACCTTTGCCGAGCAATATACTGCGTTGACTGCTGCGTTCTACCCAAACAACGGCTGAAATAATATAGCGGCCATCCTCTTCTTTGAACTGTTCAATTTCTACGGTTACCGCGTATGGTAATTCTTTATGATAACGACGGGTTATCTGTTCGCGTAATAGCTCTGCTGCAAAAAAACGTTCAGAACGATCTGTTATTTGATCTTCAGGATAAATTAAATCACCTTCTGGTAAATACTGCATAACATGCTTTTCAAGAGTATCTGCATTTGTACCAGTACGGGCTGAAACAGGTAAAACTTCTACAAAATCATGTTTTGCAGATAGCTCGGCAAGGAAAGGGAGTAATAATTCTTTAGGCTTTACCGTATCGACTTTATTGACGACAGCGATACAAGGAATTTTGGCATCTTTAATCGATGTTAGAACTTGTTCATCTTCGGCATTCCAGACCAGAGCCTGGCAAACAAGCAAAACCAGATCAACATCAACCAAAGCGGTCTGAGCCGTTCGATTGAGGTAACGATTCATTGCTTTGTCTCCACGTTGGTGAATGCCAGGTGTGTCAACATAGACTATCTGGCAATTAGGTAACGTGTTGACACCCAATATGCGGTGGCGTGTTGTCTGAGGCTTGTGTGAAGTTATCGCCATCTTCTGTCCCAACAGGCAGTTAAGTAATGTCGATTTACCAACATTAGGTCGCCCGACTAGCGCCGCATAACCACTTCGCATATTCATGCTATAAAACCTCTAGCTATGTTTGATTTATTCATTCAGTGCAAGCTGTTTTAAAAATGCTTCGGCTGCTGCTTGTTCAGCTTTTCTGCGACTACTTCCCTTGCCTTTTACCTTAATATCAACACCCTCAACACGGCAATTTACTGTAAATGTCTGATCGTGGCTTT
>Ga0316204_10007819_pt1 | contig 15334 bp, 14 predicted proteins | sample 6monrhotite_MG_2_FD_205661 | JGI IMG/M metagenome (GOLD analysis project Ga0316204, IMG submission 205661) | Microbial mat bacterial communities from mineral coupon in-situ incubated in ocean water Damariscotta River, Maine, United States -... | ecosystem: Environmental > Aquatic > Marine >...
AGCGTGCGCCGGTAGGTTTCCACCAGCGCCATGATATGCGCGCCTTCGGTTGGAGTCAGATCGCCCAGCGCGACAGCATCCAGCACCGCTCCAGCCGCCTTTGCAGAATCCGCCGCCGATTGCATGCGGGGTAGGTCGAATTGCACCGGTGCGTCACGCCTTGGCGGGGCGATGCGTTCAAGGCAAAGACGCAAAGCTGCCCCGTCGCCATCCAGTGCAAGTTCCACCGCCTTGCGAGTTAAGGCTTCGGCTTCACCATCCAGCAGCGCCAGTGCCGCTTGTGTTGCTTTGTGGCGCGTTCCCTTAGGCTTGCCCGAATTGCCAGGGGCAAAGGTGCCATCCGTATTGCGTCCGATATTTCGGGTCATGGTGATGTCCTGCATTAAGCTATGTGCGTTATGATATAACACATCGGCGACGCGGTACGGTAGTCACAGCACTTGTCAGTGCCGGTGTTGCCGTTGGTAGTGAATTCGGTCACCCCTTAGCAGCGCACACTGGTTCGTTCATCTCCGGCTTCAAGCGCCCATGGGGCAGTGCAGAGAGTTTGCCGATCTGGATTACTGATAACTCGACACGAACGGCCCTGAGTTGCCAATGGCTTGACTTCCCAACGCCGCGCCGCAGCTTTCGCATTGCGGACATTGGTACTTCGTGCGGCATTTCCCGACTTCAACGTCTTGGGCTGTCCACCCAAAAACAAAATCTTCTCAGGACTAAAACCTCCGCTGCGATCGGGCAGCGGAAGTTCTGTTTTTTTCAGCATTAAGGATGGAATTTCATCCGGCTTCGCGCTCTAATTTCTTGCGTGCCAGCTTGCGAGCGCGGCGGATCGCTTCAGCTTTCTGCCGCGCGTTTTTCTCGGACGGCTTCTCGAAATGCTGCTTGAGCTTCATTTCGCGGAAAACGCCTTCCTTTTGTAGTTTTTTCTTAAGTACCCGAAGGGCTTGCTCGACATTGTTGTCGCGAACACTAACCTGCATGTGGAAGATACCACCTCTCTGATTTGAAGTCGGACCGGCATTCAGGAGATGGCCGACTGGCAAAACTTTCCTAGCTTGTCCGATAGACCAGTTGCAAGTTGGTTCGAGGGTTATCGAGATTCACACCGTTTTCGCCAATTTGGGCAGCAATATGGAAGTCGCTTCTGGCCGATTGTGTTGAAAAACTCTGTTTTTCGGTCTGAGTGACGAAATTTTTCGCCATCCAGGGCGACCAGATTTTCGGGGCGAGGGGTTCTGCCAAATTGGCCTTTCGCCGCTCAAAAGGCCGCCCTCTGGGCCTCACGAATGATCTCATCTGACCTCTTAGCATCACGGGCTTTGGCAGGAAAATCGCGATGTCAGAATTTCGGAGTTTTTCAACACAATCAGCAAAAAGCGCCCGTTGAACGTAAACCATACGCGCCCCCGAAAGCTGACGCTCGTACATTCCGCAGCATTTTCAAACGCTGCAACTTCTTTGCTGCAAAAAACGCCGCTTACCTTGTGAGTGCAAGAACCGCTTTGTTCGCACGGCCGAGTCGCTCGGCCATGAGCCTCACGATGTAGGAAGAAAACAAACCAGCTTCCACGGGGTGATCGGAAACCAGCTTGTTGTAGCTATCAACGGTCAACCGATACAGAACGCATTCATGGTGCGCGACAGCCGAGGCGGACCGTGGCGATCCAGTGTAGACGGCCATTTCACCCAAGATTGACCCGGCACGCATCGTGCGCACCGTCAAGGGCTGGCCACCAGGCAAATTGATGACAATGGAGATCGATCCGCCGAGAATAAGATACAGTGAGTCGCCAGTTTCGCCCTGTTCAAAAAGGACCGCTCCAGACGCCAGAGTCCCCTGATCAAAATAGCCCGATATCGTTGCAACGACATCCTTGTCGTCAAGTAAGTCCATCAACAGCACGTCGGGGTTCATGATCTGGCCAGCAGGGTTGCGACCCAGGAAATTGAGAAGCAGCTGATCGTCGCACCAGCCAGCGGCCACATCAAATTCACCAAAGATCTGTAAGACACCGTCGGCCAGTTCCAATTCCTCGCCAAGGCTTGAAAGCCTCGCAATAATCGCTGGTTGATCTCCCGCAAGGCAAAGGACAACGTTTTCGCGAACACAAATCTGCATGAGCTTCGCAAAACTATTGGCTGCTGACGAATCCATTTCGTCAACGCGGGTGAAATCTATGACTAAGAAGCGTTTGGTCTTCGGGTCACCACCGTCGAGCACAAGTTTGATCTGCGAAAGCAGCCGGCTTGCGGATCCGAAAAACAGGAAACCTTGCAAAACAAACAGCTGAACGAGATTGCCATGCGCGTCCAAATAGGCCTGATCATCCCTGTGGCGATCAATGTTGCTGACATGCTCTGCGCCATCCATGGCGGATTTCACAACGCTCAACTGACTGTACTTGTGAACGAACAAGACCGTTGCCAGAACGACACCGATGGCAACGCCTTCCAGAATGCCAAAAACCGCAACCGTCACCAGGATGATGCAAATCACCAGCACGTCCGCGAATGGTAGCTTCAGCCGCTTTTTCCAAACCCATTCGATCAGAAAGCTCAGACCGATGTAGATCAAGAACCCACCAACAATTGAAGACGGTACAAAGGCAATTGGGGCGGGACCTATGATAATGACGGCCAGGATCAACGCGGTATAGATGGCGATCATCAAGAACTTATCGCCGCCCAGTTTATATGCGACTGCGGTATCTGCCGCGGCACCAAACCCAAGTGGGGACGCGGCGAATGTCCCGATGACATTTGATAGACCTGCCGAACGCAGTTCCCGATTCGGATCAAGATCTCGGTTGATGATGATTTCGACGCCGGAAATATCAAGCAAGAGCATAATGACACTCAGAACACACAGCACAACGATGGTCCCAGATTGCTGTGCCACGACACCCCAATCAACAAGGGGAAGCTGGCTGAAGGTGACTACCGGGAAAAAGCTTTTCGTCGAGGACTCAAAAACGGTCAGCCAGCCTTGCTGTGTCGCCACTTCGATTGATGTGCCCGTTGCAAACAGAATGACGTAGAAAAGCCCAATAGCCGCAGCAAGGAATGTCGGAACAAGAAGCCAGTGGCTGATGCGTTGTTCCAACAAGAAGAGCACCACACCGAAAAACACAGCGGGCAGCAGATGCATCATCACCTCGGGTGACACAAAACTCATGAGAGTTGTGCTATCAACCAGCGGCCCGGCAGCAACGGTAATACCACCCTTCGTCAGAAGGTACCCAAGCCCTGCGAAAAAACCGCCCATAACTGGAAATGGGATGTAGCGCGCCATTGTTCCCATCCTGGCAAAACCAACAGTAAACATAAACGTCCCAACGATCAGAGTCGTCACAAGGATTGCCGCGACAACCGTCACGGCAATCGTTTCTATGGGTTGGCCCTGCATCGTCAGTGCTATTGCCGCGGCCATAGCAGCAAAAATCGGCGACTGACCCGCACGGGGGCCGGCCAAAAGCGCTTTGTATCCGCTGGTAGCGGGTATCATGAAACCTGCAAACGCGGTCGCCACAAGGAAAAGACCAATCCCCAATGAGACAAAAGGTGTCAACGCGCCGGAAAAAACCAGCGTACCAATCGAGACCGCGGTGGCGACGTTTAATACGGCAAGAACAGCCGCAGCAGACAGGCTGCGAAACAAAATGCCGGGTGTAAGCAGCGACGTGACGAATGACTGAAAAGGAGATGTTTCCGGGGTAGATTCTGACCTTGAATTCATGCGTCCATTCCTGCAATCACGCGCTTGGCGCGCCTAAGTTTGATCTGTTATGGCTTCGGCGGGATTTGACTTCTTCGACGCTTGTTCAACCCGGTCTGCGGCATCGCGCAAGACATCCAGCACTTTGGTTTGCTCTTCGAGATTGAGCTTTGTGATATTCAGATCGAGGCTAAAGTTTGGCTGACTTGCATGGATCGGCCGCACGCCTTCCTCCATGTTCTCGAACAGGTCATTGACCTGAAAAGTCGTCACCGGGGCCGCAATACCTTTGACTTTGATCTGGTCACGTTCTTCGCAGTCGATCTGGTCTTTGACGTGCGCATATGTCTCATAAGAAATCAAAATTTCACCGCTCACACAGGCACTCTCAAGCCGGGCTGCGAGGTTCACGCCGCCGCCGATGATGGTGTAATCCATACGGTCATCGCTGCCGAAGTTGCCGACAGTACAAAGGCCCGTATTGATCCCGATCCGGCACTGCAACGGCTTTTCCAGCCCGCTGTCCTGCCAAACCCGCTCAAGTTCTTTCATCCTCTTGCGCATGGCGATGGCCATTTTCACGCATTGCATCGCATCTTCTTTCACGCCCAGCGTTTCGGGGTCACCAAAAAAGATAACAATCGCATCGCCAATGAATTTGTCGATGGTCGCACCATGTTCTATCGCGATGTTCGACATCTCCGTCAGATATTGGTTCAGAAGACGTGTGAGATCTTCGGATTCAAGCCTTTCGGTTGTTTCGGTGAAGCCGACGAGATCAGAGAAAAACACCGTCAAACGCTTGCGCTGGCTGACCAGTTTCACCTCTTGCTTGCCCGAAAAGATCGAGTCGTAGATCTGTGGGGACAGGTACTTTGCCAGTTGCTTTGACAATTGCTCCAACGCGTTCGATTTTTCGGACAGTTCGCTCTCGCGGGCCTTAAGGTCGGTGATGTCCGAATAAATTGCGACCGTTCCGCCATCACTCGTCTTGCGTTCGCTGATCAGAATATACTGGCCGTTGTTGCTGAGCTGCAAGCGCGGCTCGCCCGGGCTGTCAAGAGCGGCCAATTGCTCTTGAACCCATGCGTCCTCTCGTCCGAGAGCTTCAGAAATCTGGCCGGTCTTGGCGCTTTCGCGTACGACGGTTTCAAACTTGGTGCCGGGCGTGATTGTAAACTCGCCGTCCGGGAACAACAGACTAGAGTAGCGCGAATTACAAATAACGAGATACCCTTCAGGATCATAAAAGGCGAAACCTTCAGACGAGTTTTCGATCGCGTCATTCAGACGGCGGCGAGCGGTTTCCATCTCCTGCAAATTGGATTTTTGAACTTCCACGGCTGTATCGCGAAACACGATCAACGCTTCGGCCATGCGACCAATTTCATCGTCGGTTCCGGGGTTTGGCAAGGCGGCCTCTAATTCACCGCCAGCAATTGACAGCATGCTATCGCTCAGCGCCGTCAACCGCCGGATCAGAACACGCCCAACGTAGAGCCAGACAATCAGGATTGAACTGACAAGGCTCAGCGCACCAACGGCCACAAGAATGTTGAAGCTCAGGTTTTGAATGACAGTCGCGGTTTCTCGGGCAACCGCGATTTCATTCATCGCGTTGGCAACAAGAAAGTCGATGCGGTTGCTCAGCAGGCCGGATATTGTTGCATTGGCCCGCAATAATTCTTCACCTGAAATGATGTTCAAAAGCTCTCTCTTGCGGGTTTCAGGGACCCCGGTTTCTCCTTCTGACAACTGCACGAAAGCACCAAAGAGACGCACCAATCTGCTCCTGAGCTGTGGAGGCATGGTGTCATTTGCGGCACGCAATTCCTCAAGCGCGGTATTGAGGCCAAAGATGAGAACATCGATTTCTTCGATGGTTTCCGCAATTGCGATGTTGGATAAGGCTGAACCAACGCTGGAAATAGCGGTGTCCAATTCGCGTTGCGGCAAGATTTCAATAATCGACCTCGCGATCTCACCTTGCTCGACGTCCAACACCTCGGCGTCGGCGGCACCTCTGCGGTTCCAAGCCGACATCATCGCACCCATTTGACGCTCTGCCGGAGCAACCAAGCGCAACGCCGCATTATTTACGGTTCTGAGATTTCGAGAGAGTTCTTCGCGTACGGCCGTGATCTCAAGTCGCTCGGTTACGAGCGCGTCAAGCTCTAGTAGGTTTGTATCAAGACTTTCAACCAATTGTGCCAAGGCATCATGTGATTGCGCATCCAGATCCGCCCCTGTTTCGGCTGCCGATAGATTTGTTCTCAATGTCGTGACTTCGTCGCGAATATTGGCCGAAACTTCAACTCTCGACGCTTCAGAGCTGACAACGAGCAACGCAGGTGCCGCATTCAGGATCCGCTCTGCCTGACGCGACACCTCTAACAAAGCCAGGGCCTGCGGCACCCGTTCATCTGCGATACGGCTTAAGGCGCCGTTTACTTGGGTCAGTGAATAGAGACCCGCCCCAGCTGCGACAAGGGAAAGCATGCTGATGCCGATGAACGCCATAATCAGGCGCCCGCGCACACTTCGCAGAAAAGAGATAGGGCGCGATGCCACGTCTATGCCCGTTGATTTTGCATCATGGGCGCTGAGCGTAGGTCTCGGGACCATATTCGTAGATAACAAAGTTATCGACGCCGGTCACGTCGCCTTTTTCGTTAAACCCGATGCGTCCGATCACGGTATCAAACTCATTTGACCTCAAGGCGTTTATAATGCTGATTTGATCAAAAGATCCTGCAATCTCAGCGGCCTGCGCCCATGCCTGGATTACGGCATAGCTGTAAAGCGTGTAGCCAGCCGGCTCGAAAAAATCTTCGTCCCGGATCGCCTCTGTCACGACAGCGGCGGATGCCAGATTTCGCGGGTCGGGACCGAAGGTAAATAGCGTGCCTACTCCGGCGTCGCCAGAAACCAGCAAAAAGTCGTCGCCTGACAGCGCATCAGCAGAGATGAACTGAATGCCCGGAATCGCCTCGCGCGCCTGAAGCGCGATCAGTCCCATATCTGATGGGCTGTTGCTGACGAGATAGGCCACAGAAATTTCTGCAGCGACCATCTGATCAACGATCGCTTCATAACTGTTCGAGGCCGCCTCGAAAGTGACCGAGAGTTCAGGTACCGTGCCGCGTTCGGCCAATTCGGCGGTCAGGCCTTGTGCAAGTTCCGCACCATACGGTGTAGTCCCGGCGACAATGGCCAGCCTTTGTCCGGCAAATTCGGAAACGATCAGGTCGGCGGCAACAATGGCTTGATCATCATCGCGCCCAATTACGCGAAAGACGTTTGGGCCACCCTGATCCGTGACGCGGGGATTGGTAGACGCTGGTGACATCATAACAATCCCGGCCGCTTCATAAATTGGGCTCGCTGCGATAGATGTGCCTGAACAGATGTGACCGTTCACAAATACAACGTTGGCTGAAACCAACTGCTGTGCAGCAGCCAAGGCTTGTTCGCCGTTACAGTTGTCATCAACCATGATGGCAGTGATCGTTTCGCCCAGAACACCCCCTGCCGCGTTGATGTCTACGATTGCGCGTTGTGCGCCTATTTCTTGTTGTTCGCCCAAGAAGGCCACGCTCCCAATTCTTGGGCCGGCAATGCCAATCGTCACGTCCGCCTGAGCGCCAGTGGACATCGCAACGATCGTCAACGCTGCGGAAATCACTCGTCTTGTTACAGTCACAATCGCTTCCTCTCCCCTTGTAGCATTCCGTTGCTACTTTTTTCTTTCGCATCGCTGCACTTTTTCCAATGCAGGTTTCACCAATTCTCTTCATTGATGAGACAGGCGTCAGTTAGTCGCCCTCACCGCTCGTTAGCTGGATGACCAAGCCGTCATGGGCTTGTTCGATTTCGAATTCTTCTGAAGTATTGCACATCTCGGGGCCCAAATGGGTGATCACCAAGCGATCCGTTTCAAGTAGGTGCGCGTGTCTAAGCAGAGCGTCGTAGCTTAGGTGCCCTTCAAACGGCTTGTCGTGCCGGTCAAAACAATCGCACAGGAAAATATCCGTCCCTTTGGCAATATCAAAGAGCACATCATTCCAACCAGTATCGCCAGAGTACCCGATTATTGTGCCGTTCGTCTCAATACGAAGTGCTGTGGATGGCTCTGGGCCTGCGTAGTGGGTCACCGGGTGTGTAAGGACAAGCCGGTCCAAGAGTTCAACCGGTGCCCCAGGTAAGATTTCGACAATGTCTAGCGGGAAAGTCCAGTCCTGCTTCCACATTCCGGGGAACATCGCTTCACATAAGCCGATGATACGTTTTTCGAGGCCCGGTGGCCCTGCGATTGTCAGCTTAAGCACGGCATCGGACTGGTATTCACGCATCATAAGCAAACTGGGCAACCCGCCAAAATGATCGCCATGCAAGTGTGTCAGGTAAATCGCGTCAATGGTATCTGGTACGATCGACAGGGCATTTAGCGCCACGAGAGAGCTTGCGCCGAAGTCGATCGTAAAGCGCCCAAAATCATCGTCGATCAAGTAGCAGGTGTTGTTTCGCCCGCCGGTCCCCATCGCATCGCCGCAACCAATGACTGTCAGTGTGACATCACCCATATGATGGTGGTCCATCAGGGTTGAAACATCGACTGTCCAGCAAGCAGTCGCCCTTGTCGTCGTCCATAGCCAACATCCCCCAAGTGGCCCTGTCTGAGGTCAGGGTCGCCTGAATCTACCCTCTGAGCAAGAACTTTTTGCTCCGAGCGATGTCCGCGGTCGCCGAGACGCCCAATGTGCGAGGCCGTCGATTGGCGGTTGATGCGGCCGGAACGGGCGCGGCGTCCGTTGGCGGCCGGGGTGAATCGCAAGCTGCGCCTTAACGCCCATGTTTACTGGCCTGGCAGGACCTCCTGTGCTTCATTTCAAGCTATGCAAGCTGCTGATCTTGCGCGTGAAAATGCCTTAATGAAAGCTCGCTTTGTGGAGGTCAAGGCAACGCTGATAGAGACGCAGGAGGCTCATCGGTGGCTACAGGATATCCTGAGCGCGGCGGAGCGCGAGAAATTCAACCCCGCTCATAGCTTCGCCCAAACCCTAGCTGGAATCCCAGATCTCACACATCCCGCAGAAATCCCAGATTGCCGAGGGATATCCGCCGCACCCTGGCGCATCGACACGTCTTGATCCGCTTTCTGGATGACGGCATGCTGAAACTGGACACCATCCCCGTTGAAATTCAGATCAGACAAATCGCCCTGACAAGGAAGAACGCGCTCTTCATGTGAAACGACGCCGATGCCGGGAATTGGGTCTCGCTCGTCTCGCTCGTCGCCACCTTCAAGATGCCCGATGTTGAATCCAGCCAGCTATCCTGCCGCCACCCGCCGCGCTATCCTCGGCGGGCACCCGCAAGGCTGCGTCGAAGACGTCTTGCCATGGTGCTTCCAGCAGCGATCAAGCCTTATCGTATAGGGTCAGGTCGTCGCGCTTGCGCTTGAAACTGTCGACCTTGGCAAAAGTCGATGGAACTGAACGGTGGCTTCTAACCACTGCAGCGCAAGCCCTTTCTCAGCAGCGAAAGACCGCTCTCCGCCCTCAGTGAAGGTTGCGGGAATCATTTTCAAATTCAACGGAGGGATGTGCTATCCGTATTCCGTTCGCTATTTCGGGGCATTGTGGGTCTCCAGCCATTTGATTCTTAACACTTCAAACTCGACTCCAGTTGATCGCGCCAAGTCCGTCAACGCTCCGGTTTCGGCCTCGGCCAGTGACTGCCCGCCATCATATTCGCGGATCGCGGCGCGTTCTTCGAGAAGGTCGAAAATCAATTCCCAGTTAGGTGGCGTTGCGACACTCGCGACTTTTGCGACAAATAATTGAGTTCCAGCCATTGGGGCTTGCGACACTCGCGACAATTGCGACACGGGGGGCGCAGCCGGGGCTTGTGTCGCGGTTGTCGCGAAAGTCGCAGGGGTTTCCCCCGCGATTTCCACCAGCTTCGCGCGAGCATCAAACCACATGGCCCGCACCTCTCACGATTGCCCATGCCTCGGCCCTAGCAGCACCCCGCACCACGGTTCCGGCTTCGAGCGGGGTTAGCCATCCATGCTTTTCGAGAATGCACAGCGCCACCCGAGCCTTCGGGCTTTCGCGTAGAGAGTTCGGCCCAAGCCGCACCACATCGCGCACCGTGATTTCGGCGTGCGGCCAGCTTTCCAGCAGCCACTTGCGCAAAGCGTCGGCCCGGTCGATTTCAGCAGAAACAAGCGCCGCGCTTGCCAGCCGTGAAGCCTCGGACAGGTAGAATTGCGCAAGGTCGATTGCGTCGGCCATGTCACAGGCTTCCACCTTCGGGGCTTGCAGGTCGCGCCACAGGGTCAGCACCCCGGCAATGCGCCCAGCTTGTTCCGCCGCCTTGGAAGCCGTGCCGGTGATATGCGCCAAGTCGCCACCGGGGGCTTGTGCCGCTTCGATTACATCGGCAAACCGCGCCAACAGAGCGCGGGCTTCTGGAGCGAGAACAAGAACTCGCGGTTTCAGTTCGCGGGTTTTCTCATCCATCGGCATGCCTTTTTCGAGTATGGCATGCAGCCGCCGCCCAAAATTATTGAGCGCACTGTCATCGCGCCGAGTGTCAATCTGCATCCTCGTTCCGATAGCGCTGGGCGGTTCGCACATCAGAAAGCGGGGCAAAAAGCCGGTATCCGCCGCCTGCGGGTCAGCCATGAAACCCCGCGCCACACTCGGTTGCACCATCAGATGAACGGCCAGCCGACGTCCATAAAGCGTTGCATGCCCATCGCCTGCGCGGGTGCGACGGATAGGGTTGCCTTGCCACAGGTCATTGAATGCGGCCAAGGTTTTTTGCCTGTTGTCACTGTTCATCGCGTGCCCGCCGAGGAATTGCCCACCTTCATCCGAGAAAAGCCCAAGGCTGGGTTGCCCATGCGCGAACAACTTTGTCAGCCCTTCGAACGTCGGTTCGGTGACGGTTCGGTCAGCAGAAGGTGGAGCTTCAGGTTCTTGTCCGAGCGCCTCGAGGTCAGCTTCCGCCGCCGCGCGCTTTTCGCCCTTCCCCTTTTTGGCTTCCGTCAGGATGCGGTCGCGCTCGCCTTTCCAAATATCGTGTGCATTTGTCCATCGCCGCATTTCATCACGCTGGGCCTTAGCCTGTTCTTCTTCGTGAGCGCGAAGTGCGGCCATAAACGGGGCGTCGCATGCTGATTTCCGTTCGCCGCTTCTGGCGATGGTCAGCGCGTAGAGCGACAACGGTCGCGTCCCTCCGAGTGTCTCCACATCGGCAAAGCCTTGCACCGCCAGCGATGCTACCGCGAGCGCGGATTGCGCCGGGATTGCCACGGGGGCTTGCGTCATGCCTTGTACCGCTTCAACCGCCTCTCGCAGCGGCCCCAGAGCGTGAACGGGATAATCTGCACCGGGGGCGATCTCGCGCACTAGCGGTTGCGGCCCTTCGGGCCGGTATTGAATTGCCTGGGGCGCGGTCATGCGATTTCCCCTTTCATGGTCAAAATATCGTTCCAGTCGGTGCCGTTCGGTGCCGTCAATAGAGACACCTTCCAGCCGAGCGCATTCGCGCGTTCCGCCAGAACATTTGCAGCGCCGCGGCCCGGCGCATCGCCATCTGGCGCAATGGTCAGCCGTCCGGGTTGTGCGGGAAGTCGCAAGCCACGAATGCCGGAAGTCGAGAGCGCCGCCCACACCATGGACGGTTCTCGCAGAAGGCCAGACGCAAGGCTCAGGGCAGTCTCGATTCCCTCCGCGACCACCAGCCGCGTCGACCCCTCAGAGAGCCACACAGCGCCGCCTAGCGTGCTGCCCAGCATCCAACTTGTCGCCACCTTCTAGCCGGGCCTTAGCCGAGCCGTCAGGGCGCAGGAACGTGCGATGGACTGCCGGAAGATCAGCGCCACGCACCGCCGCCACCATTGCTGGCCGGTGTTGAGCGGTTGGCCCATGCCATGTCTGAGGATGAAACCGCAGCGTCGGCGGCAATTGGCAAGTGACACCCCGAGCATCGCGCAGATAAACTTCCGCAATTGTTCCCGCGATTGGCTGGGCTTCCTGCCAAAGCCGCTTGGCGTGATTTGCTTTGTGCTGGGCACACCTTTGACGTTCGACTTCACGTTCTGCGATTACCGCAGGATCCGGCAGTCGATAATCAGCAGAGCGCAATCCAGCAGACGACAAAATGTCAATGAATGCGCAGCCGGATTTTTTACAGTTCAAAAGCAAGCCTGTTCGCCCGTCGCCCAATGTCAGCCCCGTTTGGTCGCGGCGGCGTTCGGGTTGGCAAATTGGACAGGGTGCGACGCCAAAGCGGCCATGCCAGCGCCCACCCAGTGCCAAGGTTAGTTCCCGTGCATCGGTCATGTCATCGACCCCCACATGTGGGTACCGGCCAGCCCAATCGCGGCAAGCGTTGCGGGGTCGAGCGTTGCCGCGAAGGCTGCCAGACGATGCCACGTCATGCTGCACCGCCCTTCACGACACGGGCGCGCCCGTGCGATAGAATAGAAACCGACACGCTTTGCCCAACCAGTGTTCTGTGCTACTTTGCAGGTGCCCGCCGCAATCGCCAAGCGGCCGTCCTGCCCCGGTTGCGCTTGCCCGCGCACCGGGGTTTCCATTTGCCCGCCGCCCATATCAAGCGGCCTTCGTTTCGCGGGATGCCAGCCATGCTTCCACATCCGAACGCCGCCAGCCAACAGCACGCGCGCCTAGCTTTACCGGGGCGGGGAAGTCACCCCGCTTGATTGCCTCATAAAGCGAAGTGTTGCCAAGTCCGATGGCAGCGAGAACGCGGGGCTTCCGCAAGATTTCTTCGTACATATCCGTATCCTTTGACGTTCAATTGACGTGAAAGGATGCTGCCCGAGTTACTTTGATTTAACGAGGTTCAGGATTTCGCCGTTTCTGAACCACAGGCGGAGGCTTCCGTCCCATCATCTCCTTCAATGTGTCTTTTGCCCTTCGAATGTAAGTTTTCAGAGTATCTTCGTTGTTTGTTATGTCTGGGTGACGATTCATGAAAATGCCGCGCGCATGGTATTCACTACATCCAAGTTCCTCCTGAATGTTTCGAATCATTGACAGAATTCCCAACTCTTTGGCTTGCTGTGCAATCGTGCGCTTGCTCCCCTTCGGCTTTTCTCTGCCTTCCAGCCGATCGGCCACGAATTGCCGAGCCTCCTGCGTTGCAAGGTGCCCGACGGTCATTATTAGATCGGCCAATGGCGTGGGGTTCCCGTCCTCCGCATCGCTAAGGGCGCGATACTCCGTTTCATGCGCTGCCCACCAATCAATAAAGGTTGGGAATTCGTCACGCTTCATCCCGCCGCCCCCAGCTTCACCACGTTTTCGCCCGGCGCTTCACCGCGCAGGAAGCCAGCCCAATCGGCCATCATCGCGCGCCGCCGTTCCAGCATGTCGGAACGCTGATAGGCCCGCTCCACTTCAGAGCCGATGAAGTGCGCCAGCGCGATTTCGGCCACGTCGCGGGGATAGCCGCGTTCCGCTGCCCATTGCCGGAACGTCGAGCGCAGGCCATGCGGCACGGCGGGGCGCTTGTTCTTCTGGTCGAGCCAACCCGTGCGGCCCGCGTTTTCCTCGGCGTCCTGCATCCGCCGCATGACGGCGGAGATGGACATGTCCGACAACGCGCCGCCACGGGGCGCGAAGAATACAAAGGGGCTTTCTTCCAGACGGGGCAGCGCTTCCAGCAGCGCCACCGCTTCCGCCGTCAGCGGCACGCGGTGTTCGCGCTGCGCCTTCATCCGTGAAGCCGGTATGGTCCAGATAGCCTTCGGGGTTTTGTCGGTTTTGTCGGTTCTGTCCTGCGGTCCGAAGTCGATTTCATCCCACGTCATGCCGCGCACTTCGCCCGACCGCGCCGCCGTCAACGCCAAGAATTGCAGTGCCCGCGCGGCCATGCCATCGCGCTGTTCCAGATCAGCCCACCAGCCCGGCGCGTCGCCCAGCGCCAGCGCGGGTTGATTGTCGGTCTTGGCCACTTTTGCGGCCTTGGGCAATAGCTCCGAAAGGTTGCCCTTCCAGCGCGCGGGGTTCGGCCCTTCCCGATGCCCCGCAACCGTCGCCCATGACAGGACGTTTTCAATGCGACCGCGAAGGCGGGAAGCGGTTTCTGTCTTGCTTGCCCATATCGGTTGAACGGCCCGCAGCACGTCATCCACCCCGATAGACCGCACAGGCATGTCACCCAGCACCGGGCGCGCATAGGTGTCGAGCGTCGAGCGCCACTGCTTTTTGTGCTTGTCGCTGCGGAATTCATCCAGCTTCGCGGTCAGGTAACGCTCAACCGCATCCGCGAAGGACAGGGTTTCGCGGGTCTTGCGCCGTTCGGCCAAGGGGTCGCCCCCAGCAAAAGCCAGTTGCTTATTTGCCAGCGCCGCCTTGCGCGCCTCGGCCAGCGTGACAATCGGAAAGCCACCCAGCCCGATTTCGCGCCGCTTGCCATAAATGACGATGCGCTGAATCCAGAAGCGCCCGCCGTTCTTGTCCACGCGAAGGAAAAGCCCGGTTCCGCTGCCGTCATGATGCTTGCCGGGCTTCGCGGTCTTGACTTTCGCCACTGTCAGCCCGCCGCCCTTGGCTTCGACCTTTTCTTCCCCCATTCTCGCTTCCCCCATTTCTTCCCCCACTTCATCACGGCTTACAACGTAGTGCAGCGGATGCAGGCGAACAAGTGGAGGCTTTTCAGTGCCTTGTTTTCAAGGGCGCGCGGACGTTTACGATGCAGTATGAATTCCATGTTGGCGGCCATCGTCTCCGCCACCTATCATCAAGTCACTGATAATTGGCAAGATATGTCCGTGATGTCCGAGCGAGCGTTGTCCACTATGGGCCAAACGAAGCGTCAGGACGACGGCATGCGATACCTGAAATAACCTCACGGCGCCGGCACCGGCTGGGCATTACGGATTGTCACGCCTCCTGATTTGGTCGGCCGACTGAAACTATTGGGAGTATTTGGTGCCACGAACTGCGCGGTGTCCGTATGTGGCGCCCTGATGCTGCGGGCGCCTCCTGCCAAGTCTGGTGGCGCAGTGGTCAACTTAGAAGGCTTTGACCGCGCTGGCTGCCACGGCCGCAAGGTGACGGCGAATGGCTGATTTCGCGCTGGACGGGTGGTTCTGAGTTGGGCTGGAAAGTGCGCCTCAAACGAAAACCACGCCCTTTTACAAAGACGTGGTTTCCGACGAACTAGGTGCAGATTGAACGATATTACAGCGTTAGATCGCCAAGTATTCTTCGCGCAATGCCTGGTTATCCAAGACTTCTTTGGCGTCGCCGTCAAAGACCACGCTACCCGTGTCCAGAATAACGGCGCGATCCGCGAGCTTGAGGGCGGCGACGGCATTCTGTTCCACGATGATCGTCGTAATGCCTTGATCACGAATGATTTTCAGCGTCTTTGCGATCTCTTGTACGATGACCGGGGCAAGACCTTCGTAGGGCTCGTCCAGAAGCAACAACTTGATGTCCCGTGCCAATGCGCGCGCGATCGCCAACATCTGTTGTTCACCGCCAGAAAGGGTCACGCCCTCTTGCTTGCGACGCTCGCCCAGGCGCGGGAAAAGCTCGTAAATGCGCTCGAGCGACCAGCCGATAG
>Ga0316204_10007820_pt1 | contig 15332 bp, 11 predicted proteins | sample 6monrhotite_MG_2_FD_205661 | JGI IMG/M metagenome (GOLD analysis project Ga0316204, IMG submission 205661) | Microbial mat bacterial communities from mineral coupon in-situ incubated in ocean water Damariscotta River, Maine, United States -... | ecosystem: Environmental > Aquatic > Marine >...
TGCTGCCAAGCTAAACACTACAGCTACCAGAGTGTTGGTAAGATATGTAAAGTAGCGTGCCATTGACCATAATATCTCGCTGGTCGCAGTCGATCCCAGATCAATGACCTCGGCACGAACGCCCGCGCCCAATGATGAAAGGGTCAGCACGGCAACCGTTGCGGTGGCAAGCCTTGAGGTCCTGTGAATGTTGATGTTGGTGTGCATATCGGTTCAGCCCCTCTTCCAATCACTGGCGGGCTCAACGTGCCTTCATGTGCGGCTATTTTCGGGCATTCAAGACAGTGCTTTAGTTTTCATTCATCTCTCGATAATATCACACACCATGCTGCACAGAGCTGCCAAACCTTGAACTCCACGGCTGTTTAAGCCTTGCCAAAATACCGTCAGTCCATGTGTAAATCGTAAGAATTTTTCACACGCGTGCTTTGATATTTGTCAACAAGCTGAAAGGTTGTAGGTCCGTGCCTTAGCTGACCCGCGAGCCTCGCCCCCCTGCTTTGAAGAACCGCTTCAGGGGCATCGCTTCATTTAAACGAGCTTTGACAATTTCGTTAGCAGCATCGCGCGGTGAAACGCCACTGTCACAGGCCTGTTTCAGGACGACATTCGAATTATGTTTTATTTTTTCGGCGATTACAGCCATTGCCTGATTTTCCGTTCCACCATGAAACTCTACCGAAGCGCAAATTACCCCTCCGGCATTTGCAATGAAATCCGGTATCACCAGAATACCGCGCTGATGCAGGATTTCTTCGGCGTCAATTGTCGCGGGAATATTGGCGCCCTGAACAATCAGTTTTGCTTTCACATTGCTGGCGTTTCCTTCGTTGATCACATCCGGTCTGGCGGCAGGGACCAGGATATCGCACTGAGCAGTAATGACAGCTTCGCTGTGACCAACCTGTGCACCGCCAAGATCAGAAACACTTTTTCCACCCTCCTTAAGTGCCAGAAGCTCTGAGAGTTGCAGGCCATCTGGGTCAAACACTGTGCCGCGGGAATCCGAAACAGCTACAAGTTTTGCACCTTTTTCCATAAGAAAGCGTGCTGCATGCTTGCCGACAGCACCAAATCCCTGAATTGCCACCGCAGCACCCTCAAGTCGCACATCACAGTATCCTTCCGCGGCTTGAGCAGCTACAGCGACGCCAAAACCAGTTGCTCCGATTTCATCAAGTGGAATGCCACCAATCACACGTGGCAAACCAACCGCACGTGAAATCTCGTCGTGAATCCATGCTAAGCAGGTTTCGTTGGTGCCCATATCAGGACCAGGTATATAGTCCTTGATTTGCTCTATCGCAGAAGCGAAAGCGCGTATCAGGTTCTCTTTTTCAACTCCCGGCATTGCCGGATCAGCAAGAATGACTGACTTACCGCCTCCGTGTGGCAAGCCTGCAGCGAGATTCTTCAGCGTCATAGCACGGGCAAGTCTGGCGCATTCTTCAAGCGAGACATCCGGTGCCATTCTTATCCCACCGATTGAAGGTCCGGCGGCCGTATTGTCAACGACGACAATGGCCCGCAACCCGGCTGCCGGGTTGTTTATGTGGATGATTTTTTCAGGCCCATAAGTGTCAGCCAGAGTGAATACATCGGTCAACGGGTCATTCCTTTCTCGTTATGTTCGGTTGTTCAAGATGCGCGCGAAGGGCAGCCAGAAAGCGCGCGGCTTCGCCGCCGGTTACGACGCGGTGATCAAAAGTCAGCGACAAAGGTAGCAGACGCCGTACTGCGGGCGCTCCCTCAGCAACGACAATTGCATCCGTGATCCGCCCTGCCCCAAGGATTGCCACCTGCGGCGGGACAACAACCAAAACTGCATGTTCACCGCCAATCATACCGAAATTTGACAGCGTGATCGTCGCACCTTTCATTTGCCGAGGTGAAATTGAGCGGGTTTCAATCGCAGTCCTAAGCGCCGCAATTTTTTCCGGGATATCTTCGCCAGCTTCGACTGCCCTAAGCACCGGCGTAAAAAGCCCATCCGCTGTGTCGACCGCTAGGGCAAGGTCGACATGATCGTGTAACTGACGCCGCTTTCCATCAAACCACGCATTGAGGGCCGGTTCCGCTTTACATGCTGCAGCAATAGCCTGCACCAGACGGAGTGTCGGCACTTCTCCCGGCAACCAATTGTGAATATCGGCGCGATCAGTGACCGTTGCAGGAACTGCGTTTGCGTGCGCGTTGGTCATCACCATGGCCATTGCGCGGCGCACACCCCGCAGTTCTTCGCCACGTGTCAGTCCGGAAGTCGCAGAAAGAACGTCAGCAGAAAGAATTGCACCATCCGGCCCGCTGCCTGCGATGACCGACAGATCAACGCCTTCTTCCCGTGCGAGTTTGCGAACTGCAGGGGTGGCCTTTGCCGCAGTCTGCGAACCATCTGTCGCGGTTTTCAAAGGGGTCTGTGCCATGGCTTTGACAGCAGTTTTTTCCCCCGAAGCCAAATCCCCGACAATTGCGCCTGAATCTTCTGCCTTGCCCGTCGTGATTTCAACCAGCGGGGCATCCGTGGCTACGATGTCACCAGCCTTGACCAAAAGTGCTTTGACCGTCCCCGAAAACGGAGCCGGGATTTCCACCACCGCCTTGTCGGTTTCAACTGAGACCAAAGGCTGGTCTGCGATCACATGATCGCCGACCGACACCTGCCAGGCAACAATTTCGGCGCTCTGCAAGCCCTCGCCGAGATCTGGAAGGGAAAAGACAGTCATGCGAACTCCATCACGCCACCAACAGCTTCAACAATGCGCGCGGTATTTGGCAAATAGTGTCCTTCCAGCCTCAGGTATGGCATAACCGTATCATACCCTGTTACCCGCCGGATCGGCGCAAGCAGGCTGGTCAGGCAATGTTCCGCCAAATCGGCCGCGATTTCTGCCCCAAGACCTGCTGTCAGAGGCGCTTCATGGACAACCACGCACCGGCCCGTCTTTTCGACCGAAGAACGGATTGTGGCCCGATCGATCGGTTTCAGTGTGGCAAGGTCAACCAGTTCAACCGAAACACCAGTTTCCGTCAGCTGCTGCGCAGCTTCGGTGGCTTCGGCGACCATTGCACCCCAGGTGACAATCGTTACATCCTCGCCTTCCCGCAGCACAAAGGCCTTGTCGAGCGGTAAAGCTTCACCGTCGTCCTCCACCTCTTCACTTGTTGAGCGGTAGAGTCGCTTGGGTTCAAGAAACACAACAGGATCAGGATCGCGGATCGCCGCAAGCAATAACCCGTAAGCACGGGTCGGCGAACTTGGAACAACAACCCGAAGTCCTGGAATATGCGCCAGCATTGCTTCCGTGCTTTCAGAGTGATGTTCAGGCGCCTTGATCCCACCACCAAAGGGTGCACGCAAAACCATCGGGCATGTCAGGCGTCCGCGTGTGCGGTTGCGCAAACGGCTGGCGTGATTGGCCAGTTGATCCAGAACCGGGTAAATGAACCCCATAAACTGAATTTCCGCCACTGGTCGCAACCCATGCGCTGCCGCCCCGACTGCCATGCCTGCTATCAAGGTTTCGGAGAGCGGTGTGTCACGCACCCGCGACGCACCAAAGCGTTGGATCAACCCGTCAGTTGCCCGGAAAACGCCACCATCGATACCAACGTCTTCGCCGAAAATAATCACATCCGGGTCGTCTGTAAGCGCACGGGACAAGGCGGCCCGAATTGCGTCGATCATTGTCAACTCAGCCATTGTTCAACTCCCTGGCTAAAGCTGAAAGATCTGTAGTGATCTCCGCAAACAGATTTTCGAACATGGCGCGTGCTGGCTCTGGTGGGGTCGCAAGATAGTTTTCCGCAGCTGCCTCAACCTCTTTACCGCAAGCGTGAATAAGGTTTTCCTCCTCGGACTTCGACCAGCCATGTTCAGCTATCAGGAAGGCACGCAAACGAACAAGGGGTTCCTCTTTCCAATGGGCGCTGACGACTTCGTCTTCGCGGTAGCGACTTGCATCATCGGCGGTTGTGTGATCGCTAAGCCGATAGCTCAGACATTCAATCAACGTTCCGCCCTTGCCTTCGCGCGCGTGCGTCAGTGCGCGCCCTACCGTATCGCGAACAGCAATTACATCGTTGCCATCAACCTGTTCACCCGGAATCCCCGCTGCAAAAGCTTTCTGCGCAAGCGTTGTTGCCGCGGTCTGTTCCTCACGAGGGACAGAAATCGCCCATTGGTTGTTGTTGATCACAAATACCGCAGGCAATTTCCAGGCACCGACAACATTCATTGCTTCGTAGAAATCCCCTTTCGAAGTCGCTCCATCCCCGGCGATGGCAACGGCAACGCCGGGTTCGCCCTTTTGGACAATTGCCAGGGCCACGCCTGCTGCGTGCGGGAATTGTGAAGCCACAGGAATACACACAGGGAAATCTTGCCTTGCCTGTGCAAAATCATTGCCGCGTTCATCGCCGCCCCAGAAAAGAAAAAGCTCTTCCAGAGAAACACCTCGCCACAATTGCGCACCGTGTTCCCGAAACGAGGGAAGGAAAACATCATTGTCGGTCATCGCACTGGCGACACCAATCGCAATGGCCTCCTGACCGAGGCTGGACGCATATGTCCCCAACCGCCCGGTGCGTTGCAGGGCAATCGCTTTGGCGTCAAAAGTGCGGGTTCTGACCATTGCGGAATAAAGTTCTGTCAGTATCTCGCGGCTATTCGCAAATTCCGGCAGTTCACCAATTGGGTTTCCCGCTGCATCAAGAAAGGCACTGCAATTAATTGTAAAATGGTCAGCACGTTTGGGCATAGCTTAGCTCCCTTTTCCGCTGGCCAGTTCCTTCGCCATCTGTTCGCGCATGACAAATTTCTGTACTTTGCCGGTAATTGTCATCGGGTAGCTTTCCACGAAGCGGACATATCGCGGTATCTTGAAGTGCGCGATCTTCCCTTTGCAGAACTCGCGAATTTCCTCTTCGCTGCATGTGTGACCCTGGCGCAGCTTGATCCAGGCACAGACTTCCTCACCGTATTTTTCATCCGGGGCTCCGATCACCTCGACCTGTTCGACGGCGGGATGGGTGTATAGAAAATCCTCTATCTCTCGGGGAAATATGTTTTCACCACCACGGATAAGCATATCTTTGATCCGTCCGACAATCTGGAAATATCCCTCATCGTCAACAATGGCGATGTCTCCGCTGGCAATCCAGCGCGCTTCATCTATTGCCTTGGCGGTTTTTTCGGGGTCATTCCAGTATTTCGGCATCACACAGTAACCGCGGGTCAAAAGCTCGCCCGCAGTGCCGCGTGGGGTTATGCGACCCTCGGGATCAACAACCTTGATTTCTGTATGTGGCAATACACGCCCAACCGTCTCGACCCGGCGCTCGACCGGATCATCGACAGATGTCTGGGTGCCGATCGGTCCGGTTTCAGTCATGCCATATGCAATGGTAATCTGGGTCATGTGCATTTCATTCATTATCCGTTTCATCAGCTCAGCAGGACAAGGTGCACCAGCGATAATACCCGTGCGCAGACTAGAAAGGTCCCGATCCTGGAAACCTGGTGAATCAAGCGCTGCGATAAACATCGTCGGCACCCCGTGGAACACTGTGCATCGTTCTGTTTCCACCACGTCCATCGCTGCGACGGCATCAAATCCGGCTGAAGCAAACACCATCGTCGCGCCATGCGCCGCGCAGCAAAGTGTGCCCAAGACCATGCCAAAACAATGGTACATGGGCACCGGGATACACATACGGTCCGCATCCGTCAGCTTCATCTGCAAACCGGCAAAAAAAGCATTGTTGACGATATTATGGTGCGTAAGGGTCGCCGCCTTGGGCCTGCCAGTAGTACCACTAGTGAACTGGATGTTGATCAGGTCATCAAACTGCAACTGGGTTGTCAGGTCCTGTACCCGTTGCCGTGCCGCAACCGTTGCGCCTTTCATCACGCTTTCGTAGCTTTTTGTGCCCAGCGTTGAAACATTGCCCAAAGTAATAACCCAACGAAGGCTCGGTATTTTTTCGGCGTGTAACTGACCCGGCGTGGCCTTTGCCATTTCCGGCATCAGTTCTGTCAGCATCGCAAGATAATCACTGGTTTTTAAGCTTGGAACAGTGATCAGAGCCTTTGCTTCCACCTGGTTGAGTGCAAATTCCAGTTCTGAAAGCCGGTAAGCTGGATTTACATTCACCAAGATCATCCCGGCTCTAGCCGTTGCAAATTGCAAAACCACCCACTCAGCCATATTGGGTGCCCAAACCCCGACCCGGTCACCCGGCTCAAGGCCCAGCGCAAGCAACCCAGCAGCCATCTCGTCTGCCCGCTGATTGAGGTCGCGGTATGTCCAGCGTACGTTCTGATAAGGAACGACGATCGCCTCGGTTTCTGGGTATTTGGCTGCGGTTTCCTGAAGCAGATTACCGATGGTCAGACCCGCTAGAGGAATGTCGGACACTCCATGAGCATAGCTATAGGCAGATCGCAAACTTTTACCAGCTAACGACATTTCACCTCCTGAACCGGGCGCTCCCGAATAAACCGGAGCACAAAACATTATAAAAAGTGTTTATTCCCGCTGCTTAATCAAATACGCGTTTCAGCTTTGTCACAATGACGTAGGTCAATGCGGTTCCGTAAGGCGCTGAATTGCAGTTCAGCCTGCGCAACCGCCTGCAAATTTGTTAACGCTAAAGATAGAAAGTGCAGGCTTGTCCCTTTTTCAAAGCTCTGTGGTTTCGTGAAAACAACACCCGAGAAGATGAACGCTGCAGCAGACCCGACCCGGACATGTGGCCAACTCTGAGAATTGATAAGAGTTTCCTGATGGGGTCGTCTACCGCGTGGACGTGGATCACAATATGCGGACGCGACCCGTTCCGTTGCAACCATCCGACACGTCAAGGCGCCGGAATGGGTTCGCCCTTGACTATGCGCTTGGCCTTTCCCCTGATCGCAACCCATATTTGCCCGAGTAGCAAAGGTATAAGGCTGGCCCCGACAGACAACACAAGTTGCGATACGCTAAGGGGCCTCAAATTTAATACATCCGACAGGACAGGTATGTAAAATGCGGCCGCCAACAGAAAGATGCATAATGATATCGCTGCCCAGACATAAGGATTTTTCACCACGCTGTTTACGAAGACCGGCTCTTCAGGTTCGCGCATATTGAAGACATGCCAAAGCTGCGCCAGCGCCAGAGTCAGAAATGCGACTGTCGTTGCATCTTCCTGCAACATCTCAAAGTAACCAAGCGCCATCCAATAGACGCTCAGGGTCGTCACCGTAATGATACCTCCGAACATAAAAATATCCATCCATCGTGATCTATCGATGATGGGTTTTGCCGGATCGCGTGGCGGTTGCTTCATAACGTTACCGCCACCTTCGCCAAGACCCAGTGCAAATGCAGGAAACACATCCGTCACGATATTGAGAAACAATATCTGCAAAGGCGTCAGCGGGGCGGCAAGCCCTGCAAGAATTGCGATCCCTACAACCATTATTTCGCTGAAATTACAGGACATCAGGTAGACCACAAAACGTCTTATGTTGCCGAAGATGACGCGCCCCTGCTGCATTGCAGCAATAATTGAATTAAAGGCGTCGTCTTTAAGCACCATATCCGCTGCGTCACGGGCAACCTGCGTACCACGCTGCCCCATAGCGATCCCGATATCCGCCTTTTTGAGCGCAGGCGCATCGTTGACCCCATCTCCTGTCATTGCAACGACGTGACCGGCATCTTGATAGAATTCAACAAGCTTCAGCTTGGACTCCGGTGAAACGCGTGCAAACACATCTGCCTTTAGTAGTTTGTCGCGGAGATCTTCCTGTGGATCATCAGTGCCCAATTGTTGCAAATCAAGTTCTGTCAGGGCAACGATACGGCCATCATCCGCCAGACCCGCCTGGGTCGCAATTTCAGTCGCGGTGGCAATATGGTCACCTGTCATCATGACCACACGCACGCCCGCCCCCTGACTTTGCGCCACCGCGGCTGCAACGTCCTTGCGTAGTGGATCAAGAAGACACACGAACCCAACGAGGGTCAGTGAATCGTAAGGCACCTCATCCATTGCCTGATGATATTTGCAGGCAAGCCCAATCAGCCGATAACCCTTGCGCGCCGAAGCCTCGACCCGTGCCAGCCAGTTCGCGCGGTCACTGTCGGTAACCTCAACGATATCTCCGTCTGTCAATACCCGGTCAGCGTGTTTCAAAACCGCTTCGGGGGCGCCTTTGACGGCGGTGAAGTATCCGTCCTCAACCCTGTGGACCGTTGCCATCATGTTGTGAGAAGAATCAAAAGAGTGCATCGATACTTCGGGTCGGTCATCCGGGTCAAGATCAGGCTGGACACCTGCAGAATGCGCCACATCAAGCAAGGCAAGCTCCATCGGATCACCAACACCGGCTGTTTCCCCCTCAATTCCGGCACTTGTCATTTCGGCCGTGTTGCAGAGCGCTCCAATTTCAAGTGCCCGGCGCAGAACCTGATCTTCCGCCACGCTTGTTTTCTTTAATCCACCCCCAACTTCGATATCTCGCCCGTCGAGCAGAAAACCGGACACCGTCATACGGTTTTCTGTCAGAGTGCCGGTTTTGTCGGTCAGGATAATTGTTGTGGCACCAAGGGTTTCAACGGCAGAGAGCCGTGCTATCAATGTGTTTCGTCGCGCCATACGAAACATGCCACGGGCCAGCGCCAGGGTAGCGACAACTGGTAGTCCTTCAGGTACGGCGGCAACCACAAGGGCGATAGCTGTTTCGACCATTTCCACAAGACCAAAACCCCGCAAGTAACCAGCAAGGGCAATCAGAAAGGACAGCACAAAAGTGATCCCGACAAGGGCCTCCCCAAGTTTATCCAGTCGTTTTTCCAACGGATGTGACTTGGCCTTGGCATCTTGTAACAGTTCTGAAATCCGGCCAAGCTCGGTTTCCCCACCAATGTTTGAAACGACACCAACCCCCGCACCCCGAACAACCGCTACCCCCTTGAAAGCCACGTTTGTTCGATCGGCCAAAAAGGTATCAACGGGCAGAGCTTCAGTTGTTTTTTGCACCGGAGCGGACTCTCCTGTCAGGGTCGACTCGTCGCAATACAGATTTGTGGCCTCCAGCAAGCGTAGTCCGGCCGGAACGATATCGCCACCTTCCAGCAAAACGATATCACCAGGGGTCAGTTCGTGTATGGGTATCAATTCGGACAGCCCTTCACGCCTGATCCGGGCAGTTACCGGAATCATGCGATAAAGCGCTTCCATTGAACGGACCGCCTTCCAGCTAGTGACGAAACCGATCATCGTGTTGATCACCAACACACAAACAATCGCAACACCTTCGGGAATCTCTCCAACGGCAAAGGAAAGCAATGCGGCCGCACTGAGCAACCATACGATCACGCCGCGAAACTGTTCAGCAAAAAGCGACAAGATTGCACGGTTTTTACGTTGCTGGATCAGGTTTTTCCCATAGGTTTTCTGACGTTCAGCAACCTGTTTGGCTGTTAGACCGTATGTTCTGTCGACATCCAGAACAACGAGAGTTTCGTCGCAACTGCGGGAATAAAGATTTGACCGAACTGCAACATCAATCGACACTGTCGAACCCCTTGAGCATACTACCCAAGGGATACAGGATCAGATCAGCTTTTCAATGATAGCCTATCTGATTGCTGTTATTTTGAGCTGCTGGAATCTGACCTTCATGGCATCTGGCGGCGTTTTCGTGTGCTCATTGCTAACTGACCTGCGCCATACGAAAGCCGTAAGTTGAACTTTCTAGGTGAATTAAACCAGGATAACCTAATTTACTGACAGCCTCAGTGACCGCTCGATAGCGAGATGTTTTACAGTGGTCTGTGTCGGAAGTGAGCATTAGGGTTTTCGCAAGCGTTGTACTGCCCCTTCACTCAGGACATCAGCTTCAGCTTGAGACGGCGCGGTCGCCATAAAGTTTATGGACCTGCCAATGTTCGCCTCGGATGGAGACAAAAGCACAATGCCTGAATGGTTCTCGTAACGGTGAAACAGCAGGCCCGTCAGACGCGAAATTGATTGCGATGTTGATAGCGCTGGCAGGTCAGGACGCTTTTCTTGAACAACAACCAGACCTTCTGGCAGCTTACCATCCATCAGTCGAATCCCAGCCGTCATTGGAATTGAAACACCACCCCAACGACCATTGCACTCTATCCAATGAATACTCGTGGCACCTCCGTTGGGCGAAGAAATGACGGCATCCAGACTACACCGACCAAAATAGCCAATTCGCTGAAGAACAGCAGTGATTTTTACTGCTTCGTGGGTAAGTTTTTCTTGAAGTTCCTTAGGTAGTGTCGATTTGACCGCGCCAACAAATGTCCCCTCAGAACCCTGCACCTTTTGTTCAAAGATTGCCTCACTAATTGGAGGGCCTGATTTGAGTTGCGGAACCCACAATTGCACCGAAGGGCTGCAAATTACATCATCTTCCCAAACGCCTACCAAAATCGGATAACGCCCCTGCCATCCGGTATCTTGAAGGCGTTCCAGAAGGAAACGGCGCACATCATTCATTGAAAGTTCTGCCAAATTGGCACTATCAAGTTTGATGTTACCGGCAGATCCCGCGCTGTCCGGAACCTTGACAACAACATGCGAAGACCGCCGTGCCAACCGCACAACCAACCCCGCAGCACCCGCAGGCCCAAAGGCCGCCAATGTCGGGGGTGTTGCCTCGCTCCCGATAATACCGCGCGCAAGGTTTGCGAACCAAAGCTTATCATTTACGCGCCGCGCCAGACGCGGTGATGGTCCGTTGACATGGATGATCTGACCGCCTGCCTCTCCCAGACTCTGGGCCAGACGCCAGATATTTCCGGTCGTCAGATAAGGCACAAGCGTCAGACCCTCTCCCTGTTCAACTTTCCTGACCAATTCATAACCTAAATGCGCAGAAGCCCGAAACTGGATGGCTACAGGGCTCAAATTCCCTTTCATAGCTTCCAGGAAATTGATGTGCCCTCGCCCCAAGTACTCGCTGATGTATCGCTCGAATTCAGGCTCTCGTTGCCGGACGACCACAATATCATCTCGCTGCGCCAGTACTGCCATCCGGTAGTCAAACCGCGATTGCACCGCGTTGCTAAGAAGCGCAATTTCAGCCTGATCGCCAATGATCAAAGATGGCCCATCGCCAACTCCTTGTTGAACGTTTTCACCAAAGTCCAATGAGGTGAGCAGCGCAGGTTCGTCCTGTAACAGTCGCTTGGCTAAATGCGCAATCTTAGCTTTTTCATCAGCTGAAAAGCGTATTTCCGCATGCAGGGTCTCTGCGTGCTTATCTGTCTTCCTCATCATTCAAACAGCACCCAAAACCAACTTTAGCCGCAGTTTAAGCACGAATTCGCAAATGAAACTGACATAAATCATGACGGACGCATCAGTATTGAGAGAGATATGGAGCAAACAAGGGGGCTGGGTTATGTGCCGTCTCTATGCAATGCACGCCAATGAACCGACACGCGTTGAATGCGGACTGGTTAAATCACAGAACGCTCTGATGGAACAGAGCAAGAGCGACTTAAGCGGCTACGCTCATAGCCACGGATGGGGTGTTGCAGACTACCCAGACGGCGTTCCCATGATAGAAAAACAAATATGGGCAGCCTATCACGGCGAACATTTCATAAAGAAAGCAGCGCGCGTTTATGCCCACACCGTTGTCGCTCATGTACGCCGTGCCACAGTTGGTGGGATTAGCATCGAAAACACCCATCCGTTTCATCATGGTCGATGGATTTTTGCCCACAACGGTACGGTTCCGAACTTTGATCAAATGCGTTTCAAGATGCTTGAAAACATGGACCCCCTGCACAGATCGGAAATCCAAGGCACGACAGACAGTGAGCATGTATTCCGATATCTTCTGAGCCTCTTTTTAAAACACCCTGAGGACGGATTGTTTCAAACCGTTCGTAAGGGCCTCAACCAGATAATCAAATGGTCGGCTGAAATCGACCCAAAGGCGCAGGTTGGGCTTAACATCGTACTGACGGACGGAAACCAGCTTATTGGCTCGAGATACAACCGGTCTTTGTATTTTTTGCATCGGGATAAGGTTTTCATCTGCCCGATCTGCCAGAAGTCACATGTCCACCACAGTGCGACCAACACCTATCAGGCGATCGAAATTGCATCTGAACCTGTCACGCACGGCGAGCAGTGGAACGAGATACAAAATGGCGTCGTCTTTGAAGCGAAAGACGATTACAGACTGTCGATTGAAAAATTGCTCCAACCAAAAGTTCGGAGTTGAAGGCAATGGAACAAAAATCAAATACTGCTTTTGAACCCGAAAATACGTTCGTTGCAGAAAAGCTGAACGAAGTCGCTGACCTTCTCGAACAGCAACACGCAAGCATGTTCCGCGTCAAAGCATATAGAGAAGCAGCCGAATACCTTGCATCACTTCCAAGACCAGTAGCGGACACGCTGGAGCTAGGTGGAGTTAAAGCACTTGTGGCTTTGCCAAATGTTGGAAGCTCGATTGCGTCAGCGGTTCAGGAGTTGTGCGAAACAGGAACCTTATCCCTTGTCGAGCGGCTTCGCGGCTCGTTCGACCCTGAAGCCTTGTTTCAGACTGTACCCATGATTGGCCCCAAACTGGCAGAGACCATCCATGATGAACTGCAGATTGAAACGCTAGAGGCTTTGGAGGCGGCCGCATATGATGGCAGACTTGCAAAAGTTCCGGGTGTTGGTTCGCGCAGACTAAGTGCAATACGACATTCACTGTCTCAAATGCTGTCGAGAAGACGGCCCAAAACATCTTCACCAATACCATCCGTCGCAACATTGCTTGATGTGGATCGCGAATATAGGGAACGCGCGATTATTGGGGACCTGCCACTGATCACACCAAGACGTTTCAATCCGACAGGTACTGCCAGAATTCCGATCCTACATACTGATCGCGAAGATTGGCATTTCACTGTTCTGTTCTCGAACACACCGCTTGCGCACAAGCTTAAACGTACGAAAGACTGGGTTGTCATGTTCTTCCAAAAAACCAATGTACCTGAACAACAATGCACTGTTGTAACAGAACGACACGGCCCGTTGTCTGGTATTCGGGTCGTACGTGGGCAAGAAAAAGAGTGTGCAGAATTATACAAGGTTTAAGCAGCTGAGTTCGATTGCGATTACTAGTAAATTTAGTGATTTGTAATGATAGTTTGGTACCTCCAGCCTGATTGCGCGAGCTTCCCACATGGCCGTCCAGAAAGTTAATGTATGTGCCCTCAAAATGTAACTCGGAAACGCAGCCGATGTGCCGAATAGTTTTGACGTATTCAAGTCGATGATTGACGAACGTCAATGAGAAAACCTTGCAAATACTTAAGTTGTTTTCAGGAGAGCTTCGTTCGATTCCTTAGAGATTCTGGAGGACATACTATGAACAAGAAAAGCGATATAGCCGTAAAAACACAAGAAGACATGCCAGACACATCAAGCTCACAATGGCACCCGTTGCACGATCTGCGTGAAGAAATCGAAAACGTTTTTGACGAGTTTCAGGGCGGTTGGCCTTTTGGAAGGTCGGTGCGTCAGTGGAAAGTTCCGACATTGTCCACGTCCTTTGATTTTGGCACCAAAGTCCCCGCTATAGACATCATTGACAAGGAAAAGGAAGTTCAGATCAAGGCGGAACTGCCCGGTATGGACGAAAGCGATATCGAAGTCGAACTTTCTGATCGCATGCTGACCATCCGCGGCGAAAAAAAGGAAGAGCGCGAAGAGGGTGAGAAAGAAGGAAATTACTATCTCTCCGAACGGCGCTATGGCTCCTTCGCCCGATCGCTTGCAGTGCCCGAAGGGGTTAACACAGACAAGGTTGATGCCTCTTTCAGCAAGGGTGTTTTGACGGTCACTTTACCAAAACTACCTGAAGCGAAAGCCAAAACGAAAAAGGTGAAGGTCAAAGCCAAAGCATAGAGGACCTGCACATGACACTTGAGAAAGCTCCGGAAGCCTCGTTAGTTCCGGCATAAAATAGGTGACAGAACGGTGTTCTGCATTTGGGATTTGATTGGGAGGCTACTATGCGTGGGTTCATACTAACTGCAATCGTGATATTGTTGATGGCCGCATCCGTGGCGGCGCAGGAGAACGAAGATGCGTTCGACTTCGGAAGCGACAGTTTCCGGGCGGGCGGTACGGTGGTTTTCGATGCACCCGGAACCGACGATCTGTTTATGGCAGGCGAAACCGTACGCGGTGAGGCCGATATCGCTGGTTCGGCGCATCTGGCCGGGCGCAAAGTGACAATGGTGGGCGCCATAGGCGGCGATGCCTATTTGGCTGGAATGGATGTTGTGTTGGATGGTCACGTCGCGGGCGATGCGACACTGGCGGGCTATGATATCCGTGTCGGCGACGTGGGCGGTGATCTGCGGATTTCCGGTGCCAAGCTGACTATCAGCGGGCCCGTCTCGGGTTATGCATTGATCGTCGGCGACGAGGTGCAGATCGACGCGATCATAGCCGGCGACGTCAATCTCACCGCGCGTGAGGTGGACTTTTCGGACGATGCCCGGATCGAAGGGCAGTTGATCATCTACGAAGAGGAATCAGGCAAATTGGAAATCCCTGCAAGCGTCGTGCCGGAGGATCGGATCGAGCGCCGCGAAATCTCGGAATGGGAGGAAGGCACCCGTCACCTGAGGGTTTGGGACTGGCGGCGCGCGGTGGGCAAATTCATGATTGGCGTGATCGTGGTTGCGGCACTGGCGGCGCTGATCGCGGCGATCGTGCCGCAGACGCTCGCGGACTTGCGACGCAATCTCCTCGACCGGCCCTTCCGCAATCTGTGGTTCGGATTCCTGACGCAGTCGGCAGTGGTCGGATCAGCGATCCTTTTCGCGATGACAATAGTCGGATTGTTGTTAAGTCCCGCGGCAGTACTGCTGGCGCTGATCGGCGGCTTCGCAGGCTACGTCGTTGCAGTCTATGCGTTCGGTGTCGGGTTGATGCTGGCTTTCGGCCGACCCGAACCTGACAGCATTGGCGAGCGGGCGCTTGCGGCGGGTATCGGTGCGCTGATTGCCGGGATCATTGCGTTGATCCCGCTTCTGGGCTGGCTGTTCGTGCTAGCGCTGGTGCTTTCCGGGATAGGGGCGATTACGCTACGGCTATTCCGGCCGGGTTTTTTCGTACCCGCGTGAACCTGTGCGGGGCAGCAGCTTAGCGGATCATTGATGACTGCGACTCCCGCCTACCAGGCGACATCGGACTGTGGCGAGGACGAACCAAGAACCAACTGTTTGCGACGACGTCAGCGGGCGTGGTGCAACTACCGCTACGTGTGGGACGCGAAACTTCCG
>Ga0316204_10007821_pt1 | contig 15331 bp, 8 predicted proteins | sample 6monrhotite_MG_2_FD_205661 | JGI IMG/M metagenome (GOLD analysis project Ga0316204, IMG submission 205661) | Microbial mat bacterial communities from mineral coupon in-situ incubated in ocean water Damariscotta River, Maine, United States -... | ecosystem: Environmental > Aquatic > Marine >...
ATAAAATCGAAAAACGGAGAAAAGCGCACGAAATATTCGCTGAAATTGAAAAGTTAACGAAAAAAATCGAAAATTTTCCAGAAAAAATGATCAGTGAATTATTTTAGCTTCGTGCAAAGGTCTCAGTTTAAAAAAAAGTATAAGCGTTTAACAAGAACCTTTATTGTCCGAGAGACACTGGTCAAATTTAACAGGTGCAATTATGAATTCACAGATTAAGATATTGACTGTAGTTGCACTCATCAGCGGGGCTCTTTTGTACCTTTTTTCACCGAACATTAATGCACAACAAGGAAAAATATATTCTCTGACTATTGATGGAGCAATTAGTCCGGCAAATTCAGATTATTTTATTAGAGGGCTGGACAAAGCAATCGCTGACGATGCCAGCGTTTTACTGCTTAATCTGAATACTCCAGGTGGTTTGGATATGTCGATGCGTTCGATGATTCAGGCTATTTTATCGTCACCGATTCCAGTGGTTATCTACATTTCTCCAAAAGGAGCCCGAGCAGCTAGCGCGGGTACTTATTTAATCTATGCAAGTCATATTGCAGCAATGGCTCCGGCAACCAATCTAGGATCAGCTACGCCAATTTCACTTGGCAATATGAAACCTGTTGAGACCGATGAAGATAATGAAAAAAATTCAGACGCAGAGGAGCCAGTCGGTCTTACTAAGACCGTTGATGTCTTACAAAGAAAAATGATCAATGATGCTCAAGCATACATTCGAAGTCTGGCGCAGCTTCGAGGACGCAATGAAGAGTGGGCGGTAAAAGCTGTTAGCCAATCGGCTAATTTGTCAGCAAATGAAGCATTGGAAAAAAAAGTTATTGAAATTATTGCTTACGATCGAAATGAATTGATTAAAGCTTTACATCAACGGGATGTATCACTGGGTAATAAAACGGTTACATTGCAGTTGATAGATCCAGAAATCATAGAACTAAAACCTGACTGGCGAACCGAGATTTTAATTGTAATCACCGATCCTAGTTTAGCTTATTTATTATTGCTTGCAGGCATTTATGGATTGATGTTTGAGTTTCTTAATCCGGGTAGTTTGCTACCCGGAACTATTGGAGCGATCTGTCTAGTCGTTGCTTTGTATGCGCTCAACATGTTGCCTATTAATATGGCAGGATTAATTCTATTATTGATCGGCATAACGTTAATGATCGCAGAGGCGTTTGTGCCAAGTTTTGGTGTGTTAGGTTTTGGAGGTATTACCGCATTTACCATCGGTTCATTTATGCTGATGGATACCAGCTTACCTGGATATCAAATAGCACCGGCGCTGATTATATCAACCACACTGGTCAGTGCTGTTAGCATTATTTTTGTGTTGTCGATGTTATTAAAAGCAAGACGTCGACCACTAGTTACTGGTAAGGAGGAAATGATGGAAATAGCAGCGACTGCCGTTGAAGATTTTGACGGTGACGGACGAGTGCTCATTCGAGGAGAAATTTGGCGAGCGCGCTGTGAACAAGCAGTAACAAAAGATCAAAAGCTTCGAGTTAAAGCAATCGACGGTCTGACACTTAAAGTTGTTCCGGTGATATCTCAAGATATATAACGGAGGAATAAACATGTTACCAAATATTGGTATCTTCTTATGATTTTCCTAATATTATTACATTGACAGATATTATAGAGATGCAAATAAAGAAGTTTAACAAAGCTCTATTAGCGCCACTAAGGTTTATCAATAGGAAGTAGTTATGCCAATTAGCCCGTTAACCATCGATCAGCTATCCGCGAAAATTAGTGTCAATGAATTACCGTTCCCATCGATTTTAGAGCTGCAACCAAGCGCCGAATTTTTAGGTCAGGAGCGTGCAAAAAAAGCTCTGGCTTTCGGTCTTGATACGGGACGTTCAGGTTACAATTTGTTCGTCATGGGAAATAGCGGTACTGGTAGAATTTCCATGGTGATGCGATATTTAGAGTCAAAAGCTCGTTTGCAAAATTCACCCGCAGACTGGATTTACGTCAATAATTTTGAAGATATTCACGAGCCTTGGGTTATCGAGATGCCAACAGGGCAAGGTAAAAAATTAGTGGCTGATTGTCGAAAATTAGTCAACCACTTATTAGTTATGATCCCGGCGGCTTTTGAAAATCTGGATTACCAAAGAAAAAAAAGTGCTATTGACAAATATTTTAAAAAGAAAATTGAATCAGCTATCGAGTTGTTGGAAAAAGAAGCTATTCAAAAAAATATCGCATTATATCAAGATGCCTCTAACATTTCCTTTTCCCCTATAATTGATGGTCAAGCGATTGATGATATTAAATTCGCCAGTTTGAGTCAGCAACAAAGAGATGAGATCAATCAGACTATAGACCAGTTGGAGGAAAAACTGAGTGAAGCGTTATTAGGAACAACTCAGTGGTCGCGAGAATCTTTTGACTCTTTGCAAAAATTAGATTCAAAAACTATTAACGATACAATCCGACCACTTGTCAGTGAACTGGAAAATAACTACCTCGGACTTATTGGCGCGCAGTTCTATTTTAAGTCAGTAAAAAACCATTTGGAAAAATTAATTCTGGAAGATTTTAATTTATTAGAATCTTCCGTATTTCAACGGGATAATGATTTAAGAGATCTTTTGCAGCAAGCTTTTGTGCCTAATCTTTTCGTAACTAATCTACTGACACAGGGTGCTCCTGTCGTTTACGAGGCACACCCAACTTATGCCAATCTATTTGGTCGAGTCGAGTACCGCAGTAAAGGAGGAGCCGTTACTACAAGTTTTCAACACCTTCGCAGCGGTTCACTTCATCGAGCCAACGGTGGATACCTTGTTATAGAAATTGAAAAACTATTTGAAGAACCTTATGTCTGGGGGCAACTGAAGCAAGCCTTACAAACAAAAGAATTAAAATTCGAACCGCCAACGCAAGATAACCAGGCTGTGGTCACCATTGGATTAACCCCCCACGCTGTACCGTTAAATTTAAAAATCATATTAGTCGGGAGTCGTGAATATTACTATACCCTTTTACAACAGGATCCGGAATTTTCCGAATTATTTCGAGTTTTGGTAGATTTTGATGAACATCTGGATAGAACTGATGAAACTATTACCCACATGGCTCAATTAGTGAGGAGCGTTTGTACTTCGGAAAAGTTCGCAGAAATAACTCAGTTAGGATTTGTTGAGTTACTAAGTTTTAGTGCGCGATTTTGTGGACATCAACAAAAACTAAGCGCTCGATTTGGAGAGCTTTTTGAATTACTTGGTGAAGCCGATATTATCAGAGAGCAACAGGGCGGAAAAAATATTGACCGTCACCATCTACTCGAAGCACAAAGTCAGCGTGAGTACCGACATTCACGAATTCGAAATAAAATGCTTGAGGATGTTTTGGAAGGGCAGATTATTATTAATACCAATGGACTGATGATCGGTAGTGTTAATGGTTTAACTATTTGGCAGATCGGTTCAACTGAATTCGGCACGCCCGCTAGAATTACCGCCACAGTCTTCCCCGGTAAAAAAGGGATTGTTGATATAGAAAGAGAAAGTGAGCTGGGACTTTCTCTGCATTCAAAAGGTGTTCTGATCCTTTCCGGTTATTTGGCCAATCAATATGCGAAAGATTTTCCGCTAACTCTTTCAGCCAACATCGTGATGGAACAGTCCTATGGGTTGATTGATGGAGATAGTGCGTCGCTTGCAGAACTTTGCGCATTAATCTCCGCCATAACGGAAACTCCCGTTAGAGAGTCATTTGCGATGACAGGTTCTATCAATCAATTTGGTGAAGTACAGGCAATTGGCGGAGTTAATGAAAAGATCGAAGGTTTTTTTATGTTGTGCAAAGCAAGAGGACTAACTGGCGGTCAGGGGGTGATCATTCCAAAAGCGAATTTACCCCACTTAATGTTAAAAAAAGAAGTTGTGGACTCTGTAGAGCAAAATTTATTTGCCATTTATGCCGTAGAAAATGTAAATCAGGCTCTCGAGTTACTTTGTCTGCCTGAGGATGAGGATATGCAGTTGTTTCAGCAGAGGATATCCGACAAACTAAAATTACTGCATAGCTATTGTCTCAATGACAACAAGACCGATTGCATAGGTTAATTATTGTATGAATTTTTGTTCTCGACGAGCGAATACACTTCATAAAATACTCGGTTAAAAGATCAGTTATTTTATCCGTGTTTGATATTGATCAACACATTGGATCATTTTGTTTTTACAATAAGGTGTGGTGGTGGATCTTGATATTTGTTTTAGCTTATTTTTTTAACTGAAAAAGTTACAATAGCGCATTAGAGACACTGTATTTCAGCCGTTTTAATTTAGTTTTAATTCTCTGTAATCCGCTAGTTCACGAGATAATTATGGAATATAAAGATTACTACAAAATCATGGCGTTAGACAAAAACGCTACACCAACTGAAATAAAAAAGACCTATCGTAAGCTTGCTCGCAAATACCATCCTGATGTGAGTAAGGAGCCTGATGCAGAACAAAAATTCAAAGAGGTCGGCGAAGCGTATGAAGTGCTTCGCGACCCTGAAAAAAGAGCCGCTTACGATCAATTGGGTGTAGACTGGAAAGCTGGACAGGATTTTAATCCTCCTCCCGGATGGGATGCTGGTTATGAATTCAGTAACGCAGGTCGGGGGAGTTTTAGCGGCGATGCCTCTGCGGCATTTAGTGACTTTTTTGAATCTCTTTTTGGTCAGCATAGTGACCGTTATAGCGCCGGGTTTAATGCCACGCAGGGAGCAGCCAGCTCCGCCCAGTCTATAAAAGGGACAGATCATCATGCCAAAGTTTTAATTGATCTTGAAGACGCTTTTAATGGTGCAGTTCGTGAAATAACTTTGCAATCACCTAAGGTCGATGCTCAAGGACATGCCACTACAGAAAAAAGAACTCTCAAAGTAAAAATCCCAAAAGGTGTGAAACAGGGTCAACAGATCCGATTGACTGGTCAAGGTGAGCAAAGTGCCGTGGGGGCTGCTAATGGTGATCTTTATCTTCAATTAGAATTTAAAACTCACGCTTATTATACAGTTGAAGGTCATGATCTGTATTTAAAATTACCAGTGGCACCTTGGGAGGCTGCGCTTGGAGGGAATATCAAAATACCCACACCTCTCGGTGCGATTGATTTAAAAATTCCGGCGGCTTCTACATCTGGTGACAAAATGCGAATAAAAGGGCGCGGCATTCCAGCAAAATCACCAGGTGATCTCTACGTTGTATTACAGGTTGCATTACCTCCAGCAGATAACCGCCAAGCGAAAGAATTTTACCAAAAAATGGAACAGCAAATGGATTTTAATCCACGCGCTAATATGAGTATATCTTAAGGTGGTTGCATTATTCACATCGTTACGCTTTCACTTAATCAGCTGATGGTCATCCGATCGAATTCTTTTGATGTTTGTGGATATGGATATGATTGTCACTAATAACTTTGTTTCATATTTGCTTCAAAACTGACCTATGTCATGGATGAACTGTTCTTTTTTGGCTATTTTGTTGTAGTTAATAATCGGGTTGTCACTCATAACTCACTACTTATAAAAAGTTGATTTATCATGAATATACAAGCGGAACTTAAACAAACTATTGAAGATCTGGTTGATCCAAAACGCGGTATTTTAGCCGCCGATGAGAGTGACCCTACAATGGCTAAAAGGTTTCTGGCGATTGATGTGGAGTCCAATCAGGAAAATCGTCGGATTTGGCGATCTTTACTACTAAACACTCCAGGTCTTGGAGAGTATATTTCCGGTGTCATTCTATTTGAAGAGACTTTACTACAAAGAAATGATGCTGACATCTTATTGCCGCAGATTGCCTGGCAACAAAAAATTGTCCCTGGTATTAAAGTTGACAAGGGGACGAGGGCGTTGTCTGGCGCGCCTGGAGATCTAATTACTCAAGGTCTCGATGGACTGGCTGAACGATTATCAATGTACAAACGGCAGGGCGCTCGATTTGCTAAATGGCGAGAGGTTTATCCCATTACAGATAATAATCCAACCCGTCGAGGACGTCTTGCGAACGCAGAAGTATTAGCTCGATATGCGTCTATTTGTCAGGAGTTGGGTATCGTGCCAATTGTTGAACCTGAAGTCCTAATGGATGGATATCATGATATAGGACGTTGTGAGGAGGTGACGGAGCAAGTATTAGACGATGTTTTTGCTGCGTTGAAATTACACGGCGTTTGTTTAGAGGAAATGCTGCTTAAACCAAATATGGTACTGCCCGGAAAACAATGCAGAAAGGCAGAACCGGAAGAAGTAGCAGAAGCGACGCTAAAGATCTTAAAACGAAGTGTTCCGGCGGCAGTTCCTAGCATTAATTTTTTATCGGGTGGTCAAGGCTCAGAGGAGGCTACTGCAAACTTGAGTGCCATTAATCGACTTGCATTAAACCCGCCTTGGCAATTGAGTATTTCTTTCGGGCGAGCGCTACAACAGCCAGCGCTTAAAGCTTGGAAGGGTCAGCCTAAGAATATACAGGTAGCACAAATGGCACTATTAAAACGAGCCCGTTTGAACAGTATCGCTAGAAGCGGAAAATATAACCGATCAGACGAAACGGGTTGATTTGCTTTTGAGGCTAATGTTCCGGTTCCACTTACAGTTGCAGTTGCAGTTGCAGTTAAAGTGTTATTACCTGTTTATAATTAGCTTGAGTGACTTTGCAATCAAACTGTTGTTTTAGCTTTCCTTGGAGGCTATCCATTGCATCAGGCTCGCCGTGAACTAGTACGACTTGCGGACGATCTTCAAAATGAGAATACCAATGGATTAGCTCCTGTTGATCAGCATGGGCGGATAAACCACCAACGGTGTGTATTTGCGCATTGACTTGAACTTCTTCCCCCCATAAATTGATCCGTTTAGCGCCATCCACTAGTGCCCGTCCCAATGTACCTTTCGCTTGAAAACCAATTATCATCACATGCGAATTATTTCGCCAAATATTGTGTTTTAAATGCTGCTTTATTCTACCGCCGGTGCACATTCCACTACCGGCTATAATAATTGCGCCAGATTTGATCTGATTGATTTTCATAGAATATTCGGTTCTTTCCGAAAAATGGAGGTTAGGTAAATTAAATAACTTGCCTTTTTGATGGTTGATTTTGCTAGCTGGTTTATCATAGATTTCAGCGTGGTTTGCATAAACTTCAGTCGCTTTTATCGCCATTGGGCTATCAAGAAAAATCTCCCAATCAGCAAGATTCCATTCATCGTAATGTTGATAAAGTAGATACAATAATTCTTGAGTTCGCCCAACAGTAAATGCAGGGATCAAAATATTGCCGTTGCGACTATTGGCATTACCAATGATTTCGCCAATTTCCCGTAAAGTATCTTTCCAGTCGCGATGCAAGCGATCGCCATAGGTACTTTCCATAATAACCAGATCGGCTTTTGATATTTTGGCAGGATCGCGCAAAATAGGCGCATTTCTATGCCCAAGATCGCCACTAAAGACAATTTTGCTAGTGTGCGTGTCTTCTGTTAGTTCTAATTCGATAATAGCAGAGCCGATGATATGACCGGCATCTCTTAACGAAAGTTTAACACCTGGCAGGATTTCTTGCTTTTGGTCGTAGTCTAAAGATCGGAAATTATTGTGTGCCTGTCGGGCTTCGCTTTTTGTGTACAATGGCTCAATAAGGGGGAGTCCCTTGCGCTCTCGTTTTTTGTTTTCCCAAATAGCATTTTTTTCGTTTAAATATCCGGAATCTTCAAGCATAATTGCACAAAGTTCGACAGTCGCAGAGTGGCTATAGATAGGTCCCTTAAACCCCCGTTTAACAAGCAGTGGTAATCGACCAGAATGGTCAATGTGAGCATGAGTCAGTACCACTGCATCGATTTCATTAGTGGAAAAAGGGAACGTATCACTATTATGGCGTTCATGATCATGAGAACCTTGAATTAAACCACAATCGACCAAAAGCTTACTTTCGCCAACGCTGATCAAATAACAAGAGCCAGTGACTTCGTGTGTTGCCCCAAAGAATTGAATATTCATTTATCTTGATCTCCATCCAACAGTACTAGAATTTTATCGCTTGAGTCGAGTTTTTTATCTATGCTTGAGCGTATAAATCAAAGATTTATGCTAACACCATAATTCACAACTGCATTGCGCTATGTCAGCTTAAAGATATTATCTTGTCTTGTCTATTAAAGCCAATAACGCAATCGCCAAATAATTTTTCCTAATAGATGTTTATACCACGGCAGTTTTGCTAGTTTTTCCAGAGTCATTTGACTTGATAGATCAACGAGTTGCTCGAATTTTTTAGCTGAATTTTGCAAAGAGGATGGTTGGTTTAAAATAATGTCTAACTCCAAATCATGCAAAAAACTTCGATGATTAAGGTTGGAGCTTCCGACTATAAGGATTTCGTCCAGCATCATGGTTTTGGCATGAATGATTCGACCATCATATTCAAATATTTCTACGTTCGATGATAGGAGAGAGTGATAATAACTCGTACTGACCAGTGGAAAAACAATAACATCCGAACGTTTGGATACCAGTAATTTAACGCCCACTCCACGTTGACGTGCCTGACTAAGCGCTTTGACGATTCTTTTTGAGGGTACAAGATACGGACTGATGATCCAAATTCTTTTTTTACTGGAGCGGATCAAACGAATCAATTCTAAATTTTTACGTTGCCGTTTAACAACATTATTATTAGTTCTAAACGGCAAACGTTTATTGCCGAGCGTGTGCAGACTAATTCCACGCCATATTTCATCAAAAGTATAGGATAGATCGGTCACCGGCTTTCCCGTGACTTTTACCCCACAGTCAAACCAGTTGTCGTTTTTTGAATCATCACAAATATGTGAAGACGACAAATTAAGACTACCAGTCCAAGCGGCATTTTTGTCAATAATGTAGAGCTTTCGATGATCGCGTTTGTTTATTCGAGAAAAGAGATAAAGAAATTTGTAAAAAAATCCCTTCACAATTTTAACCTCTTGATAAAAGGACAAGTGCCAGGGCAATGGGTGATAAATTTTCACTTTAATTCCAGCACTGGTGAGTTGGAAAACTTGTGCCAATTGCCATTCTTTTGAGCCTAAACCGTCAATAATAATTCGAACATTTATATCTCGTTTTGCGGCATTCAGCAAACTTCGGATCACTCGTTTTCCTAAATCATCTTGGGAGAAGATATAACTCTCAATTTCGATGGTTTGTTTGGCTTGATCCAATTCGGCTATCAGATCTTTAAAATAAGTATCGCTATCGTAGTATAACGATTCACTGTCCCATGGTCGTAGGTTGTTAAGAAGTCTGGTTATGCGATCATTGCTCATGCTTATAACTCATGTTTATAACTAGCCAACAATTAATTAGTTAACTTTCCTTTTCTTGCCACTATCAGCTCGTTTTTTATTTTCCGTTTGGACATACACAGTGTCAGTGGTTGCCATACTGGCGTGACCTAAATCTTCAGATAGATCTTTAAGAGCTCGTCCACGCTCTATTTCCATACTAGCTCCGGTATGTCTGAGCCAATGGGTGGATGCTTCTTTCAGCTTCAACGCCTTTAGTTCGCCTTCAGAATGCTTCATTTTCTGGTACGCATGGTCGAAAGTATCCTGTACTAATCGCCTTAAATGCCGAGAGCTCATACCGCCTTGACCGCGGATTTTTTCGACCAGCACAATGTTTTCACCGCTTGCAGGGAAACGCGAGAGTTCGCGAGCTAGTCGGTACCGTTCAAGATAGGGTAAAAAATCGTATGGTACTGTAATATCGCGGATTTTTCGACCTTTCCCGAATACTTTCAACCACCAATTGTCGTCATCATCTTGCCAGAAATGCCCCATAGTAGGGGACCATGTTTCACGCTCAGATAGTTCTGAAATTCTCAAAAACAGGGTCTTTAAAGAAGCAATAACAAATAGATTACGCTCGTAAATCGGATCGCCGTCGGCCATTTCAATCGCTGCGTCTAAAAGGTATTCCCATTGCACGGCTGTCAATCGTTTAACTTCCTTAACTTGTGCATCGGTAACAAAATGCTTACAGTCCTTTTTAGCAATTTGAGCGGGATTTGCGTAACAATATTCCTCACCAATCAGATAGTTGTAAAAAACGATGACCGCCGTAAAAGTGGCCGTCAAGGTTTGCTGTGATGGTCTATACTTCTTTTTATCCACCGATTTTGAGGTTTGGCTTTTGGGTGCCTGAATTTTGTACGGCTTCCATAGTTCATTAGTTCTAAAATAACCGTTGCTGAATTTAAACCGATCTTGACTAGATGTGCCTATCCAATTGATTGGTGGTCGCCAACAGAAGTCTGCATATTCTAGTATGTCAGTTTTTCTCAAATCGTCGATTGGCTTTTGTTTTACTAAAAACGTCCACAACAAAAATCGCTCGATTTCATTTCTAAACCGGTTATAAGTATGCGCGGATTTATTTCGACCAATATACGCCAGAAACGATTTTCCCCATTGCCAATGTGTCAACCACCAACTTTCCTGATCCAAGAAAATGTTGTTAAGTGTAGGGTAATCTGTGAGGGTTAGATCTCTCAGTTCTATATAGGTAGGATATAACGGTGTGGGCTTAGGTATTGCCATATGGTTGATTTCATTTATTAATGCATTTATTAATGGACAACCAAGTATATATTAATAATTAAAGGTTGTAACACTTAGGTAAAAGTGTATATTTTGTTTTAATTTGTTTTGTCACTACTTACTTCTCAATTTCTGTTTCTATTTTATATAAAATTGAGTGTCTGGGTTAGTGTATCTGGATTAATGTAGTCAGAGCAATTTCGAAAGGAAAATATAGGAATATTGAACTGACTGTACTATTCTTATCAAGCCAATTGATTAATCTGGGTTAATGTAAAAAAAGTAGGCTTGACTGTCCTGATTTATTTAAAGAGCGATTAAATAATCAGCTTGGGAACTTAACTTGAAGTACCATTATTTTAATAAAAATCTTTTTAGCATCATTTTGTTCTCGGGCGTTATTTGTTTTGCTTTGAGTGCCAGAGCTGAAAGTTTTGACTGGCAACATGCGGGCATGCCAATAGCAGAACACTTTGATACCATGAGTGTCGGCTATAATCCCCAGAATTATACGATTAAACAGGATCAAAAAGGATTCATTTATATTGGAAATGGTTCAGGGCTTTTGGTTTTCGACGGGGTGAATTGGCAGCACCTTTCGCATAGAAATCAGCGTCGATTCAAGGATTTCGAACTTTCACAAGATGGAAAAATTTATGCCGGAACAAGCGATGACCTGGGCTTCTTTAGTTCGGACAAAAAAGGAAACTGGATATTTAACTCTTTATCCGAGAATATTCAGAATTTACCTAAAATTGTAGATGTTCACGAAGTTTTATTAGTTGGTTCCAAGGTTTTTTACGCTTCTCAATCTCATTTTTTTTATTATGATCCAAAGGATGGTCTGCGCTGGCTGAAGCAACCTGTTTATCCGATTGATTTAATTCTTGAAGGGAACAAAATACTGATTTCTACACAAGACAACAAGTTATATTCTTTTGACCTTAATCTGCAAACATTCAATCAGGTTATCCTTGAAACGGCTCTTAAAGAGTTCCCCGTTAGAGGATTTGTTAAACTGGACGATGGTCGGATTTTAGCTCATTCAAGAGCGAATTTGTTTGTTAGAAATCATCAAAAGGGTCTTGTCCGCCTGACGACCGAAATAGATGAATGGTTAAGAGAAAATGAAATTATCGACATCGTTCAAATGCCCGATAAATCCCTGGCAATAGGAACCTACAACGGCGGTGTCGCAGTCATTTCCTTAACGGGGAAGCTCTTTCGATTTTACAATATGAACCATGGGCTTAAAACTAACGGTGTGCATTCACTTTTTGTCGACAGAGAACAAAGTTTATGGATAGCCTCAGCTTCAAATGGCGTATCCAGAGTGGAACTGAATGAGGCAATGGGAGATTTTTCGAGTAAGGAACATCATATATTGAGTGACGTAACCGCCATGTTTAAACAAAAAATCTTTGTTGGCGCACCAGATGGCTTATTTGAGCTGGTATCAGCTGAATCACCTTTACACCAGGCGAGGTTCAAAAGATTGGATTTAGTTGATCCGGTTCGGTCATTTTTGACTGATGATCAGGAACTTCTCATTGGCAGTTCAAAAGGTATTAGCTCGCTTTCGATAGATGAAGATAATAACTATAACTATACCAAAATACATGATGGCGGAATGCAGCAGGGCAGTAATGTTCGTCAATTTGTCCGTTTAAAAAATGCTCGGAATTTTGCATATGCTGCTAGCCAAAATGGTCTGATTCAATTACAAAAAGTTAATGGTCAATGGCGTTCTAATGGTTTACTTGGTCGCTTCAAGGAAGGTGTTTATTCGATACACGAAGACATTAATGGAAATCTCTGGGTCGGAACAAGAACTGGTGGTTTTTATCGTTTGGAGAATCTTGCAAATTGGTCGGATGTTAAAATCAGTAAACTGGATTATCCAATTGCCCACTCTCCATCATCTGCTATGGTGGCTCAGCTTGGCGTATTTTCCTTGTTTAACAATGACACCACAGAAGTGATGATGCTGTCTAAGGACGGTGAAAGCCTGGTTGCAGCTACCATGGCAGAGTGGGGCGAGATCAATGGTAACAATATGATGCTGTCTCAAAATATAAACAGGCATGCCTGGCTTTTAACATGGGACGCAGGTATTTCTGCAGACCGGGTTGTGTTACTTGAACCTCTCAAAGACGATTTCTATCGACTCAATTATTCTTTGCTTGACCATATCCGGTTTCAATTTGTTCTTGGACTTCATGAAACAGACGACGGGATCTTATGGGTAAACGGTAAGGACAGAATATTTCGATACAACACTCACATCAATACATTTGAAATGGAACTCAAGTCGCCCGTTTTGAGCAAGATTGAACTTATTGGCAGTGGCGGAGGAGCCCTTTTCCTGAATAACCGGCTGGATAAGCAACAGGCTGACATTCAATTGCAACCACAGGAAGATGCTGTCAGGTTACATTATACCTCTGCGGAGTTTCGTCACCGCAAAAACACTGAGTTTCGATATCGTCTTAGCGGTGTTCAAGCGCAGTGGTCATTATGGCAAACGGCCACTAGTCTGGAATTAACTAATCTTGCTTCAGGGACTTATCAGTTTGATTTGCAATATCGAGTCAACCCAAAAACATTGTCGCCCGTTTTGACTGTTTTTATTGAACGGTTACCTTTTTGGTATCAAACATGGTGGGGTTGGGGTTTGATAGTGATAGCGTGTCTGATTTTTCTCCTGGCTTTTGGTGGAATGATTGTAAGAAGAAGAAACCAGGTGTTTATCAGGCGAGCAAGGATGCTGGAATCGCAAGTATCCGAAAGAACAGAAATTATTCAACAACAATATGATCAGCTTCAAAAAGTGGACGAAGCAAAGAATCGTTTTTTCACCAATATATCCCACGAGTTCAGGACGCCATTATCTTTAGCCATTGGACCGCTAAAAGAAGTGCTTGCAAGCGGTCATATATCAAATGAACAGGATAAAGCTTATTTGGAGTTAGCACTTAAAAACAACCAGCGTATGCTGGAACTGTTAGGACAGGTGCTGGACATCAACAAGCTGGTAGCGGATAAAACGCCCGTTGAAATAGTCAAAATAAATCTTTCGGCAACACTTCAATATTGTATCCAAAGGTTTGAATTACAGGCTAAAAAACAAGGCGTTGGTTTTAAAATGGTTGGCTTTGATCATGACCTTGCGATCTATTTTGATGCCGATCACTTTGAAAAAATCGTCATTAATCTACTTTCTAATGCGATTAAAAATAGTCCGTTCGATGGCATTATTGAAGTGGGTCTAAAGGGTGATAACCACCAGGTTGTTATCTGGGTTAAAGATCAGGGTGCCGGAATTGATGCAGAAGATCAACCACATATTTTCGACCGTTTCTACCAAGGTAAAAAATCCTCCCACACTATTCAGCCAGGTACTGGTATTGGTTTAGCATTAGTCCAAGAGCTCGTAAAATTACATCAGGCGGAAATTATTGTCGTCAATAATGTCGATAAAGGTGCTTGTTTTACAGTGACTTTCCCAATTAAAAATCACCACTATAATTCTGCATTAATTTCTGAATATGATCGCGAAACATCGCCTCGGATGATTAATTTATCGGAAGCTAATCAGTTGACCAGGTTTTCCAAAACTAAACAAACTCAAGACTTTGCGAAAAAGCTGAAGAAAACTGTATTGGTGATTGATGATAATGATGAACTGCGCCTGTTTATTCGCGCTGTTTTACAATCCCGATACCATATCGTCGAGGCGGAAAATGGTTTCATTGGTTTAAAAGTAGCGGCTGATGAACAGCCAGACGTGATCGTTTGTGATGTTATGATGCCAGTGATGGATGGTTTTGAATTCGCGCGGCAGCTCAAGTCATCATTCCGGACTGACCATATCCCGCTGATATTGCTTACCGCAAAGTCGACAAAAAGGGATACAGTGTTTGGTCTTCAACAGGGAGCCGATGATTACCTGAGTAAACCTTTTGATAGTGCAGAGCTGGCAGCAAGAATCGCTTCTCAGATTGCGCACAAGAAGCGTGTTGCAGAAAAATTGTTAGCTCAGTTCAGGCGTGAGTCTGATTTGCTTTCAGCCAACACTCCGGCAACTACTGAACCAAGCGATAAGTTTAGCCTTAACTTAAATGCCTTGATAGAAGATAAGCTTGGTGATGAAGCGTTTGGTGCAGAACAAATGTGCCAGGAAATGAATACTGCCCGAAGTAGCCTGTTTCGGAATATTAAAAAGTACTATGGCTGCACTCCAAATCAGTTGCTCAAAACCAGAAGGCTGGAATTGGCGTTACGAATGCTCAGGAGTGGTCAGGGAACCATCTCCGAAGTCGCCTATGGGGTTGGTTTTCAGAGCCTTTCTACTTTTAGTCGCGCATTTCAAGAACAGTATCAAGTGCCACCGACACGCTTTGAAGAAATTGTTTAGTCTTCCAACGTTAGATTGTCCTATACATATTATCTATACATATTCCGGATAATTTACTGTAAGACCAAAAGCCTGAGATCGAGTCCATGCCTTATATGTTTTTGATAATGAATTTGTCATCCAGATTTTACTCTACCCGCCTGATAACCGCTTTATTCACACTATCTTTATTAAAGATTTAAAACCACGTCCTTAGGGCGTGGTCATCGTCCGAAAGGCTATGCCTGTAGGCTCTACTCATGGTATTCACTTAATTGGTTATCCCCATAACTGATTAAGGAAAAAACCATGAG
>Ga0316204_10007822_pt1 | contig 15329 bp, 12 predicted proteins | sample 6monrhotite_MG_2_FD_205661 | JGI IMG/M metagenome (GOLD analysis project Ga0316204, IMG submission 205661) | Microbial mat bacterial communities from mineral coupon in-situ incubated in ocean water Damariscotta River, Maine, United States -... | ecosystem: Environmental > Aquatic > Marine >...
GCGCTGGTGTTTCTGATGGGGGTCACGATCCGGCATTTCTTCAACACCATGCATGCGCGTAAGGGCCAGCCCTATTGGACATGGGCCGTGACGGCGGCGCTTTTCATCGTAATCATGTGGCTTTCGACCGCCGGGATTCAGCAAGATAGCTGGGAAGAAAGCGAGGCGCGTGACCTGAGCGGGCGCGAAGAGCTGCTTATGGCCGCCGATGGCTTTGACGATGTCGCCTCGATCGTGCAGGGACGCTGCTCGATGTGCCATGCGCGAGAGCCGAACTGGCCGGGCATCCGCCGCGCCCCGCGCGATGTGTTGCTGGAGACGCCTGCAGATATCGCGCGGGCGGCACAGGTCATCTTCCTTCAGGCTGGCGTGACCGACGCGATGCCGCCGGCCAACCTGTCCTTCATGTCCGAGGACGAACGCGCCATCATCCGCGATTGGTACCGGGCGGCGGGCGAAGAGATGACATTGGGCCTTGCGATGGATGGGCTGGTCTCAGGTGCCGCTGGCAATTGAGGACCGGATCGCCCGGATGTTTTCCCCGTAAGGCGCAGGATCCTCGACCGACCCGCCCCGGAACACGGCGGACCCCGCCACCAGAACATCGGCCCCCGCGGCGGTGACAAGCGGCGCGGTCACGGGATCGACCCCGCCGTCGATTTCGATATGCACCGGGCGGTCGCCGATCATCGCGCGCAGGCGGCGGATCTGTTCCACTTGGCTGTGGATGAATTTCTGGCCGCCAAAACCGGGGTTCACCGTCATCACGCAAACAAGATCGCACAGATCCAGCAGCGGGCCTGCCGCCTCGACCGGGGTGCCTGGGTTCAGCGCAAGCCCCGCCTTGGCCCCCGTCGCGCGGATGGCCTGCAAGGTGCGGTGGGTATGGGCACCGGCCTCAAGATGGGCGGTGATGACATCGGCCCCGGCATCGGCGAAGGCCTCGATATAGGGATCGACCGGCGCGATCATCAGATGCACATCCATCACCGTGGTGATGTGTTTGCGGATGGCTTTGCACAGCGCCGGGCCAAAAGTGAGGTTGGGCACGAAATGCCCGTCCATGACATCGACATGCACCCAATCGGCCCCTTGTGCCTCGACCGCCTGAATTTCATGTCCGAAATCGGCGAAATCGGCGGACAGGATCGAGGGTGCGATCTTGAGAGAGCGGTCGAAGGGCATGGGTGGCGTCCTTTGCAAGCAAGCGTAGGGCGGGGTTACCCCCGCCAGTTAAGCGGATCAAGCAGGCAATTGAGAGCGCAACGCATCCGCTGCGCGCGGAAGGCCTTTCGAAAGGCCTTCGCCACGCGATTTCGAAATCGCGTCAAAAGCGGCTTCAAAGCCGCTTTGGCTCACCCATGCCAGGCCGCGACTGTTTTCAGCACGGAAAATCCATATAGTGCCTCGAACCCCTTTTCGCGCCCATGACCGGAATGGCCAACGCCGCCAAAGGGCAGTTCCACGCCACCCGCAGCACCGTAATTGTTCAAAAACACCTGCCCCGCGCGCAGCCGTTTGGCCAGCCGCATCTGCCGCCCGCCATCCTTGGACCAGACCGACGCGACAAGGCCGTAAGCGGTGCCATTGGCAATCTCGATGGCGTGGTCTTCGTCGCGAAACGGGATAATCACCTGCACCGGGCCGAAAATCTCATCCTGGGAAAGGCTGTGATCCGGCCCGATCCCCGATACCAGCGTCGGGGCCACGTAATGCCCGCCCGCAGGCGCATCCTCAACGATCCGGCCCCGGCTCAGGATGTGGTTGTCGTCAGTCTTGGCCAGAAACCCTTCGACGATTTCTTTTTGCCGGGCCGAAATGAGCGGGCCGACCTGCAAATCTGCCATTGCCGGGCCGACCTGAAGCGCGTCATAGGCGGCGGCCATATGGGTGCAGAGCTCATCATAGATGCTCTGTTCAACCAAGATGCGCGACGAGGCCGAACAGGTCTGGCCTGCATTCTGGATGCCTGCATTGACGAGAAAGGGCAGGGCGCGGTCCAGATCGGCATCGGCAAAGACAAGCTGCGGGGATTTGCCGCCAAGTTCCAGCGTCACCGGCACGATATTGCCGGACGCCGCGCGCTGCACCAGCTTGCCGACGCCCACCGACCCGGTAAACGAGATGTGGTTCACGCCGGGATGCGCGGTCAGCGCCGCGCCCGCCTCCTCGCCCAGACCCGGCACCACGTTGAGCGCCCCATCGGGCAGCCCGGCCTGACGCGCCAGATCGGCGAATGCCAGCGCCGACAAACACGCCTCTTCCGCCGGTTTCAGCACGCAGGCATTGCCCATCGCCAAGGCCGCGCCCACGGATCGGCCAATGATCTGCATCGGGTAGTTCCAGGGCACGATATGACCGGTCACACCATGCGGCTCGCGCAGGGTATAGACGGTGAAGCCGTCCTGAAACGGGATCGTTTCGCCCATCACCTTGTCGGCGGCCCCGGCATAGAACTCCATGTAGCGCGCCAGCGCGATGGCGTCATTGCGGGCTTGCGTCAGCGGTTTGCCCACATCGGTGGCTTCGATCTCAGCCAGTTCCTCGATCTTTTGGGTCACGAGCCAGCTGAGGCGCATCATCACGCGGCCCCGTTCGGCGGCGGTCATCGCGCCCCACTCACCGTTCAGCGCATCGCGCGCGGCGGTCACCGCGGCGTCGATATCGGCAGGTCCACCGCGCGCGATGCGGCCGATCTCTTCGCCGGTCGAGGGGTTTTCGATCGGCAGCGTCTGGCCGCTTTCGGGCAAATACCAACGCCCGCCGATGAAGACTTCTGCACTGTCGAACCACAATTGCATCTTACGCTTCCTTTGTCGCAAATTCAGGCAGCCGGGGTGCCGCCGCCAACAGGGCTTTTGTATAGGGATGGCGCGGCGCATCAAAGACGCGTTCGGTCGCGCCCTCTTCGACGATCTCGCCCGCCTTCATCACCAGCACCCGGTCGGTGATGGCGCGCACCACGGTCAGGTCATGGCTGATGAAAAGATAGCTGAGATCGAGCCGGGTTTGCAGATCGGCCAGCAGATCGAGGATCTGCGCCCGGATCGACACATCCAGCGCCGAGACCGCCTCATCCAGCACCAGAATACGTGGATGGGTGATCAATGCGCGGGCGATGGCGATGCGCTGTCGCTGGCCACCGGAAAATTCATGCGGGAACTTGTCCATGTCGGAGGGGTTGAGGCCGACGGCCTCCAACGCCGCCCCCACCTGTTCGCGGCGCGCGGCTGGGGGCGGTTTGTCGGTCAGCAGATGGTAGGGCTCGGCCACCAGATGTTCGACCCGCCAGCGCGGGTTGAAGCTGCCATAGGGATCCTGGAACACCACCTGGATACCGGCTCGCATGGCGCGCGGCATATGGGGCGTCACGGGGTTGTTAAAGAGGCGGATCGCGCCGCCCTGAATGGCATCGAGCCCCAGCAGCGCCCGCGTCAGCGTCGATTTTCCGCAACCGCTTTCACCCACCAACCCCAGGCTCTCGCCCTTGTGCAGGGTCAGGTTGACGCCATCGACGGCCCTGACCGGCGGCCCGCGCCGAAACCCTTTGCGCGGGCCGGGATAGTGGCGTTTGGCGTCGGAAACTTCCAGCAACGCCTCTTCGCGCGGGGCGGAGCGGCGCGTGGGTTGATGGCCAGAGGCTTCGAACAACGCCGCCGTGTAGGGATGGTTTTGTTCACTCAGGACGCGGCGCGTCGGCCCTTGCTCGACAATCACGCCCTTTTGCATGACCGCGACATGATCGGCCATCTGCGCCACAACCGCCAGATCATGCGTAATCAGGAGCAGCGCCATATCCTCGTCCTGCACCAGATCCTTCAACAGCGTCAGGATCTGCGCCTGCGTGGTGACATCCAGCGCCGTGGTCGGTTCATCGGCGATCAACAGGCGCGGCCTGAGTGCAATCGCGGTCGCAATGCAGACGCGCTGCCGCTGCCCGCCCGACAGTTCATGCGGGAACCGGTCCAGCGCGATCTGCGGCAGGCCCACCCGGTCGAGCTTTTCGCGGGCCAGGTCAAGCGCGTCGCGCCGACCGGCCGCACCATGGACGCGCAGCGTTTCGGCCACCTGATCGCCGATGGTGCGCACCGGGTTCAGGGCGGTCATCGGCTCCTGAAAGATCATGCCGATCTCATTGCCGCGCAGGGCACACATCCGATCCTCGGAAAGTTGCAGCAGATCGTGCCCATCCAGCCGCGCCGCGCCGGTTGCCTCGGACCCGTCAGGCAGTAACCGCATCAGCGAGAGCGCCGTCATCGACTTGCCCGAGCCGCTTTCGCCGACCAGACCGAAAACCTCGCCCTCGCGCATGTCAAACGACACCTCGCGCAGGATGGGCTCGCCGTGAATGGTCAGCGACAGCCGGTCGATCCCGATCATGCGCGCACCCGGCGCAGGCGCGGATCCAGCATGTCGCGCAACCCGTCGCCCATCAGGTTGAGCCCAAGCACCATAAACACTATGGCCAGCCCCGGCAGCACCGCCAGCATCGGGTGCGTGTAGATCATCGTCTGCGCATCGGCCAGCATCCGGCCCCAGCTGGGGGTGGGCGGCTGCACCGACAGACCGATATAGCTGAGCGCCGCCTCGGCCAGAATACCAAGCGAGAACTGGATCGTGGCCTGCACGATCAGAAGGCTGGAGATATTGGGCAGGATATGCTCAAGGCTGATCCGGGCGCGGCCCTTGCCCGCCACCCGCGCGGCCAGAACATAATCCAGCGTCCAGAGGCTCAGCGCGCCGCCCCGCGCCACCCGTGCGAAAACGGGGATGTTGAAAATGCCGATGGCCAGAATCGCGTTGAAGGCCGAGGGGCCGAACACGGCGGTGATCAGGATGGCGATGACAAGCGAGGGGAAGGCAAAGATCAGGTCATTGCCACGCATGATGACCTCATCAAAGAGGCTGCCGCGCGTGGCCGCAGCGGCCAGACCAAGCGGCACGCCAATAGCCACCCCGATGCCCACCGCAACCAGCGCCACCGCGATGGAGACCCGCGCGCCCACCATCAGCATCGACAGCAAATCGCGCCCGAACTGATCGGTTCCCAACCAGAAATCAGGCCCGGCCGGGCGCAAACGCTCCGCAATCACCAGATCTTCCACGTCATGCGGCGTCCAGCCGAGGCTGAGCAGCGCAACCACCACGAAAAACAGCGTCAGAACTGCGCCGATCACAAGAGATGCGGGCAAGCGTTTCATCCCCGCCTCCGCAATCTTGGATCGGCCAGGGCATAGGCGATATCGACCAGAAAGGTCACCAGAATGACGGCGAAAACCAGCAACATGGTCACCGATTCCACCACCACAAGGTCGCGCTGTGTGATGCCCTGGAAAATCAACCGCCCAAGACCGGGCAGAAAGAACACGTTCTCGATAATGATCGCACCGGCCAGCAGAAAGGAAAACTGCAACCCGATGATCGTCAGAACCGGAATGAGCGCATTCCTGAGTGCATGGCGCAGCGTCACCTGGCGGCGTGTCAGCCCCTTGGCGCGCGCCGTGCGGATGTAATCCTGTCCCATCGTCTCGATCAGCGCCGAGCGCATTACGCGGGCAAGGATGGCGGCCTGGGGCAGCGCCAGCGCCACGGCAGGCAACAGCAGGGATTTCAGCGCCAGCAAAGGCTCCTCCCACCCCGGAAATCCACCCGCGTTGAACCAGCGCAGTTTCACCGCGAAGACCAGCACCAGCAGCATGGCAAACCAGAAATTCGGCACCGCGATGCCCAGTTGCGTGCCACCCATGATCGAGAAATCGGCGGCCGAGCCCCGGCGCGACGCGGCAATCAGGCCGATGGGAAAGGCAATGGCCGTGGACAGGATCAACGCGAAAGCGGCCAGCGGCAGGGAGACCCAGAGCCGTTGCAGAATAAGGTCGGACACCGGCACGCGGTAGGTGTAGGACGTGCCGAAATCGCCCTGCAGCAGCCCGGTGATCCAAGCCACATACCGGGCTGCCTTGGAGCCAGTCAGGCCCAGTTCCTGTTGCAACGCCAGAACGGTTTCCTCGTTCGCGTTAAGCCCCAACATGAACGCCGCCGGATCACCCGGCACAACCTCGATCACCACGAAGATGGCGAGGCTTGCGGCAATCAGGCTAAGGCCGAGCGACAGGAGGCGACCGAGGAGGAAACGCAGCATGGCGCGGACGGTAGACGCCCGCCATGGCGAGGACCAGAGGCTTGTTGACTTTGCCCGCCCGAAAAGACCAGCGTCAGGTGCAACAAAAGGGATGCGGGCGATGACGAGATGGCCGGTTTGGCTGCGGTTTTTGGCCATCAATGCAGGGCTACCTTGGGCCGTGTTGCTGTCGATTCGGGCGCTTGGATTTCAGGGCGCGCTGGCGCTGCTGGTTGTGCTGTCTGCGGCGGTGATCATGCTGGTGCTGAATATCTGGCACCTGCGTGCATCGCGGGCCTGGCGGTTGGGCTTTGCACTGCTGGCGGCTTTGAACCCGCTCTGCACCTATTTCTTCGGCAATGTGGCGCTGGCCACCTCGTTCGGCGCGATCTGGCTGGTGTTACGGGGACTGGCGGGAACTGGGTGATTGCCAGACCACTTTTTTTGCGGCAAAGAGCGTATCGGTAACGGGGCGATGGCGTCGCCCCCGGCAGGTCCGGTTTCCTGCCGCAACATCCGCCCTGAACGCCGGGGCCTTTCTGCAAAGGAGGGTCCGCGATGACACATACGCGCCCAGAGTTTTACCGTCTCCACAATGGCGACAAGCCAGCGCTGCAATTTGCGCAATCGGAATATGATGCCCGCCTGATGGGCCTGCGATCCATCATGGACGCGCATGGGGTTGAGGCCGTGGTGCTGACCTCGATGCACAATATCGCCTATTATTCCGGCTTTCTCTACTGCGCCTTCGGGCGGCCTTATGCTCTGGTTGTGACGGCTTCTGAGGCGGTGACCATCTCGGCGGGCATTGATGCCGGGCAACCGTGGCGGCGCGGGGCGACCGACAACATCACCTATACCGATTGGGCGCGCGACAATTACTGGCGCGCGATTGTCCATGTTGCGGGCACCAGCAGGGCGGTGGGCGTCGAGGGCGATCACCTGAGCATGCTTCAGGACCAGAAGATGCGCGCCTTCATGGCCCCCGCATCCGTGACGGATATCGCGCCGATGACGATGGAGCAGAGGATGCGCAAAAGCCCGGCTGAACTGGACCTTATCCGCGCCGGGGCCAACTCCGCTGATATCGGTGGCTATGCGATCCGCGACGCCGTGAAGGCGGGCGCGCGCGAGATTGATGTGGCGATGGCGGGCCGCGATGCGATGGAGCTGGAAATCGCCCGCCGCTTTCCCGATGCCGAATACCGCGACACCTGGGTCTGGTTCCAGTCGGGGCTGAATACCGATGGGGCGCATAACCCCGTCACCGCACGCACATTGCAGCGCGGCGATATCCTGAGCCTCAACACGTTTCCCATGATTTCAGGCTATTACACCGCGCTGGAGCGTACCATGTTCGTGCAGGAGGTCGATGCCGCGTCGCTGAAGATCTGGGAGGCCAATGTGGCCGCGCATGAATACGGCATGAGCCTGCTGAAGCCCGGGGCAAGCTGTGCCGAGGTGACCCATAAGATCAACGCATTCTTCGAGGAGCGCCAGCTTCTGCAATACCGCACCTTTGGCTATGGCCATTCTTTCGGCGTGCTGTCGCATTACTACGGGCGCGAAGCCGGGCTTGAACTGCGTGAGGATATCGACACGGTGCTGGAGCCCGGCATGGTGATCTCGATGGAACCGATGCTGACGATCCCGGAAGGCCAGCCGGGGGCGGGCGGCTACCGTGAACATGACATCCTGATCATCACCGAAGACGGTAATGAGAACATCACCGGCTATCCCTATGGCCCTGAATTCAACGTGGTGGGCTGACCCGAAGGATCGGGCAACGCGCGGCGGCCCCCGTCAGGCCCCCATCCGGGAGCCCTCCGCGCGCCGCATTGCCATGGGTGCGTTGCACGTGGTGGTTCGTTGGCCTTGAGGGGCGGTTTGCGCGGATATCAGCGAGGGGCCAGCCCCTCGCGCTCTCCGGAGTATTTTCACAAAGAAGATGACAATTTTCGCAAAATTCGGCTTCTTTGCGCATCAAATATCCCCGCCGGAGGCTCCCGCAGGGGCCACAGGCGCTGCACTCGAAATTTGAGCATGCACTTTAAAAAAGAGCGCCCCGCAAACAAAGTTGCGGGGCGCTTGCCAATTCGTACCTGCCCGGATCAATCCGTCCAGCGCACGCCGGTCAGATCGTTGGCCTGAGTCGGAGAATTGGCCCAAAGCCCTTCGATATCGGCATTGGCCACACCTGTTTTAGCCAGTTGAAAGAGGAACCCGTTGACGTAGTCGGCGGCAATTATCTGTTGCGCCTGGGCCAGCAGATCGGACCGTGTAGCGGGGTCTGTGGTGGCGGTCAGCGTTTCCATCAGCGCGTTGAAATCAGGGTTCTGATACTGGAAATAGTAATCTTCCCGCGCGTAAATTCCGATATCCATCGGTTCGGTATGGCTGACGATGGTCAGGTCGTAATCGCGCCCGCGGAACACCTGCTCCAGCCACTGCGCCCATTCCAGGTTCGAGATCTCGATATTAAGACCGATATCACGCAGTTGGGCTGCCACGATCTCACCGCCGCGCCGCGCATAGGAGGGTGGCGGCAGCATCAGCCGCAGCGTGATGCCTTCGGCCCCGGCCTCGGCCAACAGGGCGCGGGCGGCATCGGGGTCGTAGGGCGCAAAGCCCGTCAGGTCGACATAGTCGGGGTTGTGCGGCGCAAAATGGCTGCCGATGGGCGTGCCATAGCCGAACATGGCCCCGTCGATGATATCCTGGCGGTTGATCGCCTGGGCGATGGCCTGACGCACGCGCACATCGGAGAGGTATTCGGCCTGATTATTGGTCGACAGGATGGTCTCACCCTCGGTCGAGCCGACGATCACGGTAAAGCGCGAGTCGGCCTCGAACTGGGCCAGCGTTTCGGGTGCGGGAAAGTTGGGGAAGGCATCGACATCGCCCGCCATCATCGCGGCAAAGGCGGCGTTGGGGTCCGAGATGAAGCGGAAGGTTGCCGCCTCAAGCGCCACCGGGTCGCCCCAGTATCCGTCGTAACGGGTCAGCTCCACACGGTCGCCCTGCACCCATTCGGAGAACGCGAAGGGGCCGGTGCCGATCGGATTGGTTTCCAGCGTGTCGGCGCTTTCGGGTGCAACCATCACGGCGTCGCCCCAGGCCATGTTGAACAGGAACGATCCGTTCGGGGCCGCGAGCGTGACCACCAGCGTGGTGTCATCGGCGGCGGTGACGCTATCGATGCCTGCGAAAAGCGACGGCTGCGCGTTGGTTGAATCCTCGGCACGGGCGCGATCAAGGCTGAAGACAGCATCCTCGGCGGTGAAATCGGTGCCGTCATGGAAAGTCACACCGGCGCGCAGATTGAAGGTGTAGGTCAGCCCATCGTCGGAGATGTCCCAGCTTTCGGCGAGGCCGGGAATGACCGCGCCGTCCGAGGCAAAACGGGTCAGCCCCTCGAAGACATTGGCATAGACCACTTCGTCAATCGCCGCAGCCGCGCCGCCTGTCGGGTCGAGATTTGGTGGCTCAAGAACCATGCCGATGCTGATGTCGGTGTTCGTGGCAAAGGCTGCGCCTGCGCTGAGCACAAGGGCCAGCGCCGTGCTGGGCAGATATCGCATGTCTATGTCTCCCTGTCTGGCCCGTGGTAATTTGCGGGCGTCCTGCGCCTATGAAACGCGGGCCGGGGTGGGAGATCAAGCGCAGGTTGCAGAGATAGTGCAGAAAGGCGGGTCAAAACCGGAGTTTTTCACCGGTCCGCACCAGTTTGCGGTCCTGCGGCCGGATTGCATCGGCCCGGACCCCAAAGGCGCAATGGATGGCAGCGCCGTTGAGGGGGCGGAATTTCTGTGGGGCCAGGATCAGTTTGATGCGCGGTCGGGATCTTCGTTCAGAAAGTCGATCCAATGCGGAACAATGGCAGGTTTCGGCGCTTTGGTCCCGGGGGCAGCCTTGGCCACCCGGGTAGAGGAGGGGCGCAGGCGCAGGCCTTGCATCAAGAGCGCAAAGGGCGTGTTTTGCAGGGATACAATCATCGATCAGTTCCGGTTCTGGCTGGATCATCAAAAAACGGTTGTTCATTTGATAGCGCCGCAGCTATCGCTAACACCAGCGTTCTATTGGCATTCCCGCCTTGCGTTGACTGCAAGGCTTGAGGTCCGGTCTGACAGTTATTCCCCGATATCGTGGTCCGCTTGATGGAACGGTACGCTGCGCTGTGGTTATCGCGGCGTCACGTCAAAAGCTCCTGCAAGGTCAGCGCCATTACCCTGGCGCTGTCCATCATGTCGTGCACGCCCACCCATTCATCGGGCTGATGCGCCAGATCGAGGATGCCGGGCCCGTAGGCGATGCAATTTTTCAGCTTGCCGATGCGATCGATATGTTTCTGATCATAGGTGCCGGGCGAGACCACGAATTCCGCCTGCTTGTTCAACACTTTCTCAATGGCCGCCTGCACGGTGCGCACAACGGGCGCATCCGCATCGGTCATGCTTGGTTGAACCTCGAAAAGATCTCGGATGTCATATTGGAAATTGGGCCGCTCGGATTTGATGGCCTCGAGCATCCGGGTGACCTCGGATTTGACCTCGGCGATGTCCTCTTCGACCAGAAACCGCCGATCCAGCACGATGCGGCAACGATCGGCGACGCAGGCCGAGGGTAGGCCGGTATAATCTGCCTCCTGTTCCGCCTCGCCGCCATGGATCGAGTTGATATTGAGCGTCGATTGCTTTGCGCCTTCGGGGACCACGGGCATGGCGGTGCGCCTGGTGGCCAGCAGCGGGTAAAGCGTGGCCTCGATCTGTTCCAAAACCGCGCCCATATGGCGAATGGCGCTGTCGCCCAGAAACGGCATCGAGCCATGCGCGATGCGGCCCTTGGTTTCTATTTCGGCCCACCAGACGCCACGATGGCCCAGGCAGATGCGATCCTTGTTTAACGGCTCCGGGATGATGACATGCTGGACCTTTTCGGGGCTGAACCAGCCATGTTCGGCCAGATAGGCCACACCGCCATAACCGCCCGATTCCTCATCCGCCGTGGCGCTGATTTCGATGGCACCGGTGTAATCAGGGAAGGCTGCGATGAAGGCTTCGGCCGCGATGATGGATGTGGCCAGCCCGCCCTTCATGTCGCAGGTGCCACGCCCGTAGATGCGGCCCCCTTTCAATTCCGCGCCAAACGGGTCGGTGGTCCAGCCATTGCCAACCTCGACCACGTCATGGTGGCTGTTGAAATGCACGCATTGCCCTGGCCCGCCCGCGCCCTGATGTCGGGCGACCATATTCCAGCGCTGATATTTCTCGCTATCGGCCGGGGCCCCCTTGGCGCGGATCATGTCGACACGGAACCCTTTGCGCGCCAGCCGGTCGCCGAGATAATCGCAGATCTGGTGATAGTGGAGCCCCGGTGGGTTCAGCGTTGGGATGCGCACGAGGTCTTGCGTGAGTTGGATCAATTCCGCCTGGCGTGCGGCGATTTCGGCATAAAGGCGGGATTGGGTGGGATTGGTCATGGTGCCACATTGCGCCGCGGCCCGGTCGGCCGCAAGTCTTGGATCGTGGCTTGGAGCGGGGCGCGATCCGCGCTAAGACGCTTGCCTGACCACAATCTGAGGAGGGTTCCGGTTTGAGATGGGCGCGCTGGATCTTTTGGGCTCTGATCGTGTCGTTCGTCGGCGCGATGCTGCATTACACCTTGCCGCAACGCGATGTGGTCTGGGTGATCGAGACCACCGAGATCCGCACCTCGTTTTCGTCCTTCAACCGGATGTTCTATACTTCGGGCGACAGCGGCGGCGGCACCAATCTGGACGAACGCGATATCCGGTTCATCCGTACCACGCGCCCCGATGGCCGGGTGTCGGTCTATCGCAACGAGGATACCGGCCTGTTTGGCTGGCCCCCCTATTTCAAGACGCGAAGCGAAGATTTGCAGGCCGAGGCAGGCGCGCTGGTGTCAAACGCGGATGCGCCGCAATGGGTGCTGATCACGCATTACGGCTGGCGGTCCAATGCATTGTCGGTTTATCCCAACGCGGTGTCGATCCGACCTGTGGATGGCCCGGAGGACAAACCTTTCCCGTGGTCGAACCTCATCATCATGGTTTTGTTGGCGGCCGCTGTTTTCGGACTCTGGCGGTTGTGGGAGCGGTTCGAGGATCGGGTGATAGACCCCGTGGTTGACTGGATTTTGGTGCGCTGGGCTAAATTGAAAGACCGGGTGCAGGGCCGGTAAGGCGGTTTCGCCGCGCTTGCGCGCGTCGACCGGGCGGGGCGGCCAGCGTCAGGCCCCCTTCGGGAGCCCTCCTTGGGCCCCATTGCCATGACCAGGAGTTCAACTGCGCCAGCCCCATCCAATTCTGGAAATATTCGAAAGCGCTGAAATTCGAGTATTTCTGCAAAGAAGAAGCGACAAGTTTATTAAAATTTGCCTTCTTTGCGCATCAAGTATCCCGGGGAGCGCGAGGGGCTGGCCCCTCGCCCCTTTCCTTCAAACGCAGCGCCGAGTTTATTCGCCGTAGGGCACCCAGATGGTTTTCACTTCGGTCGCGGCCTGCAGGAAGCGTTTGCCGTGTCCTGCCGATGTTGCCCAATCCGGGTTGCGCCCATGATTGACCCAGGTGCGTTTGAGGTCCCTGGCGGCGGTTTTTTCGATCTCGGTTGAGATGCTGGCCGATGAAAAGCTCCAGACGGCATCAATATCCATATGGCCCGCCATCGGGCCCGCCAACTCACCATGCGCGCCGGTCAGAATGTTGACCACACCGCCCGGCACATCCGAGGTGTCGAGCACCTGGTAGAGGTCGGTCAGAGCCAGGGGCGCGGTCTCGCTGGCTACAAGGATCACCCGGTTTCCCATTGCTATGGCCGGAGCCAGGAGGGAGATAGGGCCAAGCAGCGGCGCATCTTCGGGACAGAACGCACCGATGACCCCCACAGGTTCATGCATCGCCAGCGCGACACCCCGAATGGGCACCGATTTGGCGGATCCGTCGAATTTATCGGCCCAGGCTGCGTAGGTGAAGAGGTGCTCGAGGCTGGTTTCGACTTCTGATTTGCAGAATTTTGCAGGTTTTCCCGTCAGATCCGCAAGGCGGTCGGCAAACTCACCAGCGCGGGCCGACAGGTTTTCGGCGATGTAGTAGAGGATCTGCGCCCGCAGATGGCCGGTGGTTTTGCCCCAACCGGCAGCTTTTTGCGCGGCTTCAACCGCGTTTCTCAGATCCTTTCGGTTGGCGCGCCCGACATGACCCAAAGGTTTGCCGCGCGGCGACAGGACCTGGGTTGAATACCCGCTATCGGGGCGGGTCTGTTTGCCGCCGATATACATCTTGGCGGTGCGGTCGATGCCGTCGAATTCTTCATGTGCGGGGGTCGCAGGACCACCAGATTTGACGGGCTTGGTGGCAATATCGGGTTTGAGATAGGCTGCCAGCCCCTCCCACCCGCCTTCGCGGCCAAAGCCCGACTCGCGAATACCGCCAAAGCCCGCGGCGGCATCAAAGAGGTTGGTTGCATTGACCCAGACCACGCCTGCGGCGAGTTTCGGCGCAATGTCCAGCGCCAGGTTCACATTCTCGCTCCAGAGCGTCGCGGCCAGGCCATAGCGGGTGTTGTTGGCAATTTCCACGGCCTCATCCGGCGTGCGGAAGGTGGAGGACACGAGGACAGGGCCAAAGATCTCCTCGTGCATCAGATGCGAGGCGGTGCTGAGCCCGGTAATCAGCGTCGGCGGGTAAAAGCAACCGCCCACGGGCAGGTCGATGGCGGGCTGGAAGGTTTCACCGTCGGTATTGCCGTCCACCAGTTCGGTGATGCGGGCAAGCTGGATCGGATCGACGATGGCCCCGATATCAATGCTCTTGTCCAGCGGATCCCCGGCGCGCAAGTTCCCCATGCGGGATTTCAGGCGGGCGTGGAAATTTTCGGCGATGCCTTCTTGCACCAACAGACGCGACCCGGCGCAGCAGACCTGGCCCTGATTGAACCAGATCGCATCCACCAGCCCCTCAATGGCGCTGTCGATATCGGCGTCGTCAAAGACGATATAGGGGGATTTCCCACCAAGCTCCAAGGTTAACGCCTTGCCGGTTCCTGCGGTGGCCTCGCGGATGCGGCGGCCAACCTCGGTCGAGCCGGTGAAGGCGATCTTGTCGATATCGGGATGATCGACCAGCGCCGCCCCGGTCGCGCCATCGCCGGTGACGATGTTGACGACGCCTTTGGGCAAGCCGGCCTCACGGCAGATATCGGCAAAGAGAAGTGCGGTCAGCGAAGTGTATTCGGCGGGCTTCAGCACCACGGTGTTGCCCGCCGCCAGCGCCGGCGCGATTTTCCAAGACAACATCAGCAGCGGGAAGTTCCACGGCACGATCTGGCCGCAGACACCGTGGGGAACATGGCCGGGCATCTCGCTGTCGCGCAGCTGCGCCAGACCGGCGTGATAGTAGAAATGGCGCTGGGCCAGCGGCACGTCGATATCGCGGGCCTCGCGGATCGGTTTGCCGTTATCCATCGTTTCCAGTACCGCAAAGAGGCGGGCATGTTTTTGCAGCAGCCGGGCGAGGGCATAGAGATGGCGGGCGCGCTGGTGGCCGCTTAGTTTGGACCAGCGCGGGAAAGCTTTGCGCGCGGCATTGGTGGCGGCCTCCACATCGTCGGCGCTTCCTTGCGTGACTTGGGCCAAATCCTCGCCCGTGGCCGGGTTCCTCGTCGCGAAAGTCTCGCCGGAATTGGTGAAACTGCCGCCGATGAAATGACCGAACCGGCCATCATGTTTGGCGATCCAGGCGCGGGCCTCGGCGTCAGATTCGGGGGCGGTTCCGTAGTCCATGGTCTCGAAGATTTCGGGAATGGTCATGTCTTTACCCTATGGGATGACGCCAGGATGCCGAATAGGCCCCGGTCAGATGGTGTTCCAGTTGCCGCTCGATATCGCCCAAGAGCGATGAGGCCCCAAAGCGGAAGAGGTCGGGGCGCAGCCAGCGATCACCCAACTCCTCCTTGATCAAGCTGAGATAGACCAGCGAATCCTTGGCCTTGGATATCCCGCCTGCGGGCTTATACCCGACGCGGATACCGGTGGCGGCGTGATAGGCGCGGATGGCGCGGATCATGACAAGGCTGACGGGCAGGGTGGCGTTGACGCTTTCCTTGCCGGTCGAGGTCTTGATGAAATCGGCCCCGGCCATCATGGCGATGAGGCTGGCGCGCGCGACATTGCGCAGCGTGCCAAGCTCGCC
>Ga0316204_10007823_pt1 | contig 15329 bp, 19 predicted proteins | sample 6monrhotite_MG_2_FD_205661 | JGI IMG/M metagenome (GOLD analysis project Ga0316204, IMG submission 205661) | Microbial mat bacterial communities from mineral coupon in-situ incubated in ocean water Damariscotta River, Maine, United States -... | ecosystem: Environmental > Aquatic > Marine >...
GCTCGGAGATCGACATGACACAATCTAATATACTTTTTATTGGTATGGACGTCCACAAAGAATCTATCGTTATTTCATTAGCTGATGATGACCGAAGTGAAGTGCGACGCTACGGGACGATTGGTGGTACATCTGATGACTTTAAAAAAACACTTCGTAAACTGGTAGCAACGGGCAAAGAGCTGTTCTTTTGTTATGAAGCCGGTCCTACCGGTTATGAATTATATAGACTCATTGTCTCCCAGGGACATCAATGTATTGTTGTTGCTCCTTCGCTAATACCTAAAAAACCAGGTGATAAAATTAAAACAGATAAGCGTGATGCCGATAACCTCACTCGGTTGCTACGTTCAGGCGATCTAACAGCCGTGTATGTTCCAAACGCTGAAGATGAAGCCATGCGTGATTTAAGTCGAGCAAGAGAAGATGCCGTGATTGTATTAAAACAAGCAAAGCAACGTTTAAAATCATTTTTATTACGGTACAACATTCGATTTGATGGTTCAGCTAATTGGTCAGAAAAACATCTGCACTGGCTAGCCGAGTCAGTCAACATGCCTTACCCTGAACAAAAGATTGTTTATCAGGAATACCTTAACTCTGTGACCGAAGCAAACACCCGAGTTAAACGATTTGATAAAGAAATACTGTTTCATACAAAACAATGGCGACTCTACCCCATCGTTGAATCATTGATGGCGCTGCGCGGTGTACGAATGGTGGTTGCGGTTACGATCATTGCAGAGTTAGGCGATCTAACTCGTTTTACAAATCCAAAACAATTGATGTGTTTTTTAGGCTTGACGCCATCAGAGCATTCCTCAGGAGATAAGAAGAAAAAAGGCGCGATTACAAAAACAGGTAATCAACATGCAAGACGAGTTTTAGTTGAGGCAGGTTGGGCATATCGATTTCATGCAAAGGTGAGTAAGGAAATGCAAAAGCGTCAAGACGGCACGCCATTAAAAGTACGTGACATTGCCTGGAAAGCACAACTGAGATTAACAAAGCGTTTTAGAATGATGGCTAACAATGGAAAGCCACGCAATGTCATAGTTGTTGCAATGGCAAGAGAGATCGTGGCGTTTATGTGGGCTATCGCTCAGGAAATTCCAATAGCGCCTCGAAAATAAAATAATAAAAAGTTAAGCAAAGAAAGGAGGGCCTATAAAAAAATAAAAACATAACTTTTTATATAATTGAATGTGAGCATGCAGCCACGGTGAGAAGAATCCTCGACGGCGTTATGAGACAAGTTAAGTCACTCGATTCTCGTGCCTAGATAGAGGTAACTTCGCGACGTACAAAAGTAAGGTAGGTAACCAATCCACGCATATCAGCACGAGCAACTGTCGTTTTACTGGTTCCGTGTTCACATTCAATTATATAAAAAGATATTAATCAAAAATAATATTTTGGTTTAGATGGCTATTGCCTGTTGACAGGGGGAATCATATCAACGCTGAGCTAAGTGGCGAAGCGTAAGTGGAGTCCAAGCATGTGCGTTTTTTTGCACATGCCAACTTGACCGTTTTGTTAGTTTAGTATGCATGATAAGTGTTGTTTAATACCAGCCCATTCGCTTTTAATTATACTATATATAACTGAGTCTCTAACTCTACCATTGGGCATAATCATGTGGTTTCGTAGAACCCCTTCTTCTTTTGCCCCTAAGCGTAAAATAGCATTACGTGACTTCATATTTAAATAATCAGTTAAAAACTCTACACGATTTAAATTCATTTCTTCGAATGCGTGAGTAAGCATTAATAGCTTTGTCTCAGTGTTTATAAGTGTTCGCTGCCATGATTTTCCTAAAAAAGTAAACCCTGTTTCAACTCGTTTATAAGATATATTCGATTTCATAAAACGAGTAGAGCCAGCGATTGTATTGCTTTTTTTATCAATTATAGCGAATGCTATGCCATCACCGGATTCAAATGCTTGCAATGCATTATTTATAAAAGAATCTATATCCCTGGTGTGTGGCACAATTGTCACATGTAAATTCCAAAGCTCTCCATCAGTTATTGCTTTACATAGGCCATCTTTATGCTTTTCAGTAATAGGTTCTAATTGAACAAAATCACCTTCTAATGTGATGTTTTTAAATTCCATTTTGTTATATCTTTTATAAGTCTAGCGCCCTGGTAACCGGCAAATAACCGAGTAGTAGGCTTAATAATTGTAGTGATAAGTAGCTTACTATAAAAGAAGCCATTCAAGCCAACGGTTATGTGTCTGGTTGATCTACTTGTATGGTTCAATTCCCTGAAGAAAAGATTAAAATTAAGCTTGTTAGGCGATTTAATTCTTCTCGTTAATTTTATTTGGAAATGACATTTCTAGAACAACACAGCCTTCTTGGGTTGTAAATGGCCCATGGACTTCTCCAGGTGGTCTACTCGCATAGTAACCTGTTTCTAACCACATTTTAAAGGCATGATCGTAAAGGCGACCACTAACAATAAATATTTCTTCGGGATACTCATGACTTTTACCACCAAATGGTGTTGTGTCAGCACCTGGGTGGAAGCGCGTTAAGCGAGTATATTCACCTGTTTTTTCATCAATACTTAATGTTAATTCTTCTGCTAAATCTTCTAACCCTTTTATTGGTTGCCACTTACTAGCGTTTTTTAAGTTTAGTGGATTCCAATATGTGATAGTAGATTTAGACATTTTCTATTCTTCGACTAGACATAATGATTTCCCCCTGCCTTAATTAAGGGTGCCGATCTCCGTCCTAACGTGGGTTAGCTACCAAAGCAGCCAGTGCCATAATATGAAAGTGTAACCCTTCATTAACAGGCTCGGAGATCGACATGACACAATCTAATATACTTTTTATTGGTATGGACGTCCATAAAGAATCAATTGTAATTTCATTAGCGGATGATGATCGAAACGAAATACGCCGATACGGTAGTATCGGTGGCACATTAACTGATTTTAAGAAGACCTTACGTAAACTTGTTTCGACAGGCAAAGAATTATTCTTTTGTTATGAGGCCGGTCCTACAGGGTATGAATTATATCGCTATATTGTTTCGCAAGGTCATCAGTGCATTGTGGTAGCGCCATCACTGATACCAAAGAAGCCAGGCGATAAAATTAAAACAGATAACCGTGATGCGGATAACCTCACACGCCTATTGCGATCAGGTGATTTAACGGCAGTGTATGTTCCCAATGAAGAAGATGAAGCCATTCGCGATTTAAGCCGAGCACGTGAAGATGCCATGCTTGTTTTAAAATGTGCTAAGCAACGACTGAAATCATTTTTATTGCGACACAATATTCGGTTTGATGGTTCAGCCAATTGGTCAGAGAAGCACCTTAGATGGTTGATCGAATCAGTTAACATGCCGTACCCAGCACAAAAAGTCGTTTATCAAGAATATTTAAATTCAGTCACTGAAGCGAATGAGCGCGTTAAACGATTTGATAAAGAAATTTTGTATCATACAAAACAGTGGCGATTATTTCCAATCGTAGAATCATTGATGTCACTGCGTGGTGTACGCATGGTTGTTGCCGTCACCATCATTGCTGAGCTAGGTGATTTAACCCGTTTCGAAAATCCCAAACAGCTCATGTGTTTTTTAGGACTCACACCATCAGAACATTCAAGCGGTGATAAAAACAAAAAAGGCCCGATCACAAAAACAGGTAACCAACATGCAAGGCGAGTATTAGTTGAAGCTGGTTGGGCCTATCGTTTTCATGCGAAGGTGAGCAAGGAGATGCAAAAGCGCCAGGAAAACATACCATACAAAGTGCGCAACATTGCCTGGAAGGCACAACTTAGATTAACCAAACGTTTTAGAATGATGGCTAATAATGGAAAACCACGTAATGTAATTGTTGTAGCAATGGCAAGAGAGATTGCTGCGTTTATGTGGGCCATTGCACAGGAAATTCCGATAGCACCAAGACAGTAAAATAATAAATAAAGCTAATCAATAAAAGGAGAGTAGAGAAAAAAATAACACATAACTTTTTATGTAATTGAATGTGAACATGCAGCCACGGTGAGAAGAATCCTCGGCGGCGTTAAGAGACAAGTGTAAAAGTTTGATTCTCGAGCCTAGATAGAGGTAACTTCGCGACGTACACAAGTAAGGTAGGTAACCAATCCACGCATATCAGCACGAGCAACTGTCGTTTTACTGGTTCCGTGTTCACATTCAATTATATAAAAAGATATTAATCAAAAATAATATTTTGGTTTAGATGGCTATTGCCTGTTGACAGGGGGAATCATATCAACGCCGAGTTAAGCGGTCAAGCGTGCTGTTCGCTTGGACCGAATGTGTGCAGGCTTTTTGCACACACGGCTTGAACGACTTGTTATGCTTCACTAATTAACCCAGATAATACAGCTTGTTTTTGATTATCGAAGATTGCCATTGCTGTATTCATGTGCATAAATCCTGATTTTCTATAGAAAGATTCTTTACCAGGAACAGAGTAAAGAATTATTTTTTTATGACCATCTGACAATTTTATTAATTTTTTTATTATCTCTTTCCCTAGGCCATGACCTTGATGACTTGGAAGCACTGCAACATCACAAATATATGAGCAGTCAACTCCATCAGCTAATGCCCTTCCTGCGCCAATAAGATGGTTTGACTCGTATATAAAACACTTATACATACTATTTTTAAATGATATTTCTAAATCAGTAGGGTCCTTTTCGCCTAAAGGTGCTAATTTATAAAGATTTGAAAGCTCATCCCAATCTGTCTTTTTTTGTGTAAATAGCCATTTAAACTTCATTTGTAACTCCTTTTAAAGCATAACGATTTAATAAGTGGACAAGCGAATTTTTCTTGGTCCAAGTACGCAGTTTATTTTGCGTGCGAGCTTGATTTATTTGTATGGCTCAATTCCCTGAAGAAAAGATTAAAATTAAGATCGTAACTTGTCATCACCAAGTTACCGGTTTAGTAGCCCGATGATTTATTGATCTTAAAGATCGTTAACAAGCAGGGGCACTAAACCGACCCGATTAATTAACTCGAACAGTCGAGTGAGCTTAAAGCTCGAATTTAGCAAGGATGAGTCCAAATGACAAACCTTAATAAGAGTAAATCAGTGGTAAATGTAGGTGTTGATGTAGGTAAGTTTTATTTAGATGTTTATATCTATGAAAAAGGCGTCTACTTTCAAGAAGAAAATACTGAGAAAGGAATTAAGCGCATCCTTAAACGCTTATCTTATTATCAAATTGAACGGATTGTAATGGAAGCAACAGGGCGATATTATTTTATGCTAGCTCAAGCTGCGCATAGTAAGAACTTACCTGTTTGTATAGCCAAACCATCTTCGGTAAGAAATTATGCAAAGGCGATTAATTTAACGGCCAAAACAGATAAACTGGATGCGGAGTTGATAGCTGAATACGCCGCTATCGTACAGCCAGTAATCACACCAGAAAAAAGCAAAAACTTAATAGCAATCAAAGATTTAATTGCACGGCGTCGACAAGTTATGGGGATGCGGACACAAGAATTAAACCGTCTTAAGATTATGGGAAAAGGACTTGAAGTGTCGTGCAAACGAATTATTAAATATCTTGATCAGGAGATTGAGCGCCTTGAAAAACGGTTGGCAAAACACGTAGCCGATCAAGCTGACTGGACAGAAAAGAAAACAATACTAAAAAGTGCACCTGGTGTCGGTGACACTTTAGTTTATCCATTGCTGGCAGACCTACCTGAAATAGGAAGTTTATCCAACAAGGAAATAAGTTCGCTTGTTGGAGTGGCGCCAATGAATCGTGATAGCGGAAAGTTAAGAGGCAAGCGACGAATTAAAGGTGGACGATATTCTGTGCGTACAGTTTTATATATGGCGACCTTAAGTGCTACTCAATGTAATCCAGTAATCAAAGGTTTTTACAATCAGTTAGTGTCTCAAGGAAAACACAAAAAAGTAGCGCTGACAGCATGTATGAGAAAATTTATTATCATGTTAAATGCCATGGTAAGAGACAGGTGCGAATGGGCTTATTAATTAAATTATATTAGGGTTTGACATCACAGTCGCTTGTTATATGACTTAGCAGTCACCACCACTGCCTCCGTCGCCACCAAAATGCCCACTTGAATCAGCACCTACTGAAGTATTATGGAATAGTCTATATTTTGTCAATAAAGATATGAGTGAAATTGATAACGAAACACCAAATATCCAGGGTAAGACTGAAGAAGTGAAATAATTTGATGACTCAATAGACATAAATTCATAACTTGAGGTAGTCACTAGTAATATAGATGAAAATAAAAGTGACCATCCATACGACGACAGTATAAAACCTATGGCCCACAAAACATAAATGTATTCATGTAGCTTGGAATCTAATATAGAGCCAAGAAAAAATGCCATGCCTGCTAGGGTGTATATATTTTTCATTTTTTTACATTTAATGCCAAGTTAAGGGGCTGCAACCCAGTAATAAAGCTGTGTTATGGTAGTGATTAGTAGTGTTAGATAAATATCCCATAGAAGCTACGAATTGTTAGTACGGTTTTAACGCCTTGTTATGTATTCGTTAAATAGAAAGCTAATATAATTAAAAGCATAGCCAAAAGCATGAACTTACCAATTGTCGTACGTTCTTTTCTTCTTTTATTAATGAGTAGCTTTACTTTGTAGTCTGGTAATTCTGAGCAGTGAGGGCACTTCTCAAGTGTTTTTAAATAAAAAAAGCCACATCTGTTACATTTGTTTTGTTTTTTACGACGTTCTCTTAATTCTTTGGCTCTTTCTATTTGCCATAAAAATATAGACATGTTATGAGTTGTACTTTAGAAAGCTAATAACTGCTATTGCTACGATAAGTATAACAAATGTTTTCTTGGTGCTTGCTGATCCTGTTAGGTCAATAATCATTTGAAGTAATGCTCCCATTTAACATGCTCCTTTATCGTTTTTACACATAACGCCCTAATAACCGGACAGTAACCCGGTAGTGAGCTTGATTGTTGTAGTGATTAGTAGTGTACATATAAATGAGTAGTTCAAGCAAAGGGTTTCTGGTCCGTGTTGATTTACTTGTTAGAGCTTTGGTTTTGTTCATTGCATAAAACTTTAACAAGAGGTAGATGTTTAATCGTTGTGCTTACAATTATGTAAGCAAAGAAAGCAACAGCAATGCAAGCTAATGTACCATTTAATAGACCAAAATTACCAAGCAAAAGTAAAATTAAAATTGGTGCAATAGATGCGAGACCCATAGAAAATATGAAAATTATAAACCTATGAGAGTTACAACATTGATTACATTCAGAGCAAGTTACTGGCTTGTCCCAATTGGCTTCATATAGAGTATTAATAGATATTGTTTCTTTTCCACAATGAGGGCAATCTCTATATTTATCTTTCATTATGTTACTTGTTCTAACGCTTATTAGACCCCAATAACGGGGTGTTATAACACCCCAATTGTGGGGTATAACTCCGCAAACCGACTGTAGGGTATTGATTTAATTATTCTTAGGGTGTAAAAGTACCCCATATTTCATGGTTTTAAAAGGATTTTTACTTTGAATAATCAACCTCGTCTTTTAGATCTCGTTTCTCAACAAATTCGTGTTAAGCATTATAGTATTCGTACTGAAAAATCTTACGTTAGCTGGATAAAGCAGTTTATTCGTTTTCATGACCTTAAACACCCTAAGGATATGGGTCTGGTCGAGGTTGAGTCTTTTCTTACTTACCTTGCTGTTACCCGTAATGTTTCTTCTTCTACTCAAAATCAGGCGTTAAGTGCGTTGCTTTTTTTGTATCGTCATGTGCTTGATATAAAACTGCCAAATGTTGAAAATGTGGTTCGTGCGAAGTTACCTGAGAACCTGCCGGTAGTATTTACCCGTGAAGAAGCCTATGCGGTGATTCAGCGACTCGATGGCACATTACAATTAATGGTGCAATTGCTATATGGTTCTGGTTTGCGGTTAATGGAGTGTGTGCGATTAAGAGTTAAGGATATTGATTTCAGTTATAAGCATATTATTGTTCGTAATGGAAAGGGGGCTAAAGATAGAATAACAGTTTTGCCAGAATTTTTAATAACACCGCTAACTTTACATCTTGAAAATATTAAACATTTACACAAAGAGTTTTTATCCAGAGGCGAAGGTTCTGTTTATATGCCTTTTGCATTAGCTAAAAAATACCCGACTGCCTCAACTCAGTGGGGATGACAGTATGTGTTTCCTGCATCTGATTTATCAATTGATCCGCGTTCCGGTATTGAGCAGCGTCATCATATAAATGAAAAGCGTTTACAACGTGCGGTTAAGGGTGCAATTAGCCATGCAAATATAGCTAAACAAGCTAGTTGCCATACGTTTAGACATTCATTTGCAACGCATTTGCTTGAGGCGGGTTATGATATTAGAACATTACAGGAGTTACTGGGACACAAAGATATACGAACAACTCAGATATATACACATGTTTTAAACAAACCGGGTATTTCAGTTAATAGCCCATTAGATACATTGTTGAAATAGTAATATATCTCGGTTGTTGGTTTTATGCAGAGATTTTTGACCTGATATTTTCAGGTAGTTTATTAACGACAGAATCAGTTATTTCACCCTTTGCAGCCATACTTAAAGCACTTGATTCAAGAAAAAAGTTTACCAGTACCATAAGCAGAGTAGGCATTACTGAGATTCGAATAAAAACAGTAAATATAATGTCCTGCATATTTGGGTCAGGTGAGGTTGTAGAAATTAACCAGCCAGCAAGTAAAAATACTAAAGTAATGGTATAGGCAATGAATAATAGTCGATAACGACTTAATGCTAACTTCCAGTGTGCGTAGATAAACCAGTGGTCGTTTATATTCAGGTTTTTAAGTTTAATCAGGCTGTATAACATGATTAACAGAGATATGCTCAGGGGAATCAGCAGGCCTGATATACCGATTTCCAGTATTAATGTTGCAGGCGCCATCAATAGATGAACCAGTGCCAGGTTTAATAAAAAAATATTATGTGGCGTTTTTGCACTTATAATGGTGTTTTTATCAATTTTTGTTTGCATGGTTTTTAAATTTCTAAGCTTGTCGTTAAGTATAGATTGAATATAGTCATCAGTTAATGACAAATCACATTTTTGAATTATTTATAGTTAATATAGACTGAGGTGCCAGGGATGGATTGAATATTGAATCAGCCACTCTGCTACAGGCTATGAATATACCCAATAGCAGAGTGATAAAATATTATAAAATCATAAAGATATTGTATCCAATAACACAGGCTGTAACCAATAACAGTACATTCCAGAATCCAAGGAACTTAATGCCCGTGGTTTTAGGTTTAGTTTTGATAAAACCAACAATACCTAGCCCGGCTATAACCATGCCGATTTCAGCAAAAAATAGAGCTAATAACATAGCGACAGGCACATCGCTGTTAACACCCCATTTAAATGTATAGGCGCTAAATACAAGGGTTAAACCTAGTAAAATAACAAAGTTAGGTAATATCATTAAATAAAACCAGATTTTTGATAAAACTTGATTTTGCATATTACTAATATTAACCTTTATTTCGTGATTCAATCTGCATATCAAAGCTGGGGATATTTGCATTTGCTATAAACAGGAGTACAACGCCCACACTGATAAAAAAGAAAGTGGAGGCAAGAAATGCAACCGCTACAGGATCATTTATTCCATGTGACTGAATTTTTAAATAGGCACCAATAATGCAGGCTATAGCAGATATAAAGCTAAGAATGCCAATTGAAAAAGATATTTTTTGAAAAATGCTTTTTGTTTTCTTCATGTTAGACCTTTATTTTCGGGTGTCTGTTTACTTATGTGCTGACACCGTTTTATTTAAATTAACGACTCGTTAATTGCGCATACAATAATGGTAGGCGTTTTGGTAATTCAATCGGATTTTTAATAACAACATAACTATCGCTACCAAACAGGTATGGTAAATACTCGTTACCTTTTGTATCGATGGTTACGCAAAATGGTTGTAACCCTTCACGTCTTGCTTCCAGAATGGCCTGTCTTGTGTCTTCTACACCATAACGACCTTCATACTGATCAAGATCATTAGGTTTACCATCTGTTAGTATGAGTAACAATCTATTGCCCTGAGGCTGGTTAGCAAGTTCTTTCGTGGCGTAACGTATGGCTGCACCCAGACGTGTGTAGTATCCCGGTTTAATTGCATTTATTCGGCCACGAGTTATGCCGTTATATTTTTCATTAAATTTTTTCAATTGGTGGATTCTAATGGGATCACGTCTACGTGATGAAAATCCGCATATAGAAAAGTCATCACCCGTAGCCTGTAGACTTTCACCAAAGAGGAGTAATGTGTCTCTGATAACATCGATTATCCGATAGTCATTATTGAGCCAGCTATCAGTGGATAAAGATAAATCAGCTAGTAGTGTGCAACACATATCACGGTTGCCGCTACGCATTTCTCTGTATAACTGATCGGCAGATGCATTTCCTGCTTTTTTGTCACTCGCAAAACGTATCCAGCGTTCTATATCAATTTCCTGACCATCCTGTTGCCCATTGCGCCAGTGTCTTGCTGGGGCTAATGCCTGGAATTGATTTTTTAATTTTTTTGCAATTGATTTTAAATGATCAGGTAGCTCACTGCTGCCAGGGTTTTTTATTTGTAATTCGAGAATTCGGCAATGATCATTAATTAACTCTGATTTTTTATAATTCCATTCAGGTAATAAAATGCCATCACTTATAACAATGTCATCCTCAGAAGAGGAGGGTAGGTCAAGGTCAAATTTTAAACGTGAAGATGAGGCGCGTTGATTGTTAGTTACCGCAATTTCGTCCATTTCTTTTGCAGCAGTTTCAGCGCAGTCTAAATCGTCTTCATCATCAAGTGAACGATCTACGGCTGCATGCTCTCCCCAGGAAAAAATATTTTCCATTCTTACAGCAATTAATCCTGTGGTTTCTTCGCTAGATTCAACTTCGCGGGCTTTTTTGCGCGCCATGTCTTTTACTTCTTTCTGATTTTTACTATGCTGGTTATTGTTATCGTTATCTCTATTTATTGATTTTTTATTTTGTTCTGGTGGTTGATACAACCATAGTGGAACATGCGCAGGATCAAATTTAGTTTCGGGTAGTTGTTGAATTATTTCCGGGTTCAATAATGCCTCACGAATAATTTTCTCTGCTAATAGATCGTCACCTTCCAGGGTTTCCAGAAGTGGACGGTTATTTATATGAGCTTTAACTAGTCGTTGGTATTTTGCTTTAAGCCCACTGTGTTGTTGTAATGTTTGCTGACATAGAACCTGATTGTAGCTAATCCAGCTATTAATTTTAGATAGTTCATCTTCGGGTATTTGTGAGCTTAATCCTGCAAGCCAGAAATATAGATCTTTGTTAAGCTGGGCATCTTCGTAAAAGGCTATTTCAGCAGGTAGATATAATGAATCTTCATTACGCCAGCATGCAGTAATATAGCGGTTATTACCCGCCATTTTTTGTATCCAGTTACGCTGATTAGCATGTTTACGTTTGTCAGCCAGTTCTATGGATAAACCGTTATCCTTATTCAGGGCTCTTAGGTAAATGAGTAAGCGACCTTTAATATCACCTAGTTCAACCTTCGCTTGAGGAAAAGTTTGATCGGTAACTTTATAAAGAATCTTATGCCAGAGTTCTCCTATTTGTTCTTCCATTACTTATCCTTTATTTGTTTAAGCGGTACAAAGACAGGGGAAGTGCTGCGAGCACTCTCATGGGGTTTATCCCAGCTGAGTAATGAGTCACCGTTTTGTACCTGTTCACATGCTGATACACAGGCGAGACAGGTGGTGCAGGTAAATTTCTTTCGTTTACTGGTGCGGGTTTTAAGACGCATTGGGCAAACATTATCACATGCTTCATTACAGTCTTTGCATTCATTCGCTCGTAAGGTATCAAATTGAATTGCTCGGGCACTATTGTTACTCATCCAGGATAGGCTTTGAAATAAACCAACAGCACAGGCAAAGCGACAAAAGTAATGCCTTGCAAAAGCAAATTCAATCGTTAATAAAAAAGTGGCTACGCCAATAAACAAAGCCTGATTGAAAGTGAGTTGAAGGGTGAATAAATTATGGTATATCATCTTTGGTGGCAGCAGGTACGTCATAAAACTGACTGCCCATAAAAAAGCAAAACCAATGATGGCTAAAAAGGTCAATACCTTAAATATTGGATTTGTTTTTTGAACTGACCCATCAGGCTGTTTTTCTGGAAGTTTTTTATTTTCCCAGAGAGAGGGTTTACCAATGCCAAGAGTCATTAATTTATTAACCGTTTCTACTACGGTGTAATGAGGGCATAACCAGCCACAATAAAGACGCCCCCAGTAATAACTGCTGATAATAAAGGCACCGGCAAGTGCAAAAAAAGGTATGAATACTCTAATTAAAATATTTAATGCGGCTTCACCAGCAGTAGCATTACCATGCTGGAATTCAGTTAAACCCAATGTCCAGTTAAAACCCAGTAAAATAAAGTTGCCTTCAATTAAATCCAGACGAAAAATATCTAATACAGGAGCAAACATAAACAGAGCGAAAAATGCTATCTGTCCTATGTTTCTATAAATCTGCGTTTTAGTTACTGGAGCTAACATAATCTATATTTAAATCCGTCATCCTCGAATGCTTGTGTCGGGGATCCAGTGTCCTTAAGTTTTGTAAAGTCGCTGGGTTCCCAACACAAGCATTTGGGAACGACAAACGCGTGTTTCAATCCACAAAAGCATCAACAATATCGTGTAATGCCTTTAATGTGTCTTCATCGTCGGTTAAGGGTTCAATAATGGCTGCAGTACAGGCATCTCTGAATGGGAAGCCGTCATGAATTAGTGTTGCACAATAGATGAGTAAACGCGTAGATGCTGCTTCATCTAAATCATGATCTTTAAGTGAGCGTAGCGCGCTGGCTATAGCAACCAGTTTTTCTGCATGTTCTCTTTCTATCTTTGTTTCATTAATAATAATTTGTGTTTCTAAATCTGCATTGGGGTAATCAAAGCTAATAGCAACAAAACGTTGTCGCGTAGAGGGCTTCATGCCTTTTAATAAATTCTGATAGCCGGGGTTGTAAGATACAATTAACATGAAATTATCGGGAGCATGTAAAATCTCACCGGTTCTATCTAATGGTAAAATACGTCTGTCATCAGTCAGCGGGTGTAATACTACCGTGGTATCTTTTCGGGCTTCTACTACTTCATCTAAATAACAGATTGCACCTTCACGCACAGCACGAGTGAGTGGGCCATCATTCCAGTAGGTGCCGGTTTCACTAATTAAGTGTCGACCGGTTAAATCGGCACTGGTTAAATCATCGTGGCAGGCAACGGTATAAAGTTGCTGCTTCATTTTAGCCGCCATGTGCTGAATAAAACGTGTTTTACCACAGCCGGTCGGGCCTTTTATTAAAAGAGGTAATTTGTTTTTAAATGCATATTCAAATAACTCCATCTCATTACCAGTTGGCTGGTAGAAGGGTATTTCATCATGTGAGTTTATAGATGTTGCTGCTTCGGTCATGATTGTGTCCTCTTATAATAAGAATGCGATGGCGATGAAACCACCTGTAAGCATTACCCACAGGGTAATTATCCAGCGCCAGAAACCTGAGACTGTATTCAGGTGCATAAAAAAATCACCAATTAACTGTACTTTAATAATAGCAATAGTCAGTAAAATCAGAAAAAATGTTTTTCCATCTATTTTCTCTGAGATGTCGCCTACTATGTCCACCTGTCCCATTAACCAGGTAAATAAAGTTAGTGAAATTAGAGTGATAAAAATAATATTGTTTGTTCGGTAACTTTTTTCCATTAAATATCACCATGCCTATTCTCGTCATCCTCGAATGCTTTTGTCGGAGATCCAGTGTCCCTATGCATACAAAAGTCGCTGGATTCCCGACAAAAGAATTCGGGAATGACGAAATATAAAGAGAGTAATTTAAGGTTTATATTCATATTGATTTTTTCATTTCATAATATAAATTAATGGAAAAAGAATCAGCCATACCAGATCAACCATATGCCAGTAAGCACCGCCTGATATCAGGCCGTCATGGTTGTTAGCTGTGTATAAACCTTTACGGGTGTTTAGCCATAAAACAACCAGAATCATAATACCTAGAATTACATGCATAAAATGAAAAAAGGTAAGAGATAAATAAAACATATAAAAAAGGTTGGTTGTTAAATTAATGCCTTCACTCATATGGTGTGAGTATTCGGTCATCTTCATAATTAAAAATGCACAGCCGCCAATGATGGATAGGAATAAAAAGCGAGTGGATTTTTCCTGTTTGTTTTCTTTTATGGCTATTATTGCACTAACAACAAAGTAACTACTGGTGAGTAGTGCAATGGTATTAAGCAGTGCCAGATTGGTATTTAAAGTAGCCTGATACTGATTAAATAATTCGATATTACTTGCACGCGCAAATGCGTAAGCTGCAAAAAAAACGGCAAATACCAGAAGTTCAGCGCAGATAAAAATCCAGAGTGCGAGATCACCGGGCGGGTATTTGGTTTTGATGGTGTCTTCTATAAACATGGTTATCTCTGTATGGGGGATACTAAAGAACATCGGCTAAGACCGGTTATCTCAAGGGCAAGAATTTAATTTCTAAACCCTTGAGATATTTATCGAACGATTTACTTAGCCGATCTCCATTTACTTCTTTTTACACTTTCTCTTCTACTGTTCTTTCTTCGCCTCCGATAAAGAAGCTATAAACATAGAGCAGTAAACCGATCAGGAAGACAACGCCTGCACCTTCACGCATCCAGTAGAATAGTTCGATCTTATCTTGAACTACCATGAATGACATAGGCTCATCTGAGAAACGTTGTAACCATACCTGCAGGATTCCGGCACCTGTTAAGAACAGTGTGATGAAAACCATAGAGATAGTCATTAACCAGAAAGACCACATCTCAGCAACTTGTGAAGCTGCACTGTTGCAGGCTTTACGGCCACGCATCATTGGCATTGCGTAAGAAATAATCGCCAGAACAATCATTACATAAGCACCGTAGAAGGCCATGTGACCATGTGCTGCAGTGATTTGTGTGCCGTGAGTGTAATAGTTAACTGGAGCTAATGTGTGCATGAATCCCCATACACCTGCACCCAGGAATGCCATTACCGCTGTACCCAGTGCCCATAAAACTGCAGGCTGATTTGGGTGGTTTATGCGACGTTTGTTTACCATATTGAAAGCAAACACGGTCATCATAAAGAACGGTATCGGTTCGAGTGCGGAGAAG
>Ga0316204_10007825_pt1 | contig 15324 bp, 16 predicted proteins | sample 6monrhotite_MG_2_FD_205661 | JGI IMG/M metagenome (GOLD analysis project Ga0316204, IMG submission 205661) | Microbial mat bacterial communities from mineral coupon in-situ incubated in ocean water Damariscotta River, Maine, United States -... | ecosystem: Environmental > Aquatic > Marine >...
AGAACGAAAAGCTTCGCTCGGCACTGCGATCAACACATCGTCGCACGCGGCCACAACCTTCTTGAGGTCAGCATTAACACTTAGACTATCTGGGAATTTAATATCAGGAAGAAAATCAACATTACAGCGCTGCGCTCGCATCACAGCAACCTGCGCTTCATCATTACTCCATAAGAGTACATCATACCCATTGCGAGCAATCAATATCGCAAGCGCACTCCCCCAGGAGCCTGCACCCAATACTGCAATTGGTCGCCGCGCCTGAAGTGCTATTTCACCGACCGACATCTATCATTACACCTCTGAAATAGACTATAAAATCAGTGCGGAAGCGCTTCCTCACCGCCACTTTGCTGCTTACGCTGTTGCTGCGCATACTCAGCATACAACGCATCAAAGTTTACCGGCGATAATAACAACGGAGGAAAACCACCACGCGTCACCAGGTCAGCCACGGCCTCGCGTGCAAACGGAAACAGAATGTTTGGGCAGACGCTACCCACAATCGCAGGCAACTCTTCTGGATCATAACCTGCAATATTAAATATGCCGCACTGCTGAACTTCCACGAGGTAAGCCGTTTTATCGCCAATCTTCGCAGTAACCGTCACCGACAACATCACTTCATGAACACCCTCAGCCAAGACAACCGCCTTATTGCCAAGCTGCATATTGGTTTCAGGCTCCCACTTTTCCTGAAAAATCATGGGTGAATTTGGCGTTTCAAATGAGATATCACGTACATAAACCTTTTGTATCGCGAACTGCTTACCATTCGAAGCCGCTGGCTCTTTTTTCTCATCAACGTCCGACATTATCCACCACCGAATTTAAAATAATTATTTTGAATTAAACAATACAAGCCTGACAATCAAGCCTTTCAAAGCCAATGCACTACTCAACACTCAATGGAAAGTTAGCACTTTTCCACGTCAGCAAACCGCCCGATAATTTATAAACCGAAGAAAAACCCTGTTTTTGTAAAATGGCACCGGCACGCGCAGACTGCTGCCCCGCCTCACAATAAACCACTAACGGACTTTCCTTTAAGCTTTCCAATTCATGCAGGCGCTCTTCTAGCAAACCAAATGGGATATGCCGCGCATTAAGAATATGACCCTTCTCAAACTCACTATTATCGCGAACATCCAGCACAATCGCATCATCATGATTAATCAGCTGCACAACCTCATTAGGCTTTATTTCCTTAAAGCCCAATAGTTTAGGGCGAATCATATTCATTCCCAGAAGGGTTAAAACAATGACTAAGGCTAAAAACAGAAGCCAGTTGTTTACAATAAACTCGAGAAATTGTTGCATATTATCACCACTCAACCGCGTACCTTAGCGCACACATCGCCAGCACACAAAATAGACATTAGAATATTAAGACAAACTAAAAGCACGCAGTCTAGCCCATCTGCGACAGAATTTCAGCGGGAAAATATAATCAGATTTTAAATTTCAAGCAAGCCCTGGGGATACAGACAGCCATTAACGACAAAGCTAGTCGTTACAAAGCACCTCACGCATCATACTGAACAGTGCCACCATACGACCATCACTGAGGCGATACAACACCCGATTACCATCCTTTCTTGCTTTTATAAGCCCCTTGCCTCTCATTATAGAGAGATGTTGCGAAATGTTACTTTGCGAGGCACCTGTCGCCACAACAATTTCCTGCACCGCTACTTCTGCACTACCATCCCCCAGCATGCAGAGAATTTTCAACCTAAGCGGATGAGACAAAGCCTTGAGCACCATTGATGTTTGCTCAAGATCTTGATCATCGACCTCCCCTGCTTGTTTTACCCTCCCCATGGCGATCCAACCCTTAACCAGTTATAATTTTTTTATTTAAAATAATTTGAATCAGAAAACGCTCTACGAAACGAAATTGCCACTATTTTTCAACAATTATCGTTTAACATTAAGGGATCTAGATTCACCGAAAATACCCACTATCAATAACCAATCCTTAATAACACCAAAACAACATATTCGATCAGTTATGCATGCAGAGTCAACTATCTTTAAGCGAGTTAAAGGTAATATCAAAGATGAGCTCCACCCATAACTTATATTATATCGGATAACTAAATGCATAAATGTAGGGTTTTTCCTACAAAATAAACTGATAAGGACTTCGCCTTAAAAATGAATTCCCACGAAAAATCAACAAGATACAGACCAACAACCCTTATCATCCTTGATGGCTGGGGTGTAAGCGAAAAACCTGACAATAACGCCATCTACCACGCAAAAAAACCAAATTGGGACAAACTGTGGGAAAAACACCCCCATACCTTAATTCACGGTTCTGGCAGTGAAGTCGGCCTTCCCGCGAATCAAATGGGTAACTCAGAAGTTGGCCATCTCAACCTTGGCGCAGGGCGAGTCGTAAACCAGGAACTCACACGTATTGATAAGGCGATTGAAGATGGCAGTTTCTTCGAAAATAAGGTGCTCGTTAACGCGATCGATCAAACAATAGCACGCGACAAAGCTGTTCATTTCATGGGGCTTCTTTCGGATGGCGGCGTACATAGCCACCAATCACAAATTAAAGCAGCCCTGACACTCGCCATTAAACGGGGCGCAAAAAAAGTTTATCTACACGCATTTCTTGATGGACGTGACTGCCCCCCCAAAAGCGCCGCTCCGTGGCTTGCTGAAATAGACGCCCTTTTTGCAGAGCACAAACACCCCGGCCGAGTCGCCAGCATAATAGGCCGTTTTTTTGCACTAGATCGCGACCATCGCTGGGAACGCACCCAAACGGCCTATGAACTAATGACTCAGGGCAAATGCGCCTTTCAGGCCAACAATACACTTGAAGGTTTAGAGGCCGCCTATCAGCGCGATGAAACCGATGAATTTGTGCAGCCAACCGCTATCATTCCAGAAGGCGAAAAGGCCGTTTGTGTTGAATCTGGTGACGCCATGATTTTCATGAACTTCCGCGCCGACCGAGCACGCCAAATTTCCCAGGCCTTTGCCGAACCTGAATTTGCCGGTTTTCCCATCAAAGACAGACCGAAGCTCGGCGCTTACATCAGCCTTACTGAATACAAAAAATGCCTGGAGACCGAGATTGCCTTTCCAGCCACTCGTATGAAAAATGTTTTTGGCGAATACATCTCGAATCAGGGGCTACAGCAACTGCGTATTTCAGAAACAGAAAAATATGCTCACGTTACCTTCTTTTTTAATGGTGGCGAAGAACGCGCTTTTGACGGCGAAGAGCGCATCATGATCGAGTCACCAAAGGTCAAAACATACGACCTAAAACCAGAAATGAGTGCCGCAGAACTCACTGACAAACTGGTCGAAGCGATCGCCAGTGGAAAATTCGACACCATCATCTGTAATTACGCCAACCCAGACATGGTGGGGCACACGGGTAACTTTGACGCCTGTGTTAAGGCGATCGAAACGATCGACACCTGCCTGGCGCGCGTCCATGAGGCAATCACTGCCGCTGGCGGCGAACTGCTGATCACCGCAGATCATGGTAATGCAGAAAAGATGGCGGATGAAAAAACGGGGCAAGCACACACTGCGCACACCGCAAACCCAGTACCACTGCTTTTTATCGGCCGTGATGCTGAGATTTCAGATAATGGCAGCCTCTCTGATATCGCGCCCACCATGCTCTATTTAATGGGGCTAGAACAGCCACCAGAAATGACCGGTCGTTCACTGCTGCGACTAAAGTAGCGGATGTAGTATCATCCTGACCACTCATCGCTTTGTGGAGACCAGACAACAGGTGCGAACCGCTCAATTAAACAGCACCTGCTTTAGCATCGCGAGTATCTTGCTCGCGATGTGCTTATCTCTCGCCCCTGGCAGTGCACTTTTTGCCGATGGCAACACGCTCTCAAAAGAAGCCAAATTATTACAGCTAAAAAAACAGATCCAGAGCGTACGCGACACACTGGCCAAATCGACCAATCAAAAAAACAAACTCCAGCACCAACTGCAAAAAAGTGAAACCGCCATCGGTAACATCAGCCTGTCGCTGGCAAAACTTTCCAAACAGCTCAAGCAACACAAACGTGAGTTACGTCATCACCAGCAAGAAAAAAAGACGAAATCAAAAGAACTGGAACGACAGCAACAATTGCTCGCTCAACAGATCCGCGCCAGCTACGCTATGGGTAATCAAGGTTACGCCAAACTACTTCTCAACCAGGAAGACCCTTCCGCCATTGGCCGCACACTGATTTATTACGACTACCTGAATCAATCACGAACGCGCAATATTCATATCATCGATGAACGCATTGAAGCGATCTCACGTATTGAAGCCAGAATTCAACGGCAACAGCAAAAAATTAGTGCCACGCAACAGCAACGTAAAAAAGAAAAAGGCACACTAGAAAAACAACAGCGATCACGCAAAGATATTCTCACCAATATCAGCAAAGACATTAAAAACCAGGCGCAACGACTGGTACAGCTTGAAGCGGCACGCCTGGAACTGCAACGACTGTTGAAATCCCTAAGTGAAGCGCTCGCAGACATCCCACCTGATCTGGATAATGTAAAGCAGTTCAGTCAACTCAAAGGTAAACTGCGACGCCCCACCCAGGGCAAGCTCCAAAATCGCTTTGGCAAACGTCGTAAAGATGGCAACCTCAAATGGCAGGGGATTACCATCAACGCAAAGGTGGGCACTGAGGTAAAAGCGGTTCATTATGGGCGTATCGCCTTCTCTGACTGGCTACGTGGCTTCGGACTTCTCGTGATCATCGATCATGGCGATGGCTATATGAGCCTTTATGGCCACAACCAAAGCCTCTATAAAGATGCTGGTGAATGGGTTGAAAGCGGAGAAATCATTGCTACCGTTGGCGAAAGTGGCGGCCAAAGCAGCGCTGCGCTCTATTTCGAGATCCGTAAAAATGGCAAACCACTCAACCCTAAACCGTGGCTTGCACGCAAATAGCCCGAAAAACAGTAATGACGGAAATATGGCGTAAACAGTGATTTCTGATAAAGTTAGTCCCGTGGACGCCGAAACCAAATCTAATGGAGTGGAAAATATCAATGCGATCTAAATCACGTAATGTCCTGCTGGTTCTCACAGGGCTGATACTAGGCGTCTCCCTGACCATCGGCCAGCATGTTTTTGCAGAACGTAGCGATAGCGACAACACCTTACCACTCGAAGAACTACGCGCCTTTACCGAAGTCTTTGCCAATATCAAAAACAACTACGTTGAAGATGCCACCGACAAAGAGCTGTTAGAAAATGCCATTCGCGGCATGCTTTCAGGATTAGACCCACACTCATCTTATCTCGATACCGATGCCTATAAAGAACTACAGGTCGGTACTTCTGGTGAGTTTGGCGGTCTCGGCATTGAGGTCAGCATGGAAGATGGGTTTGTCAAAGTGGTTTCACCCATCGATGACACCCCTGCTGATGCGGCAGGCGTCAAAGCAGGTGACCTTATCATCCGCCTCGACGACACCCCGGTAAAAGGACTCACACTGCGCGAAGCCGTTAACCTCATGCGAGGCAAACCCGGCAGTGATATTTTATTAACCATCGTTCGTGATGGCGTCGACAGACCGCTTAAAATCACCATCACCCGTGACATCATTCAGGTCAAGAGTATCAAACATGACAGCCTCGACCCCGGCTTTGGCTATGTCCGCATTACTCAGTTTCAATCGCATACCGGCAGCGATCTTAAGGATGCCATCAACGAATTAAAGCAAGAGAACGGCGGCGCGCTCAACGGCCTGATTCTCGATCTACGCAATAACCCTGGCGGCGTATTACAGGCAGCCGTTGAAGTATCCGATGCATTTCTGGAGCAGGGGATGATCGTCTACACCGAAGGCCGTATCGATGACTCTGCGCTTAAATTCAAGGCCACACCCAGTGACTCCCTCGATGGCGCACCGCTGATAGTGCTCATTAATAGCGGCTCTGCCTCAGCCTCTGAAATTGTCGCGGGCGCACTGCAAGATCACAAACGCGCCGTCATCATGGGAAGCAAGTCCTTTGGCAAAGGCTCGGTACAAACAATTCTGCCGATGAACAATGGCGCAGCACTTAAGCTGACTACCGCACGTTATTTTACACCCGCAGGCCGCTCGATTCAGGCCGAAGGTATCGTGCCCGACATTCCACTTGATCGCATCAGCCTCACGGCTGCAAATGAACCTGACTTTGCACCCGTCACTGAAGCGGACCTTGCTGGTCACCTGGACAGCGGTCAGGGAGATAAAAAAGAGGGTATTGATAGCAGCGATAAGCAAGAAGAAAAACATCGCGTTGATCAAGACTATCAGCTATACGAGGCACTCAATCTACTAAAAGGGCTTCACATTCTCACTCAGTAACAGTGAGCAACTGAACGAACCCAACACTATGACTCAACGCCTCACACTGGTACTGCTGCTCGCAATCTGCGCTATCAAGCCTGGACTGGCGAGCGAGGCAAAGCTTGGCTTTGAGCGCACCCTGCCGACCAACATTCAGCAGCCGCTACCCGCTATCAGCATCATCATTGATGACCTTGGTGAGCAGCGTGCTATTGGTGAGCGTGCCGTCGCACTACCGGGTGCGGTCACCTATGCATTTCTGCCGCACACCAGCCATGCGGTTCATCTGGCAGAACTGGCGCATCAACAGAACAAAGAGGTGATGATTCACATGCCGATGCAACCGATCGGCGATAACAACCTCGGCACAGGCGGGCTCACGCTTGACATGTCTCAGCAAAGTTTTATTTCAACATTAAAAGAAAACCTCAGCGCGATCCCACATATTAGTGGGATCAATAATCATATGGGTAGCCTGTTAACGCAACACCCAGGAAAGATGGCCTGGCTAATGCAAACACTCAGCGAAGAACACCACGACCTGTATTTTGTCGATAGTCGCACCACCGAACATACCGTGGCCTACACCATCGCTGCCGAGTTTGAGATCCCAAGAATCAACCGCAATGTCTTTCTCGATAACATTCGTAGCGAAGCTGAAATCGGTGTACAGTTCAAACGCCTGCTCACTTTAGCAAAACGTCATGGCACCGCGGTTGCAATCGGTCACCCCTACCCCGAGACCATCGCCTTTCTTGAGCAAATATTGCCGACACTTCAACAACAGGGCATTGAACTGATCAAAACATCTCGTCTTATCAAACGTAAACATTTAATCGAGACCACCATTCCTGAAACAATGTTTGCCGCAAAAGAGCGCGACAACCAGTCCGGTATGCCGCGCTCTTCTCAGTCGCCACCGCTCTCAGTCATTCAATAACAAAACAAATTACAAAGGTCCCACATGGCAGCAGTACTCGTACCACTAGCGCAAGGCTGTGAAGAGCTCGAAGCCGTTACCATCGTTGATTTATTACGGCGCGCGCAGATCAACGTTGTCGTCGCTGGCCTCGATCACGAGCCCGTCCTTGCCAGTCGCGGTATCACACTACAACCCGACACAACGTTAGATAACGTTGAACCCGGCGCGTTTGATATGATTGCATTGCCCGGAGGCCTGCCTGGCGCAGACAACCTCAACAATGACCCACGTATTCATGCATTAATACAGCAACTATCAACCAACGGGAAATATATTAGCGCTATATGTGCAGCACCAAAGGTGTTACTCAATGCTGGCGTGCTCACTGGTAAACGCATCACCTGCTATCCCGGCGCGCTGTCAAAACTCGATTGCAGTGAGGTCACAATCACGTCAGAACCCGTCGTAATCGACGGCAACATCATCACATCCAGAGGGCCCGGTACGGCAATAGACTTTGCGCTAACCTTAATTGAAATCCTCGCAGGCATAGAAAAGCGAAACGAGGTAGAAGTCGGATTATCGCGATAACAATACGCTATCAACTAATCTCGTAATTCCTGACGTGGCCAAGTAAACATCAACACCAGCAACCCTGCACCAGCCAGTAGCCATGAGAGCATGGTTGAATAGCCTTCAACGCCTAAAAGAAGCGTGGCGCTAATGATCAACGCACTGGCCACAATCGCCGCATAGGTGCGTCGATTTGAGTCATACAGGGTGCGTTCAATCTTACGCAGTTCTTTTGACTGCCACTCAACCTTCAATTCACCATCACGTGCCTGCTGCAACACATCATGCAACAGAATCGGCACCTCTGGTAGCTTATCAAGCCACAAGGGTGCATTACGTTTCATCGAACTAACAAAGGCACGCCCGCCCAGATTCTCACTCATCCAGCGCTCAAGAAATGGCTTTGCTGTCTGCCACAAATCCAGCTCCGGATAGAGCTGTCGTCCCAGCCCTTCAATATTCAACAACGTCTTTTGCAACAATACCAACTGCGGCTGCACTTCCATATTAAAGCGACGTGCCGTCTGGAACAGACGCAACAGCAAGCGCCCAAACGAAATATCTTTTAATGGCCGCTCAAAAATAGGTTCACACACACTGCGAATGGCCGATTCAAATTCGTCGACACGTGTCCCCTTTGGCACCCACTCAGACTGCACATGCAATTCCGCCACGCGGCGATAATCACGATTAAAAAATGCGAGGAAATTTTCCGCAAGATAATGCTGATCTTCCGGCGTTAGCGTCCCCATGATGCCAAAGTCGATCGCAATATACTGTCCTTCATCTGAAACAAAAATATTACCGGGGTGCATGTCCGCATGAAAAAAATTATGTTTAAAGACCTGCGTGAAAAAAATCTCAACCCCGGTTTCAGACAATTTTTTAAGATCGATATTTTGCCGACGCAGTTCGTCGATATCACTGATCGGCGTACCAAAGATGCGCTCCATCACCATCACATTGCGTCGCGTCTGTGGCCAATGAATCTCTGGCACGTAGAGCAGATCACTGCCATCAAAATTACGCCTGAGCTGCGATGCGCTGGCCGCCTCTTTCATCAGATCAAGTTCGTCATAGATTGTCTTTTCATACTCGCGCACCACTTCAAGTGGTCGCAGGCGTCGCCCCTCAGACCAATAACGCTCAACCATTTCGGCCATAATATAAAGCAGACCAAGATCACGCTTGATTGTTTTCTTAATTCCAGGACGTACAACTTTAACGATCACCTCGGTGCCATCGAGCAACGTTGCCACATGCACCTGCGCAATCGATGCCGAAGCCAATGGTGTTTCATCAAACGATAAAAACACTTGATTTAAAGGCTTACCATAAGCCTCTTCAATAATGCGGCGCGCCTCTTCACCCGGAAATGGCGGCACGTTATCCTGTAGCTTCGACAGCTCGTCCGCAATATCATCAGACAACAGGTCTTTGCGTGTCGAAAGGATTTGTCCAAACTTAATAAAGATCGGCCCGAGGTCTTCGAGCGTACGACGCATGCGCACTGCTTGTGGTTCACGCACACCGCGACGAAACCAGTTCCAGGGCAACAGGTACAACATAAAACGGAACGGACGAAACAGATGCATTTCCAGCACCACTTCATCTAGCCCATGTTTAACCAGAATACGATTGATGTGTAGTAGTCGAAAGATCTGACTCGGTTTAATCATCACTCAGCGGTTCCTCGCTGAGCTAACAGGCGTTGCACCCGCGCATCCAGACGATCAACATCGCCACGCAATGTATCAACCGCTTCAAGAAACGGCCCAACCTCTTCACGATGGGGTAACAAACGAATCTCCTCCTGCAGGTAATCACTGACATCCTGCTCAACCGTACTGCGCGTCTCGCTTACCCAATCGGCAACACCCCGCACCACGTTACCAATTTTATGCCCCACCACATCACCTACCAGCTTTGATAGCTGCTCTTCCCAGTCGAGGTCCAGGTCGTTCATGATGTCACGCATACACTGACCCGTTTCAGTATCACCCACGATCTCCACATCACCAGAGAACAGCGCCTTCTGTTGATCGCCACCCAACCCCATGCGCAACATCGATAGTGGCGCTCCGCGTAACCACACATCAACGTCACTTTCACATTCGGCGCGCAGCTGTAAACCAACACTATCCGGCAATAGATAAAACTTCAGATTCAGGCCCAGTAGCTCAACCCCGATCACCTTACCACTGAGCGCTCGCACGCGCTGTAGTGCATCGGGATCAAATTGAAGGCAGTGATTAATCGCCGCTTCCAGTGCTGAAAATGATGCGCCCTTAATTGATGATGTGATATCCATATTGCTCAAACCCTAAATCGATAACGCTAGAATTTATAACCCTTATGCAGCGCGACGATGCCACCGCTCATATTCATAAACTCACAGCGCTCAAAGCCGACACCCTCCATCATTCCCTTCAACGTCTCCTGATCAGGGTGCATACGAATCGACTCGGCAAGATAGCGATAGCTGTCTTCATCGTTGGCAATCAACTTACCCATTAACGGCAACAATTTAAAAGAGTAGGTGTCATAAATTGGCTTAAGTGCTTCCATCGGCTTTGAAAATTCCAGCACCATTAAACGGCCACCCGGTTTTAATACTCGGTAGAGCGACGCCAACGCCGCATCTTTATCAGTCACATTACGCAAACCAAAAGAGATGCTGGCAAAGTTAAAATAGTTATCGGGAAAGGGCAGCGCCTCGGCATTCGCCTGCACATATTCGATGTTCCCCACGATACCGCGGTCGGTCAGACGCTCGCGCCCCACCTTTAACATATTGGGGTTGATGTCCGACGCCACCACCTTACCCTGCGGGCCCACCATTCTAGAAAAACGCGCAGCAAGATCACCGGTACCGGATGCAAGATCCAACACTTTATGACCCGGGCGTACACCACTGGTATCCAGTGCGACTTTTTTCCAGATACGATGCACACCCATCGACATCACATCATTCATAATGTCGTAATTTTTCGCGACCGAATCAAACACACCGGCAACGCGGCGCACCTTATCTTTTACATCAACCTGCTCATAACCAAAATGAGTGGTGCCATCTGATGCCGTGGATTGCTTATCTGTCATGCTTCACCTTCTGGAACAGTGCGTTCATGCCCAGCGTCTTTAAGACGCTGTAGGTATGACTGCCACATCGCCTCCTGGTTCTGACCAATACGATAAAGATACTCCCACGAAAATAGCCCGGTGTTATGACCATCATCAAAATGTAGCTTCACCGCATAAGCACCGACCGGTTCGATCTCTTTTATGTTAACCAACTCTTTACCCACCTGCAGCGTCTCCTGCCCAGCGCCATGCCCCTGCACTTCAGCCGATGGTGAATGCACGCGTAGAAATTCACACGGCAGGCGAAACTCAGCGCCGTTATTAAAGATCACTTCCAGTACGCGCGACTTCTGATGCAGACGAATGTCAGTCGGACGGTTTTTTTTTGTTTGTGCGGTCATCTATTTACTACTCTCAATAATTAAAGGATGTAACGGCTCAGGTCTTCATCCTCTACCAGCTTGCCGAGATGCAGTTCAACATAATCCACATCGATCGTCACACTGCTGCCTGACAGGTCAGAGGCCTCGTATGATAGCTTTTCAAGCAGACGCTCCAGCACCGTGTGCAGGCGACGTGCGCCGATATTTTCGGTCGTCTCATTTACCTGCCACGCCACTTCAGCCACACGCGCAATACCATCAGCCGTGAATTCAACACTCAACCCTTCGGCTGCAAGCAAGGCGTTGTACTGTTCTGTTAACGATCCATTTGGTTCCGTTAAAATACGTACAAAGTCATCCACGGATAGCGCGCTCAATTCAACGCGAATCGGCAAACGCCCCTGCAGTTCTGGCACAAGGTCTGATGGTTTCGCGAGATGAAAAGCACCCGACGCAATAAACAAAATATGATCGGTTTTGATCATTCCATATTTGGTTGATACCGTACAACCTTCAACCAATGGCAGCAGATCACGCTGCACCCCTTCACGCGAAACATCTGCACCACCACCGCCGCCACTATCACTGCGCTTAGTGATCTTGTCGATCTCATCTAGAAACACAATGCCATGCTGTTCGGCACGTTCCAGTGCCGCTGCCTTAATTCCTTCCTCATCCAGCAACTTCGCCGCTTCTTCTTCACGCAACACTTTAAACGCTTCGCGGATTGGCAGGCGCTGCTTCTTGGTACGCTGATTCCCCATATTTTGAAACAGTCCCTGTAACTGACTGCTCATATCTTCCATACCGGGAGGCGCCATAATTTCAACACCCGCCGCACCCATGTTCACCTCAATCTCAATTTCTTTATCATCAAGATCACCTTCGCGCAGCTTCTTGCGAAATTTCTGACGTGTCGAAGAACTCTCATCAGTGCGATTAATCGAGCCATCGGCACCGCGTGCTGGCGGTAATAAAATATCAAGGACGCGCTCTTCCGCTGCATCTTCAGCGCGGTGCTTCATCTTCTTCATTTCGTTTTCACGGGTCAGCTTAATCGACACTTCCACCAGGTCACGAATAATCGATTCAACATCACGTCCGACATAACCGACCTCAGTAAACTTGGTCGCTTCTACCTTGATAAACGGTGCATTCGCCAACCGTGCAAGACGACGCGCAATCTCGGTTTTACCCACGCCAGTCGGCCCGATCATCAAAATGTTTTTGGGGGTCACTTCATTGCGCAGCTCTTCATTGCTGATCTGCGCCCGACGCCAGCGATTTCTCAGTGCAATCGCCACCGCGCGTTTCGCATCGTTTTGACCGATGATATGTTTGTCCAGTTCCTGGACGATCTCTCTGGGTGTCATTTCAGACATCTGTTTCTATTCCCGCTAGTAATTAATCGTGATGCAAGTCGTCAAGCGACTAGTCTGCATCCAGCTCTTCAATGGTGAGGTTGTTGTTGGTAAAGACGCAGATGTCTGCCGCAATCCCCAGCCCCTTTTCAACGATGGTGCGCGCATCATGCTCACTGTTTTCCAGTAGTGCGCGCGCCGCTGCCTGTGCAAATGGGCCGCCTGAGCCGATCGCCATCAAACTATTTTCTGGCTCAATCACATCGCCATTGCCGGTGATGATCAATGAAGTCTCTTTATCCGCCACCACCAGCAACGCCTCAAGACGACGTAACATACGATCCGTACGCCAGTCCTTCGCCAGTTCAACCGCCGAGCGCGTCAGGTTGCCGGAATGTTTTTCCAGCTTCGCCTCAAAGCGCTCAAACAGGGTAAAGGCATCGGCCGTGCCACCGGCAAAACCGGCGATCACACGCCCATCATAGAGACGGCGCACTTTACGCGCGTTGCCCTTCATCACCGTATTGCCCATCGACACCTGACCGTCACCGCCAACAACAACTTTGCCGTTGCGACGCACCGATAAAATAGTGGTTCCGCGAAATTGCTCCAAAACTAAAAACTCCTGAAATGACACCATCCGCAGCCAGCCACGGAAAAAATTGAACCTGAGATTGTACACCATCCCTCATCCTGCGAGAAAACTGTAAAAAACGGCGCAATGCCCTACTATTTCAAGCGATTACTGACAACCCTCAAATCATTTACCGTCATTCCGGCGAAGGCCGGAATCCAGCAGCTTATCTTATGTTTGAAATTCTAGATTCCGGCCTTCGCCGGAATGACGAGGAAAACGCTAACTTACGCCAATTATGACCGTTTTTTCGCCCGCGGATGCGCCTTATCGTAAACCTTCGCAAGGTGCTGAAAATCAAGATGGGTGTAGATCTGCGTGGTACTGATATCTGCATGACCCAGCAACTCCTGCACCGCACGTAAATCACCGCTCGACTCCAGCATATGGCTGGCAAAGCTATGGCGCAGCATATGCGGGTGCAGCGCTTCCGGCAGGCCGCGCGCGACCGCCCACTGGCGCAATCGCAGCTGAATGGCACGATGCCCCAGCCGACGCCCCGTTTTACCAACAAACAGCGCGGGGTTCGCGCTTTCCGCCATCACAGCACGGCACCTCAGCCACTTCTCCAGCGCCGCTAACGCATAACGACCCACTGGCACCAGGCGCGTCTTGCTGCCCTTACCAGTGATGCGGACGACTGCATCACGTCGATCAACATCATTCACATCCAGACCAGCGAGTTCTGCTAACCGCAAGCCACAGGAGTAGATCAACTCCATCATGGTTCTATCACGCACCATCAGTGGATCGTTGTCATCGACATCCAGCAACTGTGTCACCTGATCAACATCGAGCGTTTTAGGTAATTTACGCGGGCTCTTAGGCGCACTCACCCCCTGTGCCGGATTGTTTTTCACCACCCCTTCGCGCAACAGATAGTTAAAGAGGGTACGTAGCGCGGACAGCAGCCGCTGCAAACTACGCCCACCAAGGCCACGACGATGCAGTTGCGCCACCAGCCCGCGCACATGATGCACATCAATCTGCCGCCAACTTTCAATCTTCTGCTCATGGCAATAACACATCACCTTTTGCAGATCACGGCGGTAATTTTCAAGTGTCAGTGGCGAAAGGCGACGTTCGTTTTGCAGATAATCAAAAAAGGCCTCACCCCCGTCAAACAGGAGGTAGGCCTTTGGGTGTTCAATCTTGTTCGTCATTGAAAATGCTAAACATCTTCTCCTGCAGCAAGATGTGGTCGCAGTTTTCGTGTGATCAACGCACCAAGGTATTTAAGGAACACGGTGCCGACACCGGCACAAAAGCGCCCCGCGTCGCTACTGCCAATCGCCAACACCCCTAAGGATATTTCAGCTTCACTGCCTTTTTTATCGTTCATCATCAGCGGCAACTGTGCCACCGAGCGAATTTCATCTGCCTGCTCGCCAAACAATGCCTTCAGTTCCGCTTCATCCAACACGCCACAGGCCGGTTCGTCCCCTTTGCCCACATCGCCCAGCTCTTTAAATTGCTCATCGTCGCGTGAGACAAACATCACCTGCATATCACCGATTTGATCCGATTCCAGCGAGATCACCTCAGGGTCAGCAAACAGACAGAGCGTTACCCCATCGGCATTAAAATCATCTTTAAGACTCTGCTGAATGAGCGTCAGTAGCGCCTCCAGCTCATTGGTCTCCAGCAGTGCCAGCACCAGCTTTTGCAACTTCACCATCAACGCATCATTGACCCGCGCCACATCGACCAGCTCAACCAGCTGCTGCTGATAGCCACTATTCTGTTCACGTAAAATCACCACCTGACGCTCGATTAACGAGACCGTCGCGCCCGTGGTATGCGTCACGATCATTTGTGACAGCAGATCATCTCGCTCATTAAAAAAGCCAGGGTTCGCGGCAAGGTATTCGGCAACGGCCTTGTCGTCGACGGTTGAAATTTCGGCATCCTGATTTTGCTGCACACTCATAATTCAATTTGTCCTTCATATACATGGGTAGCGGGACCTGTCATCCGCACCGAACTTTCATCACCCGACCATCTTACCCAAAGCGAGCC